>Ga0075157_10001519_pt1 | contig 14387 bp, 7 predicted proteins | sample JI81BgreenDNA_FD_70967 | JGI IMG/M metagenome (GOLD analysis project Ga0075157, IMG submission 70967) | Wastewater effluent complex algal communities from Wisconsin, to seasonally profile nutrient transformation and Carbon sequestration -... | ecosystem: Engineered > WWTP > Effluent > Algae...
GGCGCCATCCGTTCAGGCGACAACCGCAGCAACGAACAACGCCAGCGCGACCGGGCCTATTGGGAAAACTATCACCGCTGCGGTAGCGGGCGCTGCTGATCCAGGGACTGTTTCTTGCCCTGGAATCAAACCATCAAGACTATGCCCGGTATAGCTGAAGCGGATCGTGGCGAGCGCCTGTAGAGGCTAAAGGCCCTGATTGTACCTGCGATATCTGCCGAGTTCTGCGGGCGCCACGAGTAGCACGCTTTGCAAGCGACGGCAGCTTTGAGGAAAATCTGCCGTTTGTCCTAGCCTTCATGAACGCCTGGAATTGGGTCGATAGCCGTCACGATTGAAATCTCGGTGCCAATGCGAACATCAGCATCACAATTTAGCCCATGATCATTGCAAGATAAAGGTTTGACAATGGCGCTTGGGCGCTACTGAGCCAGATTGTTGTCGCCGCGAGTATTTAGAGGCTTTACGGCTGTTGGATAGCGAACGCCGCTCGAAACGACTAATTCTCTCGCCCGACTAGGCTGTATTACCATAATCGACCAGAACGAACCGCCCGTCGAGGACACCCCAGTCCTTTGGCTGCGGTTCGCCAGGATTACGCATATCGCCTTCGCCCGGCTCGTATTTCCATCTCGGTTGGCGCTCCTGCTACGTCGACAAGAAGGGCCAAGGAGTTCGTTCTGCTTTGCGCATGACTACGATCAGGCCGAAAGGGTCGCTGGCGATGATCGGGCATAGCAGATCGCCATTGCCAGGCTTGCCCCCGTAGCTTTTCCAAACGGCTCGTTCATGTCGGCACGCTCTGCGTCCATTGGCCGACCTGGCGAACTTGATCGCCCATGGACCGAGGAGAAGAACAAACCGATTGGAGCCGATGCCCATCAAGGCCAATTACCTCATCCCCCGCTGCAGAGCCAAACAGGCGCAAGGTATAGGTTATTGGGAAGAATGAGGCAAAAGGGAGTGCCACCAAATCGGAGCAGTGTTGAGGGCCGGTCCTCATAGGGGGTGGAGAAAGCTGGACCGGCCCTCATGGTGTGCGCTACCCGGGAAAGGAAACCAGCTGGCAGCGCCTGTCACTGAGGCGCATCAACACATAATCCATGATGGTTAACATCTGGTTATCGAGGCAGTGGAAACAGTGTTTGAGCAAAATGGGGTTGGCAGTTTCGTAGCTCCGCACTCGGCTCGGGAGTGCATTTCGAGTTTTGGGTCCGCGCGGCAGGCTGGTCAGATGGCGCGGCTTGCCTTTCCACCCATAACCGGTCGTTGGCATGCGTACTGCGTGATACGGAATACTGCGTGGCCTCAACTGGGTCGGCAGCGGTCTGAGCATCTCGGATCCGTTTGGTGTTTGCTTGACGAGCGTCAGGACCTCTAAATTCAACAATTCTTGTGACACCCCCCAAACGGGGTGTGCCGCGATCAGTACTTTCCATAGTGCGTTGGCAGGTCAACGACGAAGCTGGCCGACCGATGGGTTGGCATTTGAGCTGAAGACCGGCCAGAAAGCTGCAGGCTGGAGCCATCAACAACCATGCGATACGCTCGTGAGTTCTGGAACGCGCTAACGATCGGGCTGGTCAGCATCTTCTGCATCGGTGCGGCGGCCCCGGAGGACGGACCTCCCTATCCGAAGCAGGTTGTGCACGGATACGATTACGCCAGTCCAAGGGTGCCGCGTGGCGACTGGAAACAATGTCAGCAGATTTGCAACCGCAACGGCGCTTGCAAGATCTGGTCGCTGATGTCGAACCCGGGCGAGCCCGACTCGCTATGCTATCTGAAGCACACGACCGGCCCGTTCGTGCCCTGGGCGACCATCGACAGCGGCGTGCGCACCGCATCGGTTTCGCTGGCAGCAGGCGCGCCTGAGCAGGGCTATGGGTTTGAAGGTGGCGATTTCAGGGATTTCACGACCCGCCTGCACGACTGGCGCGCTTGCGCCAAAGCCTGTGATGAGGATGGAAGCTGCAAGGCGTGGAGCCTTTACACCCCCATGGGCAGTTCGCAATCAGGATGCTGGCTCAAAAACGCCATCGGGCCGCTAAAACCGGCGTTGGACACTGTATCAGGCCGCAAGTCTCAGACTGCGGCAATGGCGCAGGCCTTACCACCTGCCGCAGCACAACCTGTTCAGGCTGTCGATCAAAGCATGCCGCCGGGCTGGGAGAACTGGGAAAAGCAGTGCGCGGCTGGCGATGCGGAAGCCTGTACCAATTTCGGCGAGCGGCTGCGGCTGGGCATCCGAACACCCATCGACATGCCCCGCGCCGTCCAGATGTTCCGCAAGGGCTGTGCAGCCAAGATTGATGTCGCATGCGAAAACGGGGGAATACTGATCTGGAATGGCCGCTTTGGCGTCACCGAGAACGTGCCCGAAGCAATGGCGATGCTCAACACAGGTTGCGATGCCGGATCATGGCGTGCTTGCTCGGTGCTTGGCCGCATCTACACGAAGGACCAGAAAGGCATCGCGCCCGATATTGCCAAGCGCCAGGCCTATGAGCTTCGCGCGTGCCAGAACGGGTCTGCTCTCGATTGTGCGGTGTCTGCGCTCGATCAGACCGATATCCAGAAAACCATGGTCCTTCTGGCAAGAGGTTGCGACCTGGGCGATGCTCTGAGCTGCCATTCGGCAGGTATCCGGCTGAATGCAGGCAAGGAGCTGCCTGCCAACCCCGCCTTTGCGCGTCGACTGTTCCAGCGGGGATGTGATCTTGGCCAGAAAAAGGGCTATTTTGACGCCTGCGCCGACCTTTTGCGCCTCGATGATCCGCAAGCCAGCCAGCCTGGTGCCGTCGAAAAGATCGAAGGCTTCTGCAATTCCGGTGCCCCGTGGAGCTGTAGCTGGGCCGCACAACTGAGCATAAATCGCAAGGATTATCGCGCTGCGCTCGCCTGGCTGGGCAAGGCATGCAAGGGCGAGATTGCCGAGGCGTGTCGCGCAGAAAAGGAGTTTGCCTCCTTCCTTCCTAAATACGAGCAATGGCAGGATCAGGAAAAGGCGCTGACGGACCGCGAGCGGGAGCGCGAAGCCCGGATCAATGGACTTTTGGCCGCAGGCCAGGCTGTCGATGCCGTGGCCGTCGCAATCCGGGAATATGGCAGCCCCGAGCTCGTCGACAGGGCGCTGACCGGCGCGGGCAGCGCGGTTTCCCAGCTCGACAATTTCACTTTCGACATTCTGATCATGCCCGGCTGGCTTGACCGCATGAGCCCGTCAGGGCGCGCGATCGTCAACCGCGAATACCAACGGCGCGGGCTTCACCTGGCGCGCAATTACAGCACGATCACCAACACGCGCGACGTTCCGGCACGTCCGACACGCGGCAACAATTTTTCGATGTTCGATTTCGATCTCGCCCCATCGGCCTCCAATGCCCAGAAGGCGGCCTATCATCAGAAAGAGGCAGAGATGTGCAGGCTGTACGGCGGATGCTGAGTTCCTCCAGCAAAATGGCTGCAATGTTGCTCTTAGGTGGGCTTGTTGCATTTGCGCTGATGCCGGATGAAGCGGCTGCTCAGCCGGTCGATTGCGCGCGATATGGCAGGGTGCTCGACCAACTCAGCAGCGGCCAGTCGGTTGCCGATGAGGATATTGGCTGGGCGCTGGATGTCGAGCGCTTCAACCGGTGCCCCGCAGCGAAGCAGCAGACACCGGAAGAATCCACGCCATCGCCTCCTGCGGCTTCTTCCGCAGCAAAGCCTTTTGTGCTTCGTGAGGTCCCCGGGCCACCGAAATGTCCGGCAGCTATGCCGCTCGATACGTCCAGTACCGACCCCTGCGTTCTTTATGCGGTAGCAAATGCCTACCACACCGGAAAGGGCCTGCCGCTTGATCCGGCGAAAGGCGCAGATTTCATGCTGAAAGCCGCCGGAGCGGGAAGTCCGCAGGCGCAATATCGCATGGGCCTGCAGCACGGACCGCAAGGCAGCGGCCCGCCCAAAAACCCGGCCCAATATTTGCGCTGGATGCGGCTGGCAGCCGATCAGGGCCATGTGGCCGCGCAGGAAAATGTCGCCAGCATCTACCTCTATGGCTGGGGTGTCCCGATAAACTACGCCGAGTCAGCTCGGTGGTATACACGCGCCATGGAGGGCGGTTCGGTTCTGGCCGCCACCAGCCTTGCGGTACAATATGCGGTGGGAGAAGGCTTTCCCGTGGACCCGGCAAAGGCCGCGCAATACTATGCCTATGCTGCCGAACGGGGCGAGCCCATGGCGCAATATATGCTGGGCGTTGCCTATGGGGCTGGCGAAGGCGTTCCTTTCGACATCTATCAGGCGCGGTACTGGCTGCAAAAATCGGCAGCTCAGAATTACGATGGCGCCGCCGACAGACTGGCCGAAGCCGAGGCGATCATCGCGCAGCAGTCCTCGCGGAGGAATGGGCGCGCGACGACCAGGCCGGTACCGCAGACCGGGCCGTCACTCGCCGACCAGGCTCTCGAGACATTGAAACGCCAGCGCAAGGAAAACTGCGCCGCAGCTGCTGTCGGTCGCGACCGCGTGTGCATCCGCGACTGATCCGAACCTTATTCCAGCCACAGGAAGAATATCACGATGCTTCGAACCATAGCCTTGACCGCCATGATCCTGATCCAGCTGGTGTCGGCAGCTGCCGAGCCTGCTTCGGACAAGCAAAGGCTGGACAATATCTGCAGGATCAACCCGGACTCGGCGCTGTGCACAGCGCGCGCCAAAGGGGTCACTGCCACCGAAGGCATCAACCTGGCAAATGACGTGAAGGCCGGTGAGCAGTCGACCACGACGCCCGTCACGACTGGCGAGTTTGCGCAATGCTGGGCCACCTGGGTCGCAATCAGAGAGCACATCGCAGCCAAGGGACGAGAAACGTTTCCTGAGGACTATACGCTCAAGGCACTCGACAAGCGCATTTCAGATTGGCGTGCTGCCCTGCTGACCAGCGCTGGTGATAAGGACCGTTTGCAGGGATATGCCGATCCCGCGCTGGAGCAGGCACGCGAGCAGGTTGCCGGCCCCAAGATCATCCTCGCCGCGCGAATGTCCGGTGCCTGCAAGGCTGTGCCAAATTAGGGGCTGACGAGTGAAACGATCTCAACCAGCTTTGCCGTCGTCGGTCCGGACGACCTACCTTACAGCGCCAAGCCTGAAGCCATGCACCGCCGTTTCGGCTGTTTTTGTCATAATCAGACGGTAGCGATGACCGATTTCCGGGTTGCTCGCGGACAGGCTCACCGAAAGCGCGAGATTCACCGCTCACGCTGCGCTGGAAAGCAGGTTTTGCTTCGCCTAAGTCGAATCAATTTCGGCCGTGCACAATCAAGGACCTGGCGATGACGGGATGGGACGTGCGATGGAGTGTTCTGGCAGGCCTGGCCCTGCTCTGCGGCACAGGTGCGAGCGCCCAGACAGTCATTTCCGATGGGCTGACCGTCCCGGAGACGATCTACGCGCAGACTGAAGCCCGCTTTGCGCAGGCACATCAACAGACCTATGGCGGTGATGACGAATACTCCCCGCCACCCGCTCCACTGCCATCATCGTTCATGTTCCGTCCGGTAGACGTGAATGCAGACGGGCAATCCGACTGGCTGGTCGATTTCTATCGCGGCAGTCACGGTCTTACCCAATTCTGCGGTACCGGCGGTTGTCTGCAAGAGTTGTACGTTTCCAGGCCCGATGGCACGTTTGTCCTTGGCCTGTCAGCGCAAACGGCCAGCCTGCAGATCCGCAAGCGCAGCGGGCAAATGCCGCTGGTGGCACTCTCCGTTCACGGCATCTATTGCAACGGTACCGGTGGCGACGATTGCCGGATTGGCCTGGAATGGTCAGCGCGCACCGGCGCGCTCGTTCCAGTGGCAAGCGAAACGACCACGGCTTCGATCAGCGGCTTCAATCCCCTGAAGCAATCGCCCCTTGCGCCACCCAAGGCAGTGCTGCGCAAGCTCGAGGACGACCGCAAGGCCTGCGAGGCGGCTGGCATGGTCCTGTCGGATGAACTTGCCAGGGAAAACACCTACCCGCTGCTCGACTTCAACGATGACGGCATCGCGGACTGGTTCGTCGAGGCTTATTGCGTACCGCCCGAACCTGCAGAGGGAGATGACGCCGAGCCGGCTGCCGAAGCCGCGGAAGGCCAGGTGCCGCAACTTGCGGCAGCGCTCTACCTCAGCCGCCAGCAGGAATTTGTCGAGGCCGTCACGACTTCCGGAGGATATGCTGTCTTCCTTTCCCCGGGCCGCCCCATCTTTGTGGTCGGGGAAGAACACAGCGATTGCGCTGCTGCGATGGCCAGCGACTGCGCCGCGCGGACCTATATGTGGGATGCTGCTTTCAGCACGATGCGCCGGATCGAGATCGCGCCGCTGTCCGGTGAGGAACAACGGTCATTGGAGGCGCTCGAAGCCCAGGTTTTGGCCGATCGGTGGCCGCTGGGCGCGTCCCCGGCAGTCCTTGATCAGGCACGCAGTCTGGAAGCCGGCCTGGCGCAAAGCCGCCCGCCCAACGATCTCGATCTTGCCCGTGCGAGGTTCGCGCTGGGGGCGCTGTTGCTCGTTCAAGGTGACAGGCGCGTCGCCGAGGGCATGTTGCGGCTTGCCGCCGACGTTCTGCATAGCCTCGGGATCGGCCAGAATGCACGGCTTGCGCGAGCAAGGACGCTACTGGCAAGAGCCATAGATGCGCCTGAAAGGGTCGAGGAGCGCAGCGCCTTGGCGCGCGCGGCATTCTACGCACTCGAAGAAGGACCGAAAACGGCATGGCTGCGCAATCGGGCCGCAGAGATGCTCATCCCGGCCTATTACCGAACGTCCAATTTCAGCGTCAGTGCCGCGGAGCTCGAAGATTCCAGCGCAGCGGGAGCAGGCCAAGGGCCAGAAAACTGGGCCGACCCTGCCGATTTCACCCGCTACGCCGCCGGACTGGCACGGCACGAATTCCGTTGGGACGATTCCATCGCTCTGGGTCAGGCGCTTGTCGCAGGCACCCACGCCGAACAGGCCGATTATGCACATCTCGCAAGCGATCTCGCCACGATCGCACGGCTCGAAGAGGCCGAGAGCGTTGCGCGCACATCTGTCGCAATTGCCGAGAGGACAGTCGGCCGGGATCATGTGCAGGCGCTGCGCGCGCAGTCCGATCTCGGCGCAATCCTGCTGCAGGCGGGCAAGATCGATGAGGCAGAAGCCATTTTGCAAAGCGTCCTAGCGCGCATGGATGCCTCGTCCGCAATCCATTACGATCTTCCGCTTGCGCTGCGGCGGCTCGCCGATTGCACTCTGGTGCTTGGCCGTGTCACTGAAGCCGAACCCCTGCTGGAGCGCGCGCTTGCGGCTGAAGCGGAACTGCTGGACCGTTTCATCCTGGCCGATGACTACGACGCATTTGCTGCCATCCGTGCGCTTGCCAGGGTGCAGGTTCTCACGGGCAAGGGACGCAAGGCGGCACGGGCGCTGACAGCATCTCTGGCGCAGGTCAACAACGAAACGCCCGAGACGCTTGACCTTCTGCTGGATTATCTGGACCTTGCCGATGCCCATGCGACGCCCGACGAGCGCGCTGCGGCCGCCTATTTTGCCAAGGCAGACGATGAGAGCAGTGCCAGCATCGCGGCCGGGGCAGTACGCATGGCGCGGGCGCTTTTTGCCGAGCCGCACCCCATGATCGCTCGGGCGATGGCGCTGCATGCACGACTTCTGGCGAAAGGGAACGCACCTGCCGCCGTGGTCGACGAGGCTTTCCAACAGGCTATGGAACAGGCGCGCCAGCTGCCGGGCGACGGCACCAGCGACGGCCTCGCCGTCAGGGTGGCCTGGGCGGAGCAACTGCTGGGGCAACCGGAACAGCTCCAGCTGGCGCTCGAGATCACGAGGGAAGCCGTCGATATTGCCCGCAACCGGCGGGCGGCTCTGCGCGGTGCCGGAGGCGTGATCGTCGATCCGGCCATCCGCCGCGCCTTCATGCTTCGCAGTGCGGCGCTGCTGTCCGGAGAGGCAAGGCCATCCGCTGCGCAGATGGACGAGGCATTCCGCACGTTGCAGGATGCCGAATTCTCGCTTTCCGCGCTGGCGGTGGCCCGCGCCACGCTGGGCCGCAGCGCCCGGACAGAGCAGGAAAAAGCTCTGGTGGCGGCGTTTGTCGATGCCGAGCGCGAAGCCCGCATTCAGGACAAGCTGCTTCACGATGCCCTTATGCGCGGCGATGGCAAGGCGGTGGAAAGCCTGGTTGGTTTGACCGGAATCGCGCACGATCGGGAAGCGCAGGCCGAGCAGGCAGTACGCGCAGCCTTTCCGACCTATGCACGCGCGACGGAGCAATCGACCCTGTCGCTGCAGGCGGCTCGTGATGCGCTGCCGGCAGGTGCCGCACTCTTGCTTCTGTCGGCCGACGATCAGGACGTCTTGGCCCTGCTTGTCACCCGGCAAGAGTTTCGTGCCCATCGTCAGCCGGGCCAGGCGGCAGCCCTCCTCGGCAAACTCGTTGCCGTGCAGTGTACGCTCGACCCCCGTTATTGCACCCCAGATGCCGATACGGGGCTGGCCGAGCGCCTTGCCAGCGCCGGATGGGACCCGGATGATCCCCGCGTCGTCTTCGATCTGGCAAGCGCGCATGATCTCTACACGAGCGTGCTGTCCCCCTTGCTGACAACCGTTCCGGCGGGAACCTTGCTGCTGTCCGTGCAGCAGGGATGGCTCAATGCCCTGCCTCTTGCGGCATTGCCGGTCGATCGGCCCGCAACGGCAGACCAATTCGACCCTGCAGGCATGAAGGACGTGGTCTGGCTGGCCGACAGGCATCCGATCGCCATGCTGCCCTATGCCGGGATCCTCGGGCAGAGCCGGTCGCCCCCGATCGCTGGCCCCGCCCAGCGGCCATTCTTCGGTGTCGGAGATCCGGTGCTTGCAGGCACATCGGGTAGCGCGCGGGGACTGGGCAACCTTTTCGTGCGGCGCGGGTCTGGCTGGCAGGTTGCAGCTGGACAGCTGCGCGCGCTGGCACCGCTGCCCGCCACGCAGGTCGAGCTCAAGGCCATGGCGTCGGTCATGCAGACCTCGGCCAGCGAGAGCCTCAGGCTGGCCGCCGATGCGCGCGAAGGGCAGCTCCGGTCGGATGAACGGCTTACCAGCTCGGACATTGTTGCCATTGCCACGCACGGGCTCATGCCGAGCGAGCTGGAAGGTCTCCAGGAGCCGGGGCTGGTCATGACTCCGCCCGATCAGCCGACCGATGACGATGATGGCTTGTGGACCGCTTCGGAGGTCAGCCTGCAGCCGATCAACGCAGCGCTGGTTGTCCTCTCGGCCTGCAACACCGCATCGAGCGAAGGCACGCCTGGCGCCGATTCCCTGTCGGCTCTTGCGCGCGCCTTCTTCATTTCCGGGGCAGGTGCGGTGCTTGCTTCGCGCTGGAGCGTTCCCGACGGGCCGACCGCCGTGCTGACGGTCGAGGCGCTCAAGGGCATTGCCAATGGCGAGCTTGACCAGCCTCATGCCCTGCAAGCGGCGATGAAGGCTGTGCGCACAGGCAAGAGCGCGACAGGAACACCTCTGTCAGGTTGGACCGCAGACTGGGCGCATCCCAGCGCCTGGGCCGCGTTTTCCATTTATGCGTCGAGCGTCGGCAAATGAAGCAACGACACGGTCAATGTGTCCATGGCGGAAGTCAACGTCGGGATCCAGCGCCAGGGCGCAACCATAGCTACAAGTAGAGCAGTGCCGCAGGCGAGCGGGAGATCGAACCGCAGCTTGCTCTGCCTGATTTGATGGAGAGGCTTGCGCGGAAAATTTCAGTGCATGTCCGGCGAATTGCGGATGTTCGCCACAAGAGATTGGCGACCAGTCAGCCTCACTCGCTCGCGCGTACCACCGACAGCTTCTGTCAGAAGCAGACGTTCGCGGCGGCTGGCCTGAATGTCCGGCTCTGGGTCGTTTCTCGCCGGTAATGGTCGTCATCTGTGTCGATCACGACCTAGCTGTAACGCACGCAGAACTGGTTGCAGCTTGCATCGAGGATTATATCACGGCAGCTACGCGAAATTGATTTTCGCAAGCTGCCGTTTCGAAATCTACCCACTAGCAGACGGTCGGAGCCTCCGGCAGCTGTTCCTTTTGTGGACGCGAAGGTTACTGCCATTCTAATCGCATTACCGCTGGTGCATCCGTGCTGAAAATCCCTCAAAAAGCGTAGACGAACATTGGAAGAACACTTACACCGAAGAGGTAGTTATTCGTAGGTGCGGGTCTTCCATCTACAACGGGCACGTTCCGGTAACGACAGGAGGCCTATGGTGGACCGGCCAGTTGCAGCGACCTCGGCAGACCAAAGGATCGCCCTTCTGGACGTAATCCGCGGCGTTGCCCTCTGCGGGATCCTAGCCGTTAACATCTTTGTGATGGGCACCGTGGGCAGCACCCAAGGGCGCAGTTTTCCGGCACAATTAAATGCTGACTGGACCGCATGGGTTTTGCAGCGAGTTTTTCTGGAAGGGCCAATGCGTGGGCTCTTCATGGTTCTCTTTGGCGCAGGCATGGTGTTGATGCTGCGCAAAAGCGAGGGCGAACACCCGCAGGTCGCGCCGGTCGATGTCTGGATTCGCCGGTCCATAGCGCTGCTGGCGCTGGGAGTGATCCAGTTCGCGGTCTTGATGTGGCCGGGAGAGATTCTGTGGACGCTGGGGATGGCAGCGTTTCCCTTGCTCGCCTTCCGCACGGCCCGGCCTCGGACATTGTGGATTTCGGCGCTCATCATCATCGCCTGCCTCAGCGCGCATCGCGCGTACAGCACCAGCGGCTATATCGAGAGCTATCAGGCTGCGCTGGCGGGCGAACTGGCGGGTGCGGAGGGGCGAGCCCTCACTCCACAACAGAAAGCCGGCCTCGAGGCTGTGGCTGGACTTGTAGCGTCAAACTATCCCGCACCAGAAGCGCTTGCAGCGGAGGTGGAGCAGCGAACATCGCTTGCAACGCTGATCAGTTGGAGTGCTGCCGGATGGTCATTTCGCCATCTTGAGATTTACAGCTGGATTGGCGTTGCAGAGAGCTTCGCCTTCATGCTGGTTGGCATGGCACTCTACCGCTCCGGCGTCCTTACGGGCATGGCATCCACGCGCTTGTACCTTTGGCTGCTGCTGGCTGGCGGCGGCGTTGGCCTGGGACTGCGGCTGGTGGACATGTGGTGGCAGGCGCGGACCAGCTTCGAACTCGACATTCATCAGCTGAATCCGACAATGTCGCTCCTGAGGTCGGCATGGTACCAGCCCGCTCGCCTCGCATTGACAGTGGCTTATGTCAGTCTGCTTGCATTGCTGTGGCGGGGAGGCTGGCGCGCCTGGTCGCCGCCGTTTCGCGCCATGGGCCGCCTTGCCCTTACCGTCTATACGCTCCAGTCGATCCTGACCTCCATCCTGTTCTACGCACTCGGCTATCTTGGAAAGTTTGGGGCTGCAGAGTTGTTGATGACAGCTCTCAGCATCTCAATCGTCACGGCTTTGTTCAGCATGATCTGGCTCAAGTTTCACGAGATGGGGCCGATGGAATGGCTGCTCCGGGTATTCGCCTACGGCACCTTCAGACCGGCTCGCAAGCGCGTTGTAGCCGATGCGCTCGCCCGCTCACCTCCTTTATAACATCTGACGAAGGAACCGTTGGCTATGCTGCGTTTCGCAATTCTATTCATCGGTTTGATGGCAGGTCAGCCGCAGCAAGCCCTGGGCCAGGAGACGGCCGCACAGGCGCAGCTCGCCGATCCGCAGGGCGAGCCTATCGTTGTGGGATCGGTTCATCGCATCATTTCTAGTGTCTATGGCGATGAGCAGGTGCTGACGGTGCGGCTGCCGCGCGGCTATGCCGATAACCCGGACAAACGCTATCCTGTGCTGTTTTCAATCGATGGCGGGCCGGAGCAGGATTTTGAACTGCTTGCGGGAATCGCGGCCGAGGCTGAGTTTTCGACGAGCTTCGAGCCCTTCATTCTTATTGGCGTGCAGACTGAGGATCGGTACAAGCAGCTGACCCCGGCGATGACCCGGCTACCGCTCCAGCGTCTGAAGGAGAATTACGGGGAACGGATGGTGCCCGGCGGTGCGACCAAGTTCCGCGAATATCTGGCTCGCGACGTGGTTCCCTGGGCGACAAAGCGGTACCGTACCGATCGCAAAATCGTTGGGGCGGCTTCGCTTGGCGGCCTGTTCGTGCTCGACACCTTTCTTGAGAAACCGGAGCTGTTTGACGATTATATAGCGCTAACGCCCAGCGTCTGGTGGGATGACGGCAGGATTGTAGACGAAGCGGCTCAGCAACTCGAGCGTCATGCCGCATCAGATCGTCGCCTCTATTTGACCATGGGCGATGAAGGTGTCGGAAATCGGATGGGCGACTGGCTGAGCAAGCTTGTCGCCACGCTTGAGACGCAAGCGCCTGAAGGCTTGAAATGGGCGTTTGTGGACCGGTCAGACAGCGAAGAACATCGAACGATGGCGCTCATCAGCTGGCTCGACGCGATGCGCACGCTTTACCTTACGCCGGCGCGCAGCGGGAGCCCGCTTACGCTCCTGTATAAAGGGTTCGAGAAGCGTGAATATGCCGCCGCTGCCAGCGCAAACCTCAAAGCAGGAAAGTGCACACGCGCGATTGCAACAGCGGTCACGTTCGAGGAGAAAAACAGCCGCGAACGGGAACTTTACGGTATGTGCGTGCTGATGAAGCCCGGTTCGAACATCACTGCCGGCAACATGGGGCCAAGCGATTTTGGGCGAGCCGTAGAGCCGACAACGAAGTGATTTTCCGCTGTTCGGTCCCTTCAGCCCGATCGCAGAACGCAGAGCTAATGAAATTTGTCGTTCTGCCCTTACGGAGTGCCCGGGTCGAACGGGTTTTCCTGCTCCGACGGTTTCAACCGGCTTGTTGCGTCAGTTCAGTCTTCCCGTCCCAACTGGTGCAGCGCCTTGGGGGGCGATCTCTTAGGCCGCCGCTAACTCCTCTTCCCGAAGAGCGTCGCGGGTTGCAATAATTGCCCAGATGATCCGGGTGTTCTTGTTCTTGTTCGCCAGCACGACAGCGACGGCCTTCGGCTTGTGGCGCTCGAGCAGCTGTGCCACCCAGCGCCACCTGGTGCTTCCCCGTTTCGCTAGCCGCACTAATGCCATGGCACCGACCACCAGCAGGTCACGCAGTAAGTGTTGCCCGCTTTAGGCCCACGGCGCGTTGTTTTGGCCCGTTCGGATTTGTCAGGAAACCGCCCACTGGAAGTCATTAGCGCGGCCGATCCTCGACCCCGAAGGCGATATGTCGGCTTCTGGTGGAGCCAGACGTTCATTGTGGCGGACGTGAACGACTGAAATTGGGTCGATATGCGAAATCGTCACTTCGACGTTTCCAGAATGCTACCTACAGGAACCGGCTGACCTAGACGCTCAGCAGTTCTTTCTTGATGCGTTCAACAAGCCGCTCCATGGCTTGCTCGGTTCGTAAATCCGGGGTCCGGTTCATCAGAATTACGATGGCGTTGCCTTTGTCCCGATCAAAATAGAGGCTTGTAAACACGCCGTTGTCAGAGCCGGAGTGACCAATCATCCCGTACCGGTCCCGCCAGAAAAATCTCTGGCGGTCGTCGATTCTTGTTGGCAGCTGTAACTCGAGCATCTCGTTGAACGAGGCGGGTGACAACAATAGGTCGCCGCTGGTTTTTCCGCCTGCCAGAATGCTCTGAGCTAAAAGGGTCAAATCCCTCGCAGATGCATTTACCCCGCCATCAGGATAGTTGGGATTACCGAATTGCGGATATGCCTTGAGTCGGCGGTCAGCTTTTGTCGGGTCGAAGATTTTTCCAATCAGCCAGTTGCGTCTGGGCTCCTCCGTGCTGGCGCACAGACTGGTATAGGGGAGACATTGATAGACTTCGTATCGGGTTGCCAGCGTGTCACCGGGATAGTCTGCCAAAGACCACGAGCTATTCGTCATCCCTAAGGGCTCGAAGATGTTGTCTCTGGCCAACGCTGACAGCGAAGCGCCGGCTGCCCGTTCGGCGGCTGCTCCGGCTACTCCTGCCCCTGGATTGCTATACTCGCGTACCGTGCCCGGCTTCGCGTCCAGATAGTGCGCGCCGTCGTCATAGCGCAATCCGTCGTTTGAAAGGATGCCGCGCAGATAGCCGGTCAGAGCCAGCGGAGAATCGGCTCCTTCCTGATAATCGGCGGTATCATAATAGTCGCCGATGCTCGATGTGTGCGTTGCCAGCTGCCGGATTGTGATGGGCACGCTTTGGGCATGAGGGTTCTCCACGCGAAACGGCAACAGCGAGTTGACGTCCGCATCGAGGTCAAGCAGCTCCCGGTCGCGCAATTGCAGCAGGACTATGCCCAGGATCGGTTTGCTGATCGAGGCAATGTTCATCGGCGTATCGGG
>Ga0075157_10001522_pt1 | contig 14375 bp, 12 predicted proteins | sample JI81BgreenDNA_FD_70967 | JGI IMG/M metagenome (GOLD analysis project Ga0075157, IMG submission 70967) | Wastewater effluent complex algal communities from Wisconsin, to seasonally profile nutrient transformation and Carbon sequestration -... | ecosystem: Engineered > WWTP > Effluent > Algae...
AGAAGCGGATGCGTTCGAAATCATCCATCCCGTTGGTGGTGCAGCCCTCGGCGGTCTGCATCCCGCGCCCGTCGGTGCAGGCTGCGGGAACCGACGGGTTCGCGCCGAACCAGACCGAAAGGTCGGATTGCAGGTTCGAGGAAAGCTGATGTTCGAACCACATGTAGGCGCAGTTCGGGTTCTCGCTGTCTACATGCAGCATGGTGGTGTCGGCCCAGCCGGTTGCGCCCTCTTGCGGGATGACCGAGGCGACCGGCGCCCCACCCGCCTTCAGCAGGTTCACCTGGAACGGCCACGAGCCGGAGGCGACCACGCCTTCGTTCTTGAAGTCGTCGATCTGGATGAAGGCATCGTGCCAGTAGCGGCTGACCAGTTCGCGCTGGCCGCGCAGCAGGTCGAGCGCGGCCTTGTACTGATCCTCGTTCAGTTCGTAGGGCGAGGTGATGCCCAGTTCCGGCTTATGGAACATCAGGTATTGCGCGGCGTCGGCGATGTGGATCGGGCCGTCATAGGCCTGCACGCGGCCCTTGTTCGACTGGCCGTCGGGGAGATTTTGTTCTTCGAAAACAACGTTCCAGCTGGTCGGCGGTTCCTTGAAGACCTCGGTGTTGTACATCAGGACGTTCGGGCCCCACATGTAGGGGACGCCGTAATGCTTGCCATCCACCACATACCACGGCGCGTTTTGCAGGCGGGGGTCGATCGTGCCCCAGGACGGGATGAGGGCGGTGTTGATTTCCTGCACGCGGTCGCCTGCGATCAGGCGCAGCGAGGCGTCGCCAGAGGCGGTGACGAGGTCGAAGCCGCCTTCGTTCATCAGGGCGACCATTTCGTCAGAGGTGTTCGCTGTCTTGACGCTGACCTTGCAACCCGTTGATTCTTCGAACTTTGTGACCCAGTCAAAGGCCGGGTCGGTTTCGCCGCGTTCGATATAGCCGGCCCATGCGACGATGGAGAGCTGGCCTTCGCCGGGGCCGATTTCCGTCATCTGGGCAAGCGCCGGGCTGAGGCCGGTGAGGAGGGCGAGGGCCGTCGTGGCGGCGAGTTTCAGGCTGCGTGTGGTCATGCTGCAAATCTCCTGTTGGTGGCGCGCAGGGCGCGGAGTGCCGGTATTCCGGTCATGGTGATGCACGGTATGCGTGCAGGGGAGTTTCGCAATATCAAAACGCTGATGGGTGAATTCGGTTTTTCCGATAGGTCAGGGCCGATCCGGACTGTACCGCAAGCCGTGCCGCAAACCGTGCCGCAAACTGTACATACGCAGCGAACGGTGATCGGCCCTTCGACGCAACGCCCCTGCCCCGGCGCAGGGAGGCGTCAGCGGTTCGGCACGTTGCTTTGGGCCGAGCGGATGAAATTGAGCGCGGGGGGCGAGAGCGGGGCGCCGCGACGCCACGCGAGACCGACCTGCACCGTGGGCAGGTCGCCCGAGACGTCGCGGATTTCGATCCGGTCGCCTTCCAGCGACCATGGGCGATAGACGAGGCTGGGCAGGATGGCGAGCCCTGCCCCGGTGGCCACCAGCGAGCGGACCGCCTCCACGCTTCGCGTGCGGAAGGCGATCTCGGGCTTTACGGGGAGAGCGGCGGTGAGGCGACGGGTGCTTTCCTCGATCTCGTCCACCATCAACTGGATCAAGGGTTGGCCTGCGAGTTCTTCCAGAGCGATGGCCTCTTGCTGGGCCAGTGCATGGCCGAGGGGGAGCCAGAGCCGGTAGGGAGAGACGAGCAGGGTTTCCACATGCAGCGCCATGCGGTCCTTGACCGAGGAGGTGAGGAGGACGGCGACGTCCAACTCGCCCCCGATCAGGAGGTGCTGGAGGTAGTCGCCATTGTCCTCGATCACGTTCAACTCTACCTGCGGGAAGGCGCGGCGGAAGCGCGAGAGGATGTCGGAGAGCACATAGCCCGCCACCAGCGAGGTGACGCCCAGCGACAGGCGGCCCGTGGCGGTTTCCGCCTCGTCCCGGAAGGCGGTGCGGGCGGTGGCGACATCGGCGAGGATCTGGCGCGCATGGCGCAGGAAGGCGCTGCCCTTGTGGGTGATGAGAAGTCCGCGCGCCTGACGGTCGAAGAGGATGACGCCCAGATCATCCTCCAGCGCGCGGATCGCCTCGGTCACGGAGGATTGCGAGATCGACAGCGCCCGTGCGGCGCCGGAAACGCTGCCCGCCTCGGCGGCGGCGACGAAGAACTGGAGTTGGCGGAGGGTGAAGGCCATGCGTTTCGCCTTTTGCGGGCGGAGGCCGGGGGTTTCACACCCCCGGACCCCCGTGGGGTATTTGGGCCAGGACGAAGGGCAGGAGGGCGGGGCGGTGACGGTCGATCAGCGCGGCATAGGCGGCGAGGCGGTCGGGGGTGAAATGATGCGCCCCTGCCAGCAGGTTGACGGTGCCGGGAACGGTGCCGTCTGCGGCGATGATGGGCAGGTTTGCGGCGGAGCCGAGCCCCATGGAGGTGATCAGGGCATGATCGAAGAAGAGGTCGGCAAAGGCTGCGGGCGTATTGGCGACGAAGGGCTGCGCGCGGGTGATGCAGAGGTCATACCATGCATCGCGCAGCAGCGGTTTCGTGCCATGGGTGGGGTATTCCACCGGATGCGAGGTATAGGCGCGGCGAAACAGGCCGTTCGTCAGGTCATGCGCGGTGATCGTGAAGAGGCGCGTGCCGAGGGCGGCGCAATCGTGGTGCAGGGCGGCGACGGCAGGGGACATGGGCGCCATAACGCCACGGGCGGGGCGCGCTGTCCAGCACCCTGCCCAAGGCTTGGCCGCCGCAGGGGCCGCGCGGAGTTCAGGACATGATGAGGCCGCCATCCACGTTGATCGTCTGGCCCGTGATATAAGCCGCATCCCCGGAGGCGAGGAAGGCCACGAGGGCCGCGACCTCGGCCGGGGTGCCGGCGCGGCCCATCGGAATGCCTTCGACCCATTCCGCCATCAATTCGCCCGGCCCGTAATCGCCCAGCATGCTGCCCCAGACCCGATCGTTGTAATCCCACATCTCGGTATGGATGATGCCGGGGCAGATCGCGTTGGCGGTGATCCCCTCGCGGGCGAGTTCCTTGGCGAGGCTTTGGGTAAGGCCGACCACGCCGAATTTCGACGCGGCGTAATGCGGGGTGTAGATGAAGCCCTGCCGGGCCTGCCCTGAGGCGGTGTTGATCAGGCGGCCGCGCGTTCCGCTGGCGCGGAAGCGGCGGATCGCCTCTTGGCAGCAGAGGAAGACGCCCTTGGTGTTGACGTCGAGGTTGAAGTCCCATTCGCGTTCGGTGAGGTCTTCCACCTTTGCGATGGTGATGACGCCCGCATTCTGGACGGAGACGGAAAGCGGCCCAAGCCTTGCCTCGGCCTCGGCATAGGCGGCCTTGACCGCGGCGATGTCGGTGACGTCGAGGATGAGGCCCAGCACCTCGGCCCCGGTTTCGGCGGCGATGGCGCGGGCGGCATCGGGCGTGTCGGCATCGATGGCGGCGATGGCCACCTTTGCGCCCTCTTGCGCGAAGCGGGTGGCGATGCCGCGTCCGATGCCCTTGTTTCCGCCCGTGACCATGACCGTCTGACCGGCAAAGCGTTTCATGTCGTCTCCTTCGATGGACCCGGTGGCGGGTCTGGTGTCATGCGGTCAGCCGCGCCGCAGTGAATTTGTCCGTCACGAGGATGTCGATGATCCCGAGCCTGAGCGCCCCGGCGATGGCCTCGGTCTTGGAGGCGCCGCCGGCGAGGGCCATGACGCGGCGGGCCTTGCGCAGGTGATCCATGGTGACGCCGATGACGCGTTCGTTCAGCGGCGTATCCACGGGTTTGCCGTCCTTGTCGTAGAAGCGGAAGGAAATCTCGCCGACCGCGCCTGCCTCGTGCAGGAGGGCCATTTCGTGCCGGGAGAAGGTGTTGCCCGACCGCGCGAGCAGTTCCGACGGTTCGACCGCGCCGATGCCGACGATGGCAAGGCTGATGCGGTCGAAGAGATCCATCGTGTCGCGGACGACCGAGTCGGCCAGCATGACGAGTTTCGCCTCGCGCGAGGAGGTGATGCCCTGCACCAGCAGGAGCCGCGCCTCGGCCCCGGTCAGGCGTGCGAGGCGGGAGATCAGTTCGGTGGCATGGGTCTGGACGGCGGAATCGCCCATGCCGCCGAGGATCTGGACCACGTGCCGTGCCTTGACGGCGCGGAAGGGGTGGATGTTGTCCACCATCCGGAGGATCGTCTGACTCCAGCTTGAGACGCCGATGATCTCATCGGGTTGCAGCGTGACCTCGAGGAAATGCGCCGCCGCCTCGCCGATGCGGGCCATGATGGCACCGTCGCGGTCTTCGGAGCAGTCGATGACGATCGCCTCGGTCAGGCCGAAGCGCTGGCGGAGCGAGGTTTCGAGTTCGGCGAAGGTGCCGGGCGGGGGGATGACGGTGGTGCGGACGATGTTTTCCTGTTCGGCACGCTTGAGCATGCGCGAGACTGTCGCCTGGGACATGTGCAGTTGGGCGGCGATCTCGGCCTGACGCTTGCCTTCGGAATGGTACATCTGCGCCACCCGGGCGATCAGCCGCAACTCGTTCACTCTTCCCATGGGACCCCCGGCGTGAATTTTTATTCACCCATAAATCACGGCGTTTCCAAGGTCGAGCGCCGGATTGCGTCGCGCCAGACGGCGAGGCGGGCGGCGGCGTCGCCGGAAACGGGGCGGATCTCGGTGCCGGGGCGGGGCAGGGCCGCGATCTGGTCGAGCCCGGTCCAGAGGCCGAGCGAGAGGCCGGCGAGATAGGCGGCGCCGATGGCGGAGGCCTCGGGTGTGTCGCATTGGATCAGCGGGTGATCGAGCGTGTCGGAGACGCATTGCATGAGGAAGCGGTTCCGGCTGGGCCCGCCGTCGGCGAAGAGGCGGCCGAGCGGTGCGGGGGATTGGGCCGACATGACGGCAAAGACATCATGCACCTGGAAGGCCATGGAATCGGTCACGGCGCGGGCCATCTGGGCGCGGGTGGTGTTGAAGGTGATGCCACAGAAGAGCGCGCGGGCATCGGCCTGCCAATGCGGCGCGCCAAGGCCGACGAAGGCGGGCACGAAGCCCGGCCCCCCCGGTTCCGCCGTGGCGGCGAGGTCGGTGAGGGCCTGCACATTGGGCAGGCCGAGCATGTCCACCATCCAGGGCAGGGCGGAGGCGGAGACGAGGATGTTTCCCTCGAAGGCATAGGTCGGGCGGCCGTCGATCGACCAGGCGATGGTAGTGGTGATGCCGTCCCTTGGGGCGATGAATTCGGGCAGGGTGGCCATGATCGACGAGCCAGTGCCGAAGGTCACCTTGCCATCGCCCGGTTGGAAGGCCCCATGACCGAAGAGGGCGGCATGGCTGTCGCCGATGGCGGAGGCGACGGGGGTGCCGTCGGGCAGGCCCGCCACGCCGCGCGTGACGCCGAAATGGGCCGCGCTGTCGCGCACCTGCGGCAGGCAGTCGCGCGGCACGCCGAAGAGCGCGCAGAGCTCATCGCTCCAGTCCCGGCGGTTCAGGTCAAAGAGTTGGCTGCGGGCGGCGTTCGAGGCATCGCAGGCATGGACCGCGCCGCCGGTGAGGCAGTGGATGAGCCATGAATCGATGGTCCCAAGGCGCACCCTGTGCCCCGGCGGGATGCGGTCAAGCAGCCATTTCATCTTGGGGCCGGGAAACATCGGATCGATGGGAAGCCCGGTCAATTCCTGCACGCGCGGGGCATGGCCCGCGGCGACCAGCGCGGCGCAGACCGGCGAGGTGCGGCGGCATTGCCAGCTTACCACGGGGCCGAGCGGGGCGCCGGTCTCGGCGTCCCATGCCGTCACGGATTCGCGCTGGTTCGAGATGGCCACGCCCGCGACCTGCACCTTGGGGCCGTTGGCGAGGCATTGCGTGATGGCCTCCTGCACCGAGGCCCAGATGCGCAGCGGGTCCTGTTCGACCCAGCCGGGCTGCGGATGGTCGATGCCGACGGCGGCGGAGCCCCGAGACAGGACCGCGCCTTCGGCCGAAACCAGCACGGCCTTGGAATTCGTGGTGCCCTGATCGATGGCGATGATGGCGCGGGTCATGGCAACTCCGGGAGGGAGGTTAGGAGGGGCGCGGCCACGGGAGGGAGGCCGCGCCCCGGCTGGCCGCGGCCCTTTCAGGCGCGGCCGGATTTGCGGGCGATCAGCGTGCGCGCGGCATCAGCCACGGCGGCCGGGGACATCCCGAATTCATCCAGCAGGAATTCCGCCGATCCGGTGGGCGCGAAGATGCCGGGAACGCCAAGCACCTTCATCGGGGCAGGTGCCTCGGCCACGACGACCTCGGCGATGGCAGAGCCGAGACCGCCAAAGGTGGAATGTTCCTCGGCGGTCAGGATCGCGCCGGTATCGCGGACGGCGGCGACGACGGCATCGACGTCGATGGGCCGGACCGTCGCCATGTTCAGAACGCGCGCCTCGATCCCCTGCGCGGCGAGGATGTCGGCGGCCTTCATCATGCGGTGCGTCAGGGTTCCGTTGGCGATCAGCGTGACCGCATCGCCGTCCCGCAGGAGATTGGCCTTGCCCAGTTCGAAGACATGCCCCTCGGGAAGGAGATCCGGCACGCCCACGCGCGAGAGGCGCAGGAAGACGGGGCCGGGATGGCGTGCGGCCCATTCCACGGCGGCGGCTGTCTCGATCGAATCGCAGGGCGCGATAACGGGGAGGTTCGGCAGGACCCGCGTCCAGGCGAAATCCTCGATGGAATGGTGGGTGGGGCCGAGTTCGCCATAGGCCATGCCAGAGGAGATGCCGACCAGTTTCACATTGGCATTGGAATAGGCGATGTCGGCCTTGACCTGTTCCAGCGAGCGCCCCGTGAGGAAGCAGGACGCGCCGCAGACGAAGGGCAGCAGCCCGCCATTCGCCAGACCGGCCCCCACGCCGACCATGTTCTGTTCCGCGATGCCGACATTCACGAGGCGTTCGGGAAAGCGCGACTTGAATCCGCCGAGTTTCGACGATCCGACCGAGTCGTTGCAGACGGCGACCACTTTCGGATTGTCGGCGCCAAGGCGTTCCAGCACCGCCACGAAGGCATCGCGGCAGTCGTGCAGTTTGGCGGGGGTGGTGACGGCGTTCATCACAGGGTCTCCGAAAGTTCAGCGCGCGCGATCTGGAATTGCTCGGCATTCGGCACGCGGTGGTGCCAGTCCACCCGGTCCTGCATGAACGAGATGCCGTGCCCCTTGTTGGTATGGGCGACGATGCAATGGGGCCGCCCCGTGCGCTTTTCGAGGGCGGGGACGATCTCGGCCATGGCATTGCCGTTGATTTCGGTCACGTCCCAGCCGAAGGCGGCGAGTTTCGGCGCGAAGGGGGCGAGGTCGTTGGTATCCTTCAGGGCCGCGCCCTGCTGGAAGCGGTTGTGGTCGATGATGAGGGTCAGGTTGTCGAGGCCGAACTGGGCGGCGGCGCTGATGGCCTCCCAGTTGGAGCCCTCCTGCATCTCGCCGTCGCCGGTGAGGACGAAGGTGCGGTATCCCGCACCAAGGAGCTTGGCCGCCTTTGCCATGCCCACGGCGACCGGCAGGCCATGGCCCAGCGGCCCGGTATTCGTTTCCACCCCCGGCACCTTGTTGCAGTTCGGATGCCCATTCAGGCGCGAATGCGGTTTCAGGAAGGTGTGGATTTCCTCTTCGGGGATGAAGCCGCGTTTGGCCAGCGTGACATAGAGGGCAAGCGCGACATGCCCCTTGGACAGGACGAATCGATCCCGGTCGGGGTGTTTCGGCTGATCCGGCCAGACCCGCAGCACCCGGAAATAAAGAGCGGTCAGGATGTCGATGGCGGACATCTCGCCGCCGATATGGCCGGCGCCAGCCTCATGGACGGCCTCCAGATCACGCAGGCGGATCTGTTGGGCGATGCGCTCGAGATCGTTCGGCTGCATGGGGCTCCCCGTGTGAATAAATATACAGCATGTAATATAGTTGCCAGCATAGGGGCCATGTCAAGAGTGAAAGGGGATGTGGTGGCATGTGTCGACACAAAGAAGATGATTGACAGCCATTCCGCCGATACGCTACGCATTATCAACCGACTGTGAATATTTATGCTGTTGGTGCATGTGGAGGGGCTGCAGGGAGGGCGGGCGCCATGACGACAGAAACGCAGGGGCGGACCGACACGGGCGGCATCCGGTTCTTGGGGTCGCTGAGGGGTGCCACCGGGCCGCTGATCGGCCTGATCCTGCTGTGCCTGTTCCTGACCTTCTGGACGGATACCTTCTTTTCCGTCCGGAACTTCCTCAACATCCTCGACCAGATCACGGTTCTGGGGATCATGGCGGTCGGCATGACCTTTGTCATCCTGATCGGCGGGATCGATCTGGCCGTCGGGTCGGTGATGGCCCTGACGATGATGGTGATGGGCTATCTGCATGTCGAGGCGGGGCTGTCGATGGGGATCGCGATTCCCGCCGCGCTGGGCGTGGCCGCGCTGAACGGGCTGGTGGCGGGCATACTGATCACGCGGTTCAACGTGCCGGCCTTCATCGCGACGCTGGCCATGATGTCGATCGCGCGCGGCCTTGCCAGCATGATCACGAACGGGCAGCAGATCATCGGTTTTCCGTCCTGGTTCAACCTTTCGGCCATCGTGCGCTATGGCGGGTTCCTGACGCTGACGGTTGCGCTGATGCTGATCGTGTTCGTGCTGGCCATCCTCTATCAGCGGTATCGCTATGGCGGACGCGCGCTTTACGCCATCGGCGGCAATCCGGAGGTGGCGCGTCTGGCCGGGATCAATGTCACGCTGATGACCATCATGGTCTATGTGGTGTGCAGCATGCTTGCGGGGCTGTCGGGGGTTGTCCTCGGGGCGCGGCTCGACTCGGTGCAGCCGTCCTCGGGCGTGGGCTATGAGCTGGATGCGATTGCGGCGGTGGTGATCGGGGGGACCTCGCTTTCGGGCGGGACCGGGGGTATCGGCGGCACCATCATCGGCGTCCTGATCATCGGGGTGCTGCGCAACGGGCTCAACCTGCTCAGCGTGTCGCCCTTCATGCAGCAGGTGATCATCGGGCTGGTGATCGTGCTGGCGGTGACGGCGGAGACCTTCCGCAAGCGCAGGTGACGGAATTCTCCGGGCGGCGGGGTCGCGGCCCGGGATGGAAGACGACGGCCGATGACGGACGTCGAACAGGGAGGGGCCTGCCGCCAACCGGACGCCCCAATTTCATGTCGGAGGAGAGAAACATGAAACTCAAGAAGGTGCTGATGGCCGCGACTGCATGTGCGGCCCTGTTGTCGCCCGTCGGGGCATCGGCGGAAGGCGTTTCGAAGATCGGTCTCGCTGTGCCGAACCTGCAGGCGGACTTCTTCAACCAGATCAAGCTGGGCGTCGAGAACTATGCCAAGGAGAAGGGCATCGAGGTGATCGTCGTCGATGCCAAGAACGACACCGCCACGCAGGTCAGCCAGGTTCAGGACCTGATGACGCAGGGCATCGACGCCTTCATCTACATCCCGGCCGGTGCCGCCGCCGCCGCCGTGCCGACCCGCCTTGCGCGCGAGGCCGGCATCCCGGTGATCAACGTTGACCGCTTTCCGGAAGGCGAGCCGGGCGATACCTTCATCGGCGGCGAGGGTGTGAATTCGTCCTACCAGGTGTGCAGCGAGATCATCAAGCGCGCTGGGGGCAGCGGCAAGATGGTCATCATCCACGGCCAGAAGGGCACCACGCCCGAGATCGACCGCACCGCGGGCTGCATGAAGGCGATCGAGGAGAATGCGGGCGTCGAACTGGTGGATCAGCAGTGGACCGAGCGCTGGTCGGCCGACGAGGGCTTTGCCATCACCCAGAACATGCTGACGGCGAATCCGGACATCACCATGATCTTCGGTCAGGCTGACGGCATCGCGATGGGCGCCGCCAAGGCGGTGGACGTGGCCAACCTGTCCGACAAGGTGGTGATCGGCGGCTATGACGGCGACATGTCCGCGCTGGAATATCTGGCGAAATGCGAAGGGCCCTTCGTCGTGACGGCAACCCAGAGCACCCGTCGCATGGGCGTTCTGGCCGTCGACTCGGCCATTGCCGTCGCCTCCGGTCAGGAAGTTCCGGAAAGCCAGGTCTCCGAGGCCGTGCTGACCACCTGCGACAACGCCGCCGAATTCGTGGCCAACCACCCGTAATCTGCGGAAAGGCAGCAGCGCCATGACCACGTCGACACCGATCCTGTCCCTTCGCGGCATCCGGAAATCATACGGGTCCATCGAGGTTCTGCACGGTGTCGATCTGGATATCCATCCGGGGCAGGTTGTGGCGCTGCTGGGCGAGAACGGTGCCGGGAAATCGACATTGTCGAATGTCATTTCCGGCACCGTGCAGCCCTCTTCGGGCGAAATGACATGGCTTGGGGCGGTCTACGCCCCTGCCACGCCGCGCGAGGCGATGGATGCGGGCGTGGGCATGATCCATCAGGAACTCAAGCTGCTGCCGCAACTTTCGATCGCCGAGAATGTCTTTGTCGGCCGCTACCTGATGAAGGGGGGCCGGATCGACCGCAAGGCGATGGAGGAACGGGCGCAATCCGGCCTGAAGCGGCTGGGTCTTGATATCCCGCCGTCGCGAATCGTCGAGGGGCTGTCGACGGCCAACCAGCAATTGATCGAGATCGCCAAGGCGCTGACGCTGAATGCGCGGCTGCTGATCCTTGACGAACCGACCGCCGCCCTTGGCGGCGAGGAGACGCAGCTTCTGTTCCGGCAGATCGAGCGTCTGAAATCCGAAGGGGTGGGGATCATCTACATCTCGCACCGTCTGGAGGAGATCCGCCAGATCGCCGACCGGATCGTCGTGATGCGGGACGGCGCGAAGGTGCAGGAATTCGACCGGGGCGATGTGCCGGTGCGGACCATCGTCGAGGCGATGGTCGGTCGGTCGCTGGAACGGATGTTCCCGGCCATTCCCGCGCCTTCGGACGAGGTGATGCTGGAGGTGACGGGGTTGTCGTCACCCGAGGACAGGTTCCGCGATGTCAGTTTCTCGGTCCGCAAGGGCGAGGTTTTCGGGATCGCGGGCCTGATGGGGGCCGGCCGGACGGAGCTTGTCCGTGCGCTGACGGGTGCCGACCCCATCCTGAAGGGCAGCGTCCGGCTGGACGGGAAGGACATCACCCCGCGGTCCCCGCGCGATTCCATCCGGAACGGGATGGTTCTGGTGCCCGAGGACCGCAAGCTGCAGGGCGTGGTGCTTGACCATTCCATCGCCGAGAACATCGGTTATGCAAATCTGGACGACCTGACCAGAACGGGCTGGATCACCAATCGCAAGCTCTTCTCCTTTGCCGACGGGTTCATCCGCAGGTTCGGGGTGAAGGGGCAGGCCGCGCAGAATGCGGGCGAGTTGTCCGGGGGCAACCAGCAGAAGGTGGTGCTGGCGAAATGGCTGGCCCGCAAGCCGCGTGTCGTGGTTCTGGACGAACCGACGCGGGGGATCGATGTCGGCGCGCGGTCGTCGATCTATGAGCTGATCATGGATCTGGCCCGGGACGGAGTTTCTGTCATCGTCGTCAGTTCCGATCTGGAGGAGGTGCTTGGCGTCTCGAACCGGATCATGGTCATGGCGCAGGGCAGGCAGGCCGGGATACTGGATCGCAAGGACGCGAATGACGTGTCCGTGATGGAACTCGCAACGCTTTGAACGAAGAAAGTGCAGACATGTCCGGCATCACTCTGAATGCTCCGAAGTTGTTCGACCTTGGCGGGGAGGTGGCCCTTGTCACGGGCGCAGGCAGCGGGATCGGCCAGCGGATCGCCATCGGCCTTGCGCAATGCGGGGCGGATGTGGCCTTGCTGGACCGCCGCACCGATGGCGGCCTTGCCGATACGGCGGCGGCCATCGCCGCGGCGGGGCGGCGCAGCATCCAGATCGCGGCGGATGTCACCTCGGGCGAGGCGCTGAATGCCGCCGTCACGCGCACCGAGGCGGAGTTGGGGCCGCTGACGCTTGCCGTGAACGCGGCGGGCATCGCGAATGCCAATCCCGCCGAAGAGATGGAGGAAAGCCAGTTCCAGACGATGATGGACATCAACCTGAAGGGCGTCTTCCTGTCCTGTCAGGCGGAGTCGCGGGCGATGCTGCGCAACGGGCGCGGGTCCATCGTGAACATCGCCTCGATGTCCGGCGTCATCGTGAACCGCGGGCTGATGCAGTGCCATTACAACGCATCGAAGGCGGGTGTGATCCATATGTCGAAGTCGATGGCGATGGAATGGGTCGGGCGCGGCATCCGGGTCAACACGATCAGCCCCGGTTATACGGCCACCCCGATGAACACGCGGCCCGAGATGGTTCACCAGACGAAACTGTTCGAGGAACAGACCCCGATGCAGCGGATGGCGACGGTGGATGAGATGGTGGGGCCGGCGGTGTTCCTGCTGTCGAATGCCGCAAGCTTCGTGACCGGGGTAGACCTTCTGGTCGATGGCGGTTTCTGCTGCTGGTAAGGCGGGATTGCCCGTATCCGCGGGCATGGCCCTAGCCTTCGCGCAGCCGGGCCGAGAGCAGGGCGACCATGTCGGACCTCGTGACAAGGCCCAGAAGCCGCGTGCCATCGGTGATGGGCACGGCCTGCTGGCCGCCATCGGCAAGCAAGGTCATCAGGTCTGCCATGTTCGCCGAAGGGGGCAGGGTGGGGACATCCGCCGCAAGATCGGCGGCGGTGAGGGCAGGGTCGGTCCGGCCCAGAAGCGCGGCCTGATCGATGATGCCGTGGTAGAGGCCCGATTCGAGGACGGGCAGCGTCTTGAACCTGTGGCGGCGGAAGCTTTCAGCCATGGTGGCGAGGTCGTCCCCGGCATCGAGGGTTTGCAGGTCGCGCGACATCACATCCGTGGCGACGAGGTCGCCCAGATGATGGGCGGCGGCCTCTGTCTCGGCAGCGGTGAGGACGCGGGCGAGATCCTCCACCCCGATGTTCGGGGCCATGCGCAGGCGATCCAGCAGATCGGCCAGTTCCTGTGCGGTCAGGCCGAGGCGGCGGCTGGCGGGGGGTTCGGTCGTGGGGGCCACGGGCTGGCGGAAGGGGTAGCGGCGGCCCGTGGCGCGGTTCCATGCGATGCCGGCGAGGACGAGCGTGACGGAGCCTGCGGCGACCGGCAGCAGGGCGAAGGAGAGGCCGGGGAAGCCGGGGCCTGAGGCGGCAAGGACGGTCGCAAGGGCCACCGCCCCGGCGGGCGGGTGGAAGGCGCGTGCCGCCGCCATGGCGAGAATGGCCAGCAGGACGGCCACGGGCGCGGCGATGAGGGGCGCGGTGAGGATGTCGACGGTCGCGATGGCCACAAGCGCGGAAAGCGTGTTGCCGATCACGACCGACCAGGGCTGTGCGAGCGGGCTGTTGGGAACGGCGAAGATGAGGAAGGCCGATGCGCCGAAGGGCGCGACAAGCAGCATCTGCCCCACCTCGGCGCCGGGGGTCACCATCCAGAGCAGGGCATCGCAGGCCAGAAGGCCAAGCCCCGCGCCTAGGGCGGCGCGCAGCGCCTCGCGCAGGTGAGGCGCGGGCATGGCGGGGCCGAAGGGGCGGAAGGGATTCATCGGGCGCGACCTGTGCGGGGTGGGGCAAAGGTGGCGTATGGGGCTCGCCCGCGATAGCGCGGGTCGGACCTTCGGCCTGCCGTATGCGACCTAGCCACGGGTCCAGGCGAGTTTCAGGAGCGCGCGTTCCATCACCGCCATGGCGGGCGCGCGCGAGGCGGAGCGCAGGGTGAGGTCGGTTTCCACCAGATGGGCGATGGCGTCTTCGAGTTTCTTCTGCGACCAGTGGTTGGCCTGCCGGATCATCGCGTCGCGGGCCTTGTAGTTGATGCCCCGCATCCGGCCAAGCGCGGAGGCCGCGCCGCCCGGTTCGCTGACTGCGGCATGGAGGGCGCGGAAATGGCGCATCGCGGCGATGCAGAGACCGACGGGTTGTGTTCCCTGCGCCTCTAGCCGGCGGAGGAGGGGACCGATCGATTCGGGTTTGCGGTCGGCGACGGCGGCGATGAGGTCGTCCACCTCGGTTTCCACGGTGGCGGGGGCGAGGGCCGTGATTTCGGCGGGGGTCAGGGGCGTGCTGTCGCCGTGTTTGTAGAGCGCGATCTTTTCCAGCGTCTGGCGGAAATCGCCGGGGTCGAGCGTGCGGGCCAGCGCGGTGAGGTCGGTCATCGCCTCGCGGTCGATGGCGGTGAGGCCGGCCTTGCGGAGCGCGTCCTCGATCTCCTCGCGGGTGGGGGGATCGTCGTAAAGGCCGATGCAGATGGCGGAAGGGTGTTTTTCGAACAGCGTCTTCAGCGCGGATTTGGCGGTGAGGCTGGCTGCGGTGACGATGATGGTGGCATCGCCCGCGCGCCAGTCCTGCAGGGCGTTGGACAG
>Ga0075157_10001525_pt1 | contig 14362 bp, 11 predicted proteins | sample JI81BgreenDNA_FD_70967 | JGI IMG/M metagenome (GOLD analysis project Ga0075157, IMG submission 70967) | Wastewater effluent complex algal communities from Wisconsin, to seasonally profile nutrient transformation and Carbon sequestration -... | ecosystem: Engineered > WWTP > Effluent > Algae...
GGTGCTGGCTGGCTCATGCGTGCGCTCCCGTCACATGCGCCCACCACAGACGCAAGCGCATACCCCAGCCGGTCGTGTAGCCAGCGGTGGGTGCGCGCAACCGGCCCGCGCTGTCGATGACCGCGAAGGCCGGTACCGCATGGAAACCCACTGCCGACGTCAGGCTGCCGGTTTCATCCACCACGGTGGTCCACGGCAGGGCGCGCTGCGTTTGCGTACGCGCCACCTCGCTGGGCGGACCCGACTGCATGGCAATGGTGAGCACGGGCCAGTCCTCTTGCAGCGCGCCTATGCTGGGCTGCTGCAGCTTGCAGATGCTGCACCACTCGGCCCAGAAGTACAGGGCTACCGGGGTGGAAGCACGGCCTTCGGCGTGCACCGTGCGCACGGCAGCCACGGCCTGCCCCAGGGTGGTCTGGAACTCCCGGCCGTCCGGGCCCAGCAAGGTCACCGTGGCGTTCATGGGCAGGGCATCGGCCTGCACGCCGCGCGTTTGCCACAGGTGCACCGCAAAGAACACGCCCACCACCACCAGCGCCGTACCCGCTGGCCCGCGCCACAGGCGGAGCAGGGCAGCCCGCCATGCGGGCTGGCCCGCAGCGGCAGCCTGCCCGGGCAGTTCCTGGCCGCTACCGCTCACGGACGCAACACTTCCAGCAGCCGGTCCAGGCCGCCCTGGTTGATGGCCACGCGCGCTTCGGCCCGCACGCGCGGTTTGGCGTGGTAAGCCACCGATACGCCGCCCGCTTCGGCGCAAGCGTTCATCATGGGCAGGTCGTTGGCGCCGTCCCCCACGGCGATGCAGCGGCCGGCGGGAATGCCCAGCAGGCTGGCCACCTCCAGCAGGGTGCGGCGTTTCTCCGCGCCGTCGCAAATATCGCCCCAGGGCTGGTCGAGCATGCGGCCGGTGAGCAGGCCGTCCTGCACCTCCAGCACGTTGGAGCGCGCAAAGTCCAGGCCCAGCCGCGCGCGGATGCGGTCGGTGAAGAAGGTGAAGCCACCCGACACCAGCAGCGTTTTCAGGCCCGCGGCACGGCAGGCACTTACCAGTTCCTGCGCACCGGGGTTCAGTTGCAGCCGCTGTGCGTACACCGCTTCCAGGTGTTCCACCTTCACGCCACGCAGCAGAGCCACGCGCTGACGCAGGCTCTCCTTGTAGTCGGCAATCTCGCCGCGCATGGCTGCTTCGGTGATGGCGGCCACCTCGGCCTTGCGGCCTGCTGCATCGGCAATCTCGTCCACGCACTCGATGTTGATGAGGGTGGAATCCATGTCGAAGGCGATGAGGCCAAAGTGCGCCAGCTGCAGCGGCGCAGCCAGGCCATGCACCACGAGGCCGGGGGCAAATTCTTGCGGAGCGTTCATGCGGGTTCGGTCTGTTTGGTGGGTTGGCCCAGGGAGCGCAGGATGTCGCGCACCAGTTGCACCCGGTCCTTGGGTTGGGGGAGTTCGCGCTCTATGCGCAGCTTGTCGTTGCCCGCCAGCTTCACATGGCGGTTCTTCTGCACCAGTTCAATGATGCGCATGGGGTCCACCGGCGCGTTGGGGCGGAAAACGATGTTCGTGACGCCGGGCGCGGCATCCACCTTCACCACGCCGTAGCTCTGGCCCAGGCAGCGCAGGCGGTGCACGTCGATGAGGTTTTGGCCCTGTGGCGGCAGCTTGCCGAAACGGTCCACGATCTCTTCCAGCAACGCATCGATCTGCTCGTTGGTCTTGGCCGTGGCCAGCTTTTTGTAGAAGCTCAGGCGCAGGTGCACGTCGCCGCAGTAATCGTCGGGCAGCAGGGCCGGGGCGTGCAGGTTGATGTCGGTGGTCACGCCCAGGGGGCTGAGCAGGTCGGGTTCGTGGCCGGCCTTCAGGCAGCGCACGGCCTCGCTCAGCATCTCGTTGTAGAGCTGGAAGCCCACCTCCAGCATGTTGCCGCTCTGGTTTTCGCCCAGCACCTCGCCGGCACCGCGTATTTCCAGGTCGTGCATGGCCAGGTAGAAGCCACTGCCCAGCTCCTCCATCTGCTGGATGGCGTCGAGCCGCTGCGCGGCCTGCTTGGTCAGGCTGTCCATGTCGGGGACCAGCAGATAGGCGTAGGCCTGGTGGTGACTGCGGCCCACGCGCCCGCGCAGCTGGTGCAGCTGGGCCAGGCCAAACTTGTCGGCCCGCGCTATGACGATGGTGTTGGCCGTGGGCACATCGATCCCGGTTTCGATGATGGTGGAGCACAGCAGCAGGTTGAAGCGTTGCGCCACGAAATCGCGCATCACGTGCTCCAGCTGTCGCTCGGGCATCTGGCCGTGGGCAATGCCTATGCGCGCCTCGGGCAGCAGCTCCTGCAGCTTCTGGGCGCGGTGTTCGATGGTGTCCACCTCGTTGTGCAGGAAGTACACCTGCCCGCCGCGCTTGAGTTCGCGCAGCACCGCCTCGCGGATGACGCCAGCGCCTTCGTTGCGCACAAAGGTCTTGATGGCCAGGCGGCGTTGCGGTGCGGTGGCAATCACGCTCAGGTCGCGCAGGCCCTCCAGCGCCATGCCCAGCGTGCGGGGAATGGGCGTGGCCGTCAGGGTGAGCACATCGACCTCGGCGCGCAGGGCCTTCATGGCCTCCTTGTGGCGCACGCCAAAGCGGTGTTCCTCGTCGATGATGAGCAGGCCCAGGTTGTGGAACTTCACCGAAGCGCTGAGCAGCTTGTGCGTGCCCACCACAATGTCCACAGTGCCATCGGCCAGGCCTTTGGCGGCCGCGTTCACTTCCTTGGTCGTGCGGAAGCGGCTCATCTCGGCAATCTTCACCGGCCACTTGGCAAAGCGGTCCACCAGCGTCTGGTAATGCTGTTCGGCCAGCAGGGTGGTGGGGGCCAGGAAGGCCACCTGCTTGCCACCGGTCACGGCCACAAAGGCGGCGCGCAGCGCCACCTCGGTCTTGCCAAAGCCCACATCGCCGCACACCAGCCGGTCCATCGGGCGCGGAGAAATCATGTCCTGGATGACAGCGTGTATGGCGGCCTTCTGGTCGGCGGTTTCCTCGAAGCCGAAGTCGTTGGCAAAGGTCTCGTAGTCGTGCGGGCTGTAGCGGAAGGGGTGGCCTGCGCGGGCGGCGCGGCGCGCATAGATGTTGAGCAGCTCGGCGGCGGCGTCGCGCACCTGCTCGGCGGCCTTGCGTTTGGCGCGCTCCCACTGGCCACTGCCCAGCTTGTGCAGGGGGGCTTCGTCGGCACCCACGCCGGTGTAGCGGCCTATGAGCTGCAGCTGGCTCACCGGCACATACAGCACGGCCTGGTCGGCGTATTCCAGGTGCAGGAATTCCTGCAGGGCGGGGGTGCCGTCGGGGTTTTTCTCCCCCAGGTCCATGTTCACCAGGCCCCGGTAGCGGCCTATGCCGTGGGCGCTGTGCACCACCGGGTCGCCAACATTGAGTTCGCTCAGGTCTTTGATGAGCGCATCGACATCGCTCACCTGCTCCTGCTTCTTGCGCCGCCGCAGGGTGGGGCCGGCGGCAAAGAGTTCAGTTTCGGTGACCAGATCGATGCCCGCGCCGGTCCAGGCAAAGCCGCTGGCCAGTGCGGCGGTGGTGATGCCCAGGCGCTCTTCGCTGGCCTGGAATTCGGCCAGGTCGTCGAAGGCGGGGGGGCTCACGCCGCTGGCGCGCAAAAAGTCGAGCAGGCTTTCCCGGCGGCCATCGCTCTCGGCCAGCAGCAGCACGCGGTGCGGGCTCTGGCGCAGGTGGTTCTGCAGGCGGGCCAGTGGGTCGTCGGCGCCGCGCACCACGGTGAGCTCGGGCAGGGGTTCGGCCCAGCCCAGGGTGTTCTGGCCGGCCTCCACATCGGCTTGCGCACGCAAGGCCAGCTGGCGGTGCGGTTTGGCTGCGGCGTAGAAGCTTTCGGCATCCAGGAACAGCGCGTCGGGCGGCAGCACGGGGCGCTCCGGGTCGCCTTGCAGCAAGCGGTAGCGGTCGCGGGTGTCCTGCCAGAAGCGCTGGAACGCGGGCTCCAGTTCGCCGTGCAGCACCAGCGTGGCATCGACACCGACGTAATCGAACACGGTGGCGGTGTGGTCGAAGAACAGCGGCAGGTAGTACTCGATACCCGCCGTGGCCACGCCGTTGCCCATGTCCTTGTAGATGCGGCTCTTGGTGGGGTCGCCGTCCAGCAGTTCGCGCCAGCGGGCGCGGAATCTGGTGCGGGCCGCGTCGTCCATGGGGAACTCGCGGCCGGGCAGCAGGCGCACTTCGGGCACCGGGTACAGGCTGCGCTGGCTGTCGGGGTCGAAGGTGCGGATGCTGTCGATCTCGTCGTCGAACAGATCGACCCGGTACGGCACCAGCGAGCCCATGGGGAAGAGGTCGATCAGGCCGCCGCGCACCGCGTATTCGCCCGGGCTCACCACCTGGCTCACATGTTGGTAACCCGCCAGCGTGAGCTGGGCGCGCAGCCGGGCTTCGTCCAGCTTCTGGCGCACCTTGAATTCGAAGGTGTAGCCGGCCAGGAAGCTAGGCGGAGCCAGCCGGTACAGCGCGGTACTGGCGGGCACGATGACCACATCGGCGCCGGTCTGGTGGTCGCGCTGCTGGATACGCCACAGTGTGGCCAGCCGCTCGGAAATCAGGTCCTGGTGCGGCGAAAAATTGTCGTAAGGCAGCGTTTCCCAGTCGGGGAAGATGGCGCAGCGCAGATCGGGCGCAAAGAAAGGCAGTTCTTCCAGCAGGCGCTGGGCGTCGTTGGCGTCGGCCGTGACGATGGCCACGCAGCGCCCAGCGGCCTTTTCCTGCAGCCCCAGATGGGCGAGCAACAGCGCGTCGGCCGAGCCGCTGGGGCGGGGCCACTGGTAGCGCTTGCCGGGAGTGAGTTTGGGCAGGTCCACGGAAGAATTCAATCCAGACGGCCCTGGAGGCGGGGCCGGTGACAACAAAAACGGACACCCCGCCAGCGGCGGGGTGCAGAGGTGCTGATTTTAGAATCAGGCCAACTGTTTGGGGTTATCGTCGACCTAAACCCCCCCCCCCGCTCGCCCCTACTCGCCCCTACTGCCCATGCCCGCCCACCCCAGCCCAGACCCCCGGCAGCCACGCTGCTACGCGCTGATTCCCTGTGCGGGCAGTGGCAGCCGCTCGGGCCAGAGCGGCCCCAAGCAGTACGCCCGCCTGGCCGGTCAGCGGCTGGTGGAACACACGCTGGCTGCGTTTGCGGCCGTGCCAGCCATTGGCGCCGTGGCGCTGGTGGTGGCCCCGGACGACCGCGAGGCACCCGCACCCCTGCCTGCCACCCCGGCGCACCCGCAGCACCTCTGGGTGTGGCCGGTGGGCGGTGCCAGCCGGGCGCAGAGTGTGTACAACGGGCTCCAGGCCTTGGCCCGCGAGGGTGCGCAGCCGAACGACTGGGTGCTGGTGCACGACGCGGCCCGCTGTCTGGTGACACCTTTACACATTGAAGCGCTGCTGGCCGCGTGCCAGGAGCACCCGGTGGGCGGCCTGCTGGCCCTGCCGCTGGCCGATACGCTCAAGGCCGCCGAGGTGCTTCCCACCGGCCACACCGTGGCCGCCGCCACGCTGCCACGCGAAGGCAAATGGCTGGCGCAAACCCCGCAGATGTTCCGCCTGGGCGCACTCACCGCCGCCCTGCAGGCCGCCGAGCCCAGCGGGTTTGCTGGTATCACCGACGAGGCCAGCGCCATGGAGGCCGCCGGCCTGCAGCCGCTGCTGGTGCCTGGCAGTGCGCAGAATTTCAAGCTCACCTACCCGGAAGACTTCGTGCTGGCTGCCGCTGTGCTGGCCGCCCGTTCCGCGTAGTCACCCCTTGCGTTTTCCCTCACCGAGTACCGCCATGAACATTGCAGATTTCCGTGTTGGAGAAGGCTGGGACACCCACGCCCTGGTGCCGGGGCGCAAGCTGGTGCTGGGCGGGGTGCACATTCCCCACCATGCCGGGCTGCTGGGCCATTCCGATGCCGATGCCCTGCTGCACGCCATCACCGATGCGCTGCTGGGCGCCGCCGGCCTCGGTGACATAGGCAGCCATTTCCCCGACACCGACTCTCGTTTTGCCGGCGCCGATTCCGCCGTCTTGCTGGCCCACGCGTGGGGCGCGGTACAGGCCCGTGGGTACGTGCTGGCCAATGTGGACGCCACCATCGTGGCCCAGGCGCCCAAACTGGCGCCCTACCGGCCCGCCATGCAGGCGCGGGTGGCCGAAGTGCTGGGCTTGCCGCCAGATCGGGTGAACATCAAAGCCAAGACCGCCGAACGGCTGGGGCCGGTGGGGCAGGGCCTGTCCATAGAGGCCCGCGCGGTGGTGCTGTTGCTCAGGCCTTCAGCAGCTTGAGCGTGGCCATGAGCCCACCCTGAGGGTGGTTGCCGAGTGTGAAGTCGCCGCCCATGCGGTTGAGCGTCTTGCTCACAATGGCCAGTCCCAACCCGGAACCGAGTGCCGAAGTGCGGGCCTGATCGGCGCGGAAGAACGGTTCGGTCAGGCGGCCCAGCACGGCATCGGGCACACCGGGGCCGTGGTCGCGCACCGTCAGCGTGACCCAGCGGCCGGTTTCGCTGGCGTACACGTCCACCTCCACGGTCCCAGCGCCGCCTTCTTGCGGCGGGCTGGGCGTGTGGCCGTAGCGCAGTGCGTTTTCCAGCAGGTTGGAGAGCACCCGGCGCAGTTCCACCGGGTCGGACTTCACTCGAATGCGGTCGGGCACCTGGATTTTGATTTTCAGCTGCTCGTGCTTGAACAGCGGCTGGCTGGCCTGGCGCACCACATCGGCCAGCGCCACGGTCTGCAGGGTCAGGTGGTCGGCGCGGGCGTAGTCCAGAAACTTGTCGATGATGGCATTGACCTGTTCTATGTCTTCGGCCATGTGCGCGCGGGCTTCCGGGTCGGTCACGCTCATCTCGGTTTCCAGCCGCAGGCGCGACAGCGGTGTGCGCAGATCGTGTGAAATGCCCGCCAGCATGAGGGTGCGGTCCTGCTCCGCCTTGCGCAACTGGCGCGCCATGCGGTTGAAGCCGATGTTCACCTCACGGATTTCGGCGGTGGGTACGTTCTCGTCGAGCAGCTTGTCCTGAAAATCGCCTTCGCGCACCTGGCTGGTGGCTACCGAAAGCAGCTTCAGTGGCCGGTTGATGAGGCGTGTGAACACCGCCGCACCCAGCAGCGAAGTACCTATGGCAATGGCCAGCCACACCAGCCAGGTGAAGCCTTCCACCACTTGCAGGCGCTCGGGGTCGGCCAGCAGCCAGTAGGTTTCCTGGTCTATCTCGAAGCCTATCCACAAGCCGCGGAAACCATTCATTTCCCGCGCCACGATGGTGTTCTCGCCCAGCATCCCCGCCAGAGCTTCGGAAATGCTGCGCCCCAGCTCGTCCTGGTCGTAGAGGAGGAAGGTATCGCTGGGCTCGCGCACAGCAATGCGGACGTTCTCCTGGTCTACCAGCGTCTTGATGAGCGAGACCCGCGCAATGGAATCGGCGTGCACCAGGGCAGCACGCGTCAGGTTCACCATGGTGGCGAGCTGCTGCGCGCTCTGCAGCGCGCGCGGCTTGAACTCCAGCGCACGGAATGTTTGCAGCCACGCGAATATGCACCCGAGCAGCAACAGGCTCAGGAACAGGAAGGTGCGCCAGAAAAGGCTGACCATGGTGGTGCGGGCCTCAGGCCCTGATTCCCGGAATCTGCCTCAATCGCTGCTGCCATCGGGCACGAACACGTAGCCCACACCCCACACCGTCTGCAGGTAGCGCGGCGACGCCGCATCTTCTTCAATCAGCTTGCGCAGGCGCGACACCTGCACATCGAGGCTGCGGTCGAACGGTTCGAACTCGCGTCCACGCGCCAGTTGGGCGAGCTTTTCGCGGGACAGCGGCTGGCGCGGGTGGCGCACCAGCGCCTTGAGCATGGCGAATTCGCCCGTGGTAAGCGGTACATCCTCCTCATTGCGGCGCAGCGTGCGCAGGCCCAGATCGAAGGTGTAGGGGCCAAAGGTCACCACCTCGGGCTCGTTCGATGGGGCACCCGGCACCTCCACCGGCGGGCGGCGGCGCAGTACGGCGTGCACGCGGGCCAGCAGTTCGCGCGGGTTGAAGGGCTTGCCCAGGTAGTCGTCGGCACCCACTTCCAGGCCCACGATGCGGTCTATGTCCTCGCTCTTGGCGGTGAGCATGATGATGGGCGTCTTGTCGTTGGAGGCGCGCAGGCGGCGGCATACGCTCAGGCCGTCCTCGCCGGGCATCATCAGGTCGAGCACGATGAGGTCTACGGTATCGCGCAGCAGCAGGCGGGTGAGCGAGCGGCCGTCCTCGGCCAGCAGCACATCGAAGCCTTCCTGGGTCAGGTAGCGCTTGAGCAGTTCGCGGATGCGGGCGTCGTCATCGACCACCAGAATGCGGTCTTTGCGGGGGTGTTTATGGGTACTTAGGGACATGGCTTTCTCCCGTGGGCGGCGGGCCGCCGGTTTGTAACAAAGGCCATTGTGACAGCCGTTTCCCGCTGCTGTTACAACTTTTCCGACCCCCCACACAGGCTGTTACAAATGTTGCCCCAGCGCGCAGGAAGCCCATGTTTTGTCGCCAGATGAGCGCATTTGCAGCCCCACATGCTGGCAAACTGCCGCTGGATCTCTGCCGACTTTTGTCATCCACGCTACCCGAAGGGACACCCCCATGCAGCAAAAAATCCGCCCCACCACTGACTCAGTTCTGTCTGCCCCGCCGCAGCTCTTGGCCGCCTGCGTGTGGGCCAGCGCTGCGCTGTGGGCTACCCATGCCGCGGCCCAGACCCTGCCCGAGCCGCGCAACGTGGTGCAGTTGCAGGCCAGTGCCCAGCGCGAGGTGGTGCAGGACTGGCTCACCGTGGTGCTGGCAGCGCGCCACCAGGCCAGCGACGCGGCCACCGTGCAGAACCAGCTGAAGGCGACGCTGGAGCAGGCGCTACAGAAGGCCCGCGCGGCGGCCAGGCCCGGCGAGGTGGAGGTGAGCACCGGCACCTTCAACGTCACGCCACGCTACGGCCGCGATGGCGTGGTGCAGGGCTGGCAGGGCACGGCGGAGTTGCTGCTGCAGGGCCGCGATGTGGCCCGGCTGTCCACCCTGGCGGGCACGCTGCCCGGCATGGCGGTGGGGCAGATGCGCTTTTCCGTGAGCCGCGACGCTGCCCGCAGCCTGGAAGCCGAGGTGCGCGACGAAGCCATAGCCAACTTCCGCCAGGCCGCGCAGGCGGTGACGCAAAGCTTTGGCATGCGCAGCTACCAGCTGCGCGAAGTTTCCATCCAGAGCGGCGCCGAAGCGCCCATGTTCCGTGCTGCACCCATGGCCATGATGGAGGCCAGCGCCTCCAGCGCCCCGGTGCCGGTGGAGCCCGGCCGCAGCCTGGTGCAGGTCACGGTCTCGGGGAGCGTGACGCTGCAGTGAGGCCGGCCTTACTGCGCTGTCCAGCCGCCGTCCATGTTCCAGGCCACACCGCGCACGTTGTTGGCCGCCGGCGAACAGAAGAACACCGCCAGTTCGCCCAGCTCTTCCGGCGTGGTGAACTGCATGGAGGGTTCTTTCTCGCCCAGCAGCAGGCGCGTGGCTTCCTCGTTGCTCAGGCCCAGCGCGGCGGCCTTGGCGTCCACCTGCTTCTGAACCAGCGGCGTGAGCACCCAGCCCGGGCAAATGGCGTTGCAGGTCACGCCGGTGGTGGCGTTTTCCAGCGCCGTCACCTTGGTCAGGCCCACAATGCCGTGCTTGGCCGCCACATAGGCGGATTTGTCGGCAGAACCCACCAGCCCGTGCACCGAAGCCACGTTGATGATGCGGCCCCAGTTGGCCTCGCGCATGGCGGGCAGCGCCAGGCGCGAGGTGTGGAACGCGCTGGTCAGGTTGATGGCAATCACCGCATCCCAGCGCTCCACCGGGAAGTTGTGCACCGGCGCCACATGCTGAATGCCCGCGTTGTTCACCAGCACATCCACGCGGCCAAAGCTGCGCGCGGCCTGCTGCATCATGTCTTCAATGTCGGCGGGTTTGCTCATATCGGCGCCGTGGTAGAGCACCTGCACGCCCAGCGCCTCCAGCTCGGCCTTGGGGCCCTCCACATCGCCAAAACCGTTCATGACGATGTTGGCACCCTGGCGGGCCAGGGCCTTGGCAATGCCCAGGCCTATGCCGCTGGTGGAGCCGGTGACGAGGGCGGTCTTGTTCTTGAGCATGGGGAGGACTCCGTTTCCATTACGATCGGTTGCTGTAAGCATGGGCTGGCCATGGCTGCGGAAATTATCCCGCATGGCTGTGCCCCGTTTTTTCAAGGGCAAGGGGAGATGTCATGACAGCCACACTGCACACACTGGCGGTAGCCGGGCCACCCGCTGTGGGCGGTGGGCCGCGCCGGCTGGCCTGGTGGGAGTGGAATGCCACCGGGCAGGCGGCGCCGCGCCATGTGGTGGTGTGCGTGCATGGGCTCACCCGGCAGGCACGCGATTTCGACACGCTGGCCCAGGTACTGAGCCCGCACGCGCTGGTGGTGAGTGTGGACGTGGCCGGCCGCGGCCACAGCGACTGGCTGCAGGACCCCAACGCTTACGCCATTCCCACCTACGCGGCCGACATAGCCCAGTTGCTGGCGCACCTGCGCCAACGCCTGCGCGAACAGGGCCTGGCCGAGGAACCCCAGATCGACTGGGTGGGCACCAGCATGGGTGGGCTCATCGGCATGGCGCTGGCCTCGCAACCGGCGCTGGGGCTGCGCCGCCTGGTGCTCAACGATGTGGGCCCTGTGATCGAGCCCGCATCGCTGCGCCGCATTGCCACCTATGTGGGCCAGCCGCTGCGCTTTGCCAGCGAACAGGCCGCTGCCGATTATCTGCTCACCATTTCACAAGGCTTTGGCCCGCACACGCCCGAACAGTGGCTGGCCCTGACCCGGCCCATGCTGCGCCCGGCCGACGGTGCGGGGGAGCCCCCCGGCCAGTGGCGCCTGCACTACGACCCCGCCCTGGCCACACCCTTCAAGGCCTTGCTCAGCCTGCCCGGCGACGCAGCGCAGAAAGTTGCGGCCGATGGCGAGGCGCAGCTGTGGGCGCTGTACGACGCCATCACGGCACCCACCCTGCTGCTGCGCGGCGCCGAGTCCGACTTGTTGAGCGCCGAGACCGCCCGCCTCATGACGCAGCGCGGCCCGCATGCCCGGCTGGTGGAACTGCCCGGCGTGGGCCACGCTCCCACCCTGGTGGCGCCCAACCAGACCGACGCCGTGGCTGCCTTCCTGCTGGAGCCCTAGCCCCTTTTTCCTGCACAAGCTCTTGAACGCGGACACCTCCCTCATTGCTCTGGCCAGCGCGCCCGAGAAAGCCCTCAGTGCTGGCCACCCGGCGCTGGTGCGGGCGCGCGCCTTTGCCGAGCCGCTGCTGGACAACGAGACACTGGAAACCGGCGAGGACGTGCTGGCCCATGCCGATGCGGTGGTGAATATCCTGCGGCTCATTGGCGGTTCGCCCGACATGCAGGTGGCGGCCTACCTGGCCTACGCCTGCCCCTACCTGAACCGGCCGCTGGAGGTCATACGCAAAGCCTTTGGCGAGGACCTGGCCAACCTGGCGGTGGAAACCACCAAGCTGGTGCACCTGCAGCGCCAGGCGCGCCAGAAGGCTGCGCAGGTGCAGGCCGCCAAGGTACGCCAGGCCGAGAAAGACGCTGCCGATGGCGTGGCCCAGCCCGGCAACGGCAAAGCCCACCCCTCGGAACTGGAAGCCAGCCAGACCGAGAACGTGCGCAAGATGCTGCTGGCCTTTTCGCGCGACCTGCGCGTGGTCATGCTGAGGCTGGCCTCGCGCTTACAGACCTTGCGCTACCACGCTGCCGAAAAACGCCTGCCCGACGAGGGCCTGGCCGCCGAATCCCTGCATGTGTTTGCGCCGCTGGCCAACCGCCTGGGCATCTGGGAGATCAAGTGGGAAATTGAAGACCTGGCCTTCCGCTTTCTGGAGCCCGAGACCTACCGCCGGATTGCCCGCCTGCTGGACGAAAAACGTGCCGAGCGCGAAAGCCATGTGGAGCTGGTGCGCCAGACGCTGGCACAAGACCTCAAGGCCCAGGGCATAGACGCCGAGGTGCAGGGCCGGCCCAAGCACATCTACAGCATCGTGAAAAAGATGCGTGGCAAGGGGCTGGACTTCGATCAGGTGTACGACATCCGCGCGCTGCGCGTGATTGTTCCGCAGGTGAGCGACTGTTACGCCGTGCTGGCGCATGTGCACGCCCACAGCGAATTCCAGCCCGAGCCCGACGAGTTTGACGACTACATCGGCAAGCCCAAACCCAACGGCTACCAGTCCCTGCACACCGTGGTGCGGGACGCGCAGGGCAGGGCGTTTGAAATTCAGATCCGCACCCGCGAGATGCACGACCACGCCGAGCATGGCGTGGCCGCCCACTGGGCCTACAAGGAGGCGGGCAACAAAGGCTACGCAGGTGTGTCGGCCGCGTCCGACTACGACGCCAAGATCGCCGTGCTGCGCCAGCTGCTGGCGTGGCAGCGCGACCTGAGCGGCGCCACCCACGACCTGCTGGACGACAACATCTACGTGCTCACGCCGCAGGCCGCCATTGTGGAATTGCCCCGTGGCGCCACCGCCGTGGACTTTGCCTACACCGTGCACACCAGCCTGGGCCACCGCTGCCGGGGTGCCAAGGTGGACGGCGCGCTGGTGACGCTGAACACCCCGCTGCAGAACGGCCAGACCGTGGAAATTGTGGCGGCCAAGGAAGGCGGCCCGTCGCGCGACTGGCTCAACGCCGAACAAGGCTACCTGGTGAGCCACCGCGCCAAGAGCAAGGTGCGCGCCTGGTTCAATGCGCTGGCCGCCGAAGAGAACGCCGCACGCGGCCGCGACGCCATAGAAAAACTGCTGCAGCGAGAGGGCAAGACCGCGCTGCGCCACGACGACCTGGCCGAAGCCATGGGCTTTGATTCCGCTCAGGCCCTGTTCGAGGCGGTGGGCAAGGAAGAACTGTCCCTGCGTGCCATAGAGCAGCATTTGAAGCCACCGGAAGCGCTGGAGCCGCCCGACGAGGTGGTCATCAAGCGGGCGCGCTCGGAAGAACGCCAGCGTTCGCGGCGCAAGGGCGGCAAGGGCGGTGGTGCAGGCGCTGGGGGCGCGGGTGGTGTGCTGGTGGTGGGCGTGGGTTCGCTGCTCACGCAGCTGGCACGCTGCTGCAAGCCCGCCCCGCCCGACGATATCCGCGGCTTTGTGACGCGCGGCAAAGGCGTGAGCATCCACCGCAGCGACTGCCCCGACTACACCCACCTGGCCGGCCGCCACCCGGACCGCGTCATTGACGTGCAGTGGACCGGAGGCACAGGTGGCGCAGGACAGGGCGGCCATGAACCCACCTTCTACCCGGTGGATGTGGCCGTGGAAGCCGCCGACCGCCAGGGCCTGCTGCGCGATATTTCCGATGTGTTCGCCCGCGAGAAAATCAATGTGATTGGCGTGCAGACCCAGTCCGTACGCGGCGTGGCGTGGATGACCTTCACCGTGGAAGTGCCCGATGCCGGCAGAGTGGGGCGAGTGATGTCGGCCGTGTCCGACGTGGCTGGCGTGCGCCAAGTGAGGCGGCGCTGAAACCTGCCCAAGCCACGCTATAATGCGAGGCTGAACACGACAGGCGCATAGCTCAGCTGGTTAGAGCACCACCTTGACATGGTGGGGGTCGTTGGTTCGAGTCCAATTGCGCCTACCAAGATTTCTTGCGAACAAAGCACCCTGCGGCAACGCTCGGTGCTTTTTTTGTGTGGGTGCGGAACCGCTAAGGCACACAGCCTCAGGTTTTCCGGCTTCTGGGCATTCGTGGGCAAGAGAACTTTCACCTCTCCAGCCTCTTTCCCTTTGGCGCTGAACCACAGACCGGTCGTGGGAGCGCACGAAGGCAGAAGCCCCAGCCTATCGGGATGCGGCAGCCAGCTTCGCCATGGGCGCTGCCCAATAGACCCAGCGAACGGGCGGTACGCCGGCAAAGATCGGGCCGCCCGGGCCTGAACAGCCCCTGCGCAACTGGCCTTCAGAGCTCCATGCTGCAATTTCTAGGCAGCTAGCGGCTTGGCCCCAGCACCCCCGCGGGCTGCCACAAAGGCTTCCAGCGAACTAGCCGGCATGGGCCGGGCGAAGTGGTAACCCTGCGCCTCCTTGCACCCCATCTCCCTCAGGCGCGTGGCAATCTCTTCGGTCTCTATGCCTTCGGAAATGGTGGTCAGGCCCAGGCTGTTGGCCAGGGAGATGATGGCCCGGACAATCGCAGCGTCCCCCGGGTCTGTCATCACGTTGCGCACAAAGCCCTGGTCGATCTTCAGTTTGTCGGCCGGGAAGCGCTTCAGGTAGGCCAGGCTCGAGTAGCCCGTGCCGAAGTCGTC
>Ga0075157_10001527_pt1 | contig 14359 bp, 12 predicted proteins | sample JI81BgreenDNA_FD_70967 | JGI IMG/M metagenome (GOLD analysis project Ga0075157, IMG submission 70967) | Wastewater effluent complex algal communities from Wisconsin, to seasonally profile nutrient transformation and Carbon sequestration -... | ecosystem: Engineered > WWTP > Effluent > Algae...
CATTCGCACGACAAAGGTTCCGCTCGAGTGTACCGTGGGCACCGTGGGCGTATCCACCGTGAGATCCCACGCCGCAATCCAGCGATCGGTTTCCAACGCGCCATGCAGCGGACTACCGGTGTTGCTGCCGTACAGATTCACGGCGTACTCCGCGGCGCGCGCACCCAGTCGCATGAGGTTGAGGTGCGCGTTGCGCGCCACGAGTGGGTCAAACGTCCAGTACATCGTGCGCGCCCCCACCGTGAGACACTGGGCGCGCTGATACTGCTTGAGTCGCTCCCCGACGCGCATGCCGCGGGCCTCGGGGCGAACAGCCAGCATGTCCGACCAGTGCGCAACTTCACCGTGACGCACACCGGTGAGTCCGTACACGAAGCCCAGCAAACGCCCATCACCCCCAAACGCCCCCGCGCAGACACCACCCATCTTCTGCGTCACCATGAGAATGGCCGGCGGCACCACCTCGGAAAAACCGGGGCCCCAGATCTCGTCCTGAACCTGTACGCACGCGCTGTAGTCGGCGTGACTCGACAGGGCCCTGAATACCAGGCCGTCCGCGTCAACGACTACGGGAGCGCTTTCCGGACCACCAGAGGAGGAATGCATCGGTAAACTCGGGGCGATCGACGAGCAGAAAATAAACGGTGGCCGCCAGCCGCGCCGCGCCGTACGTTGGCGCAGCAACCGCGGCCGATCAGGCCAAGAAGGTCCCCACTTAATACACTCATCGCGCGAGCGTGTCCACCGTGAGCGAGCCCACTACCTCCATGTCGCGCCGTACCCTGCTCAAGCAGGGCGCCGTTGCCGGTTTGGCCACCGTGGCCGCACCCATGCTCAACCTTGGGCGCTACCAGCTTTTTGGGCAGAACACCCCCGAATACTCGGACCGCGCCATCGCCCTCGTGCAGCGATCGCTCGTCATTGATATGCTGGGCGTCTTCACGCTGAACTTCCCCGAGCAGGCCAGGTGGGAGGCCAATCCCGAAAGCTTCCCGCAGGAGAGGTTTCAGGAGTTTCTCGATTCGGGCATCAACGTGTTCCACCCGGCGGTCGGACTTGGTGGAGCCAACGCGTACGAAACCGCCCTGCAGTGGTTCGCCAGCTGGAACTCATTTATCGCTGGCAACGACACGCGCCTCATGCGCATCGACTCAGCCAACGACTTCGCGCGAGTCAAGGCTTCGAAGAAAATCGCCATCATCCTCGGGTTGCAAAACTCGCAGCATTTCCGCCGCCCCGACGATGTGAACGTGTTTCACGCCCTCGGACAACGAGTCTCGCAGCTCACCTACAATAGCCGCAATCTCATCGGCAACGGCTCCACCGAACGGCGCGATGACGGTGTCAGCGACTTTGGCGTTTCCATCATCGAGCGCATGAACGCGGTGGGTATGGCCATCGATGTGTCGCATTGCGGCGACCGCACCACACTCGATGCGTTTGAACTGTCCAGGCAGCCGGTACTCATCACGCACTCCAATTGCCGCGTCCTCGCCAATGGCCATCCGCGCGACAAAGCCGACGAAGCCATCCGTGCGGTGAAGAAGAGCGGCGGCGTCATGGGCATTACCGGCGTGCGCATGTTCGTTCGTGACCGAGAACCCACCACCATCGAACATGCCCTCGACCACTTCGACCACGTGGCGAAGCTCATCGGGCCCGAGCACCTTGGTGTGGGCAGCGACATCGATCTCCACGGTTACGATGATATGCCTCCGGCACTCAACGCCCAGCTACGAGCGGGCTACAAGGGCAGCTACGGATTCCGCGAGAAAATCGACATCGAAGGACTCGACCACCCCAAACGCATGTTCGATCTCACCGAAGGGCTCATTCGTCGCAAATACAGTGATGCCAACATCGAGGGTATTCTCGGAGGAAATTTCCGTCGGGTGCTGTCGCAAATCTGGACCGTGAACGCCGGAGCGGCGCGATGAGCAGCATGCACCTCGTTGGTGATCTCGCTGAGGTGCCGGCCTCGGTGCTCGACCAGTTCAGTGCGGCCCAACAGGCGGCGCTGCTCGCACTGCGCCGCGACCTGCATGCCCATCCGGAACTGGCCTTCGCTGAAACGCGTACGGCACGGGTACTCGAACAGGCGTTGGCCGCCGCCAACCCCATTGCCGTGCAGCCGGTGGCCGGCACCGGGCTCGTGGCGCGCATCCGTGGGCGCAACCCGCATGCACCCGTTGTTGCCATTCGTGGTGACATCGATGCGCTGCCCATACACGAAGCAACCGGTCTGCCGTTTGCATCGACGCACGCCGGTATCATGCACGCCTGCGGACACGACGTGCACGCCACGTGGGCGGTAGGCGCAGCGTATCTGTTGGCACAGTCTCCCGCCGCTGGCGACGTGGTGATCGTGTTGCAGCCGGCCGAAGAAACGGGTGAAGGGGCGGCCGCCATTCTTGCAACCGGCGCGCTCGACGATGTCGCGGCGATATTCGGCGCGCATGTTGATCGGCGGTTCGCGGTGGGGCAGGTTGTGGCGCAGCCCGGTGCACTCGCCGCAGCGGCCGACACGTTCAGCATCGTTCTGCACGGAAAAGGAGCGCACGGTGCAAGGCCACACGAATCGGCCGATCCCGTACTCGGTGCGGGCATGTTGATCGCGGCGCTCCAGAGCATCGTCGCGCGGCGGGTCAACCCGTCGGTACCGGCCGTACTTACCGTGGCCACCATGCAAGCGGGTAGCGCTCCCAATGTCATTCCGGAGGAGGCCACCATTGGCGGAACACTGCGCGCTACCGATCCGGTAACCCGGGCGCTACTGGCCGACGAATTGAAGCGCGTCGCGGCCGGCGTTGCGCTCGCGCACAACCTTACGGTCGATGTGCACTTCGAACTCGGTACGCCGCCCATCGTGAATCCTGAGCGTCAGGCCATGTGGGCGCACGAGGCTGCTACGCGGTTGCTGGGCGCCGAAGCCGTGGTGCCGTTAGGTATCACCAACATGGGAGGCGAGGATTTCGCCTTTTACATGGAGCGCATGCCCGGTGCTTTCCTGCGTATCGGGGCCAGGGAAGCGCACGGCGAACCTACGCCGGCCCATACGCCGCGCTTCGTGGCCGCCGATGGAAGTCTGTTTGTGGGTGCTGCGGTGCTGGCAGAAACAGCGCGCGTGGCGTCGGCGGCGTTGGCCGCTCACAGCTGACGCGGCGAACGCGCGCTACCAGCTCACCTGGCCGAGTATACCCGGCGACGCGTCAGGTGCGGGCGTGACCTCGGCGGCGTTGACGAGCATGAGCATGGTGCCGTCGGGTTCGCGACCTTCCGCAATATCCGTGTCGAGTTCAGCCTGCAATGTTTGGGTCGCCAGCGCGTTCGCGTCGGCCAGCGTTGCGGCCTGAACCAGCACGACACCCTGCACGGGAAACTGCCCGCCTTCTCGGATGTATCCCACGAGAAATCGCGGCGGCGGCGGCGCGGCGGGTGCCCGCACTACCTGCGGAGCACGCGGTGCCCGGGGCGCTGGATCGCCAATGCGGACCAGATTGGCCGCCCGAATGGTGTAGTCGCGCCCAGTGCGATATCCGCTGTTGGGATCCGCCTCCGAGACGGCCACTACATACGGTAACCCGAATGGGGACTGCGTATGGGCCTTCTCATCCTGTCGACGCACTTTGCCCCGCACGGGAGCACCGGCAAACTCGAATTGCACGAGGTCACCGGGACCGAGATCCTGATCAGGATCGGAAGGCGTCGATAAACGGAACATGCAGTAAGTGTCGGCCTCCACAGTGACAGTCTGAAGCGCGACCGCCGCCTATTGCGCGACGCGAGCTTCGCACCTCGACCGCGACGCGCGGAGCCCGTTACGCGCCCCGCGCTTCGAAACCGCGGTCGCCCCATCCGAACTCGCTTCGCACTCTCGAACGATCGTTCTCGATGATCAGCCGAGTCAGCTGAGCCAACGGCACCGCTTCGCTGAAATGCCGCCCTTGTTGAGTCGTGCACTGCAGGCGCGCCAAGCGCTGCGCCTGCTCACCATTCTCCACCCCTTCGGCTACGACATCGAGACCGAGTCCGCGCGCCAGGCGCACCATACTCGATACGATGGCCTGATCCCGCTGGTCGAGCAGCATCTGCGTGACGAATCGCCGGTCGATCTTGATGCCGTCTACCGGGGCTTCGCGCAGGAAGGTGAGTGACGCATGACCCACGCCGAAATCATCGACTACGAGGCGAACGCCCAGCCCCTTGAGCGCGCGCAGCGTCTCCATTGCGGTCTCGCCGTCAACCACCGTGCTGTTCTCGGTGAGTTCGAGCGTGAGCGCTTCGGGCGGACATCCAGTCTCTTCGAGAATCGCCGCCACGCGCCCTTCGAACCCCTGTTCGCGCAATTGCACCGCCGAAAGGTTCACGGCGACCTGCAGGTTGCGGTGCGGATCGAGCGCCCGCCAACTCACCAGCGCGCGGCAGGCCGCGCGCAAGACAAACTCGCCGATGGGTACGATCAGGCCGGTATCCTCCGCCAGCGCCAGGAAGCCGGAGGGCGAGAGCAGGCCGCGATCGGGATCGCGCCAGCGGAGCAGGGCCTCGGCACCCACCACCCGGTCGGCCACGACGTCAAGAATCGGCTGATAAAACACCTCGAATTCCTCACGGGCCAATCCTTCGCGAAGTCGCGATTCGCGGCGGTGCGACACCGAGTCGGCGGAACCGACGCGCTCGAGTTCCGCCACGATGGCCGGCATGTCAGCGACTGGCGTCTGGCGACGGTCGAGGCGGCGTTGGTACTTCTCCCGATACATGTCCGTGTCGGCGGCATCGAGCAGATCCTGCGCCGCAGTCCCATCGAGCGGCGACATCGCGGTGCCTATACTCGCGAGCACCTCGATCCGATCTCCCCTGGCGTCGTCTACCGGCACGTGCAGAGCGGCGAGAATGGAATCGCGCACATGGGCCACATCCCGTCGGCTGGTGACCTCCGGCAGAAGAACGACGAATTCATCACCGCCCAGTCGAGCCACGGTGTCGGATTTTCGTACACAGTCGGTCAGGCGACTGGCTACAACCTTGAGTAGCGTATCGCCGAGCGCGTGGCCATGTGCGTCGTTGACGCTCTTGAAGCCGTCGAGGTCGATGAAAAGCAGTCCGGTTTTGCGGTTGTAGCGCGCACCGTAGGCGAGTGCCCGGTCGAGTTGATCGATGAACAGGGCACGGTTGGCCAACCCGGTGAGCGGGTCATGGGTTGCCCTATGCGCCGCTTCGTTCCGCGCTGCCTCCAGTGTGGCAATACGCCGCTGCCGTTCAAGGGCGAAGCCAAGCATGCGGGCCAGCGCCTCGGGAGCGGTATCCCGCTTGTCGAGACATTCGTGGGCGCCAGCACGAAGGGCTCGAAGGGCGAGGGCATCATCGAGGTGCCGCGTGTACACAAGCACCGGAACGCCCGGAGCCGCCCCCCGGATGCCGGCCAACGAGGCAATCCCGGTCGCATCATCGAGTTCCAGTTCGATCACTACCGCGTCGAAGGCACGCTCCAGTAGCATGCGAATGGCCTGGGCAAGACTAGGCGCCTGCCACACCCGCACGCGCTCCCCCAGCCGCGCACGGAGCCCGGCTTCGGAACGACCAGCGGCCGCCGAATCATTATCCACCAGCAGGACATGCAGCGCGCCGGGAGATGACATTCCCGGTTTAGCTGTCATGAAAGGCACAGGGTCGGCCATGTCAGCAAAAGATGGGGCGAAGGTGACCGGGCGGTTGCACCACCAAGGTGGGGCAGTCCTCCGGAAAAATCCACAAAAAAACGTCCGGTCAATCTTTGTGATTAGCCGTCATCGCAGCGTCAGCAGGCACCTTTAACACATACCAGGTTTCCCCCCGATGTCCGATTCGACGACCCTCCCGCTTGTGGCTGGAGCCACAGCTCCAGACTTCGTACTGCCGTCAACCTCCGGTGCCCCGGTCGCTCTTTCGCAGTTTCGCGGGGTGAAGCACGTCCTGCTTGCCTTCTTCCCCAAGGCTTTCACAAGTGTTTGCACCAGCGAAATGTGTGCCTTCAGCGACGACTTCGATGCCTTTGCCGACGCGCGGGTGGAAGTCCTTCCCATTTCTGTAGATACGGTCGACGTGTTGCAGCAATTCCGCGATGCGCATCACATGAAGGTGCAACTGCTCTCCGACGTGGGTGCCACCGTGGCGCGGCACTACGGGGCGCTGTGGACCGATGGGGTAATTGCCAATCGAGCGTATTTCCTGATTGATGAAGGTGGCATCATTCGATGGGCGCACGTCGAGGAGCATCCGGGACTGCACCGACCGAATGCGGAAATCTTCGAGCGTATCAAGTCTGTGACTGGCTGATCTGGGCTCATCGTTCCCGCCACCTGGGGACGATTCAGGGGTGCGGTCGACACAGCGTGCGACGTTCTATCCACGGAGCGCAGAAGGGGACCCGATGGCGGGTCCCCTTCGTCATATCGCGGCGCGCCGAGGAAAGCGGCGACCTTCAACCGTGAGTCAGCCTTCGCTCGGCATCGGGGCGCTCACCGTCACGGGTACGCGCCGGGGCTGAGCCGGGACAATCTTGGCGATGTGAACCGTGAGCGTGCCCAGCGCATAGCTGGCGTTCACCGTCTGCAGGTCGGCCTGCTTCGGGAGCCGGAATCGGCGCACGAACATGCCATGCGGCTGTTCCGCGAACAGCACCGTCTCCCCCTCACCTGGTTCACGGCGGCCACGCGTACCACGAACCGTCAATACGCTGTCCTCAGCCAGCACTTCAACCTGTGCCGGATCGACTCCCGGCAGGTCGACATCGAGCGTATAGCCGGCGCCATCTTCACGGGCCGTCACCTGCGGCTGCCATTGGCCATCGGCGGGGCGGCCCGAAAAAGCGTCTTCAAACATGCGATCGAGTTCACGGCGAAAGGTCGCGGCAGGAAACGTGGGGGCGATCGGAAAGGTGTACGTCATCGGTCGATCCTCTGCGTGATTCGGTAGTCCTGTTCGTACGACGCCTGCTCGGCGTCGCCGGACACCTACCGGGCACGCCTCGTGCCGCTAGTATTCGGCCATACTGACCGATTTCGTGCCCTAGTCTATGCACCATCGGCAGCCTGACTGTCATTTTTGCCGACGCCAGTTTCTCGAACGGCGAAGCCAGAAACGAGAAGGTTCGGTCAGCTTGCCCGAACGTTTTCGCGCCCGTACTTTGGACGTACGAAGGTGGCACGGGCGACGACGAAGTCGCGCACTCCACCGGTGTTTTCTCTGCGCCGAATCTCCCCGATGCCCTACGAAGCCGCGGCTCTGCTACCCGATCTCGTGGCTGTCATGGCACGCGCTGGCGACAGCGCCAGTGGCCTTCCTGTGGCCCTCGAGCGGCTGGGAGGCGTGCTCGGCGCCGATCGGGTGGTGTTGACCTTCGCCGAGGTCGATGTCGCGCCCCTCGTATGGAGCGCTCCGTCGGCCAAAGAAGGCCCGGCGCACGTCGGGTGTGTTCGCTCCGTGGAATCTGGCGGTCTGGTCGTGGCCACACTCGAGGTGCAACGGCCCACGCCCTTCGACGACGCCGCGGCGGCGATACTCGAACAGGTAGCCCAGTTGTTGGCCATCGCGGTGAATCGCGATGCGTATCTCCACGATCTCGAACGTGAGCTCACGGCGCGCGTGCGAGAACTTGCGGAGCAGCGGGCATTCATCGAGTGCATCGTCGACTCGCTCCCGCTTGGCCTGTACGTCATCGACCGTCACTACCGCATTCACGCCTGGAATCACAAGCGCGAAACAGGGCTGCAGGGTGTCGCCAGAGCAGATGCGGTGGGGCGATCAATTTTCGAGGTGCTGCATCGACAGCCCGCGACTCTGCTCAAAAAGGAATTCGACGAAGTCTTCGCCTCGGGGCGGTTGCAACAGTTTCAAATGGAAAGCAACGCGTTCGGCGAAACGCGTACCTTTCGCATTTCCAAGATTCCCATGCGCATGGGGAGCGGCGAGGTAACGCACGTCATTACCATCGGGGAAGACATTACCGATTGGCGCGCCGCACTCGATCGCACCGCACAGGCGGAAAAGCTCGCCGCGTTGGGGCAGCTCGCCGCAGGGGTCATGCACGAGATCAACAACCCGTTGGCGACCATCGCGGCCTGCGCAGAGTCCATCGGTCTGCAAGCTGAGTTGGGCACGACGGCTCCGCCGACAGAACTGCTGCACATCATCGATCTCGAAGTGCAGCGCTGCAAAAAAATCGTCAACGGCCTGCTCGATTTTTCTCGACCACGCTCTGCCGATCGCGAAACATTCGATGTCAACACGGTGGTGCAGCAGGGGCTCTTTCTGCTGCAGCACCACCCGCGTTTCAAGCGCGTAAAGGTGGTGACCGAATTGGAGGCGAACGGGCTGCTATTGGTTGAAGGCGATCCCGATCAGCTCGTGCAGGTACTCATTGCGCTGGCCATGAATGCCCTCGATGCCTCGCCTGAGCAGGGGCGCGTCGTCATCCGCACCAGGCGCGATGAGGTCGAGGGAGACGCGCGGGCGATCCTCGAGGTGGAGGATGAAGGGCCGGGCATCCCACGGGCGTTGCAGTCCAAGGTGTTCGAGCCGTTCTTCACCACCAAGCCGCCTGGGCAAGGCACTGGTCTTGGTCTTGCCATTTGCTACGGTATTGTGGCCGATCACGGAGGGATGCTCGAACTCGTCTCCTCAGAAGGGCAGGGAGCGAACTTTCGCGTGTCGCTGCCGCTGGGAGCACGCACCATCACCGCGGCGCGCGCGGCACTCGCCACGCTTGCCACCTTGAACGCGTCCGAAAGCGGGGCAGAGCGCGCATGACCATGACGCCGGTTTCGTCGCCAGCGATCGACGGTGGGTCACCCATTCGGGTGCTCATCGCCGAAGACGAGGCGCACCTCGGGACCATTCTCGAGCAGTTCATGACCGCGCGCGGCTTCTACGTGCGAATTGTGCGCGACGGCCGTTCGGCGCTCGAACAGCTGCAGCAGGAAGCATTCGATGTGGCGCTGCTCGACGTCGTGATGCCCGAACTTGACGGGCTCGAAGTCTTGCGACTCGTCCGTGAGCGACCGCTCCCTCCCGAGATCATCGTGATTACCGGCAACGGCACGATCGAAACCGCCATGGCTGCCCTCAAACTGGGGGCGTACGACTGCTTGTCGAAGCCGTACCGCATGGCGGAGATCGATGCGCTGGTGCGTCGGGCCTGGGAAAAGCGTATGCTCGTGCGGTCGCATCGGTATGCGCAGGAGTTGCGTCACCGCGACGTTCCGGCGCCGCTCGTCACGCAGTTCGCTCCGCTGCGGGCGGTGCTCGACATGGTGGGCAAGTTCACCGAAAGTCCCTTGCCGGTGCTGGTGTCAGGCGAAACCGGAACGGGAAAGAGGACCGTCGCGCGCCACCTGCACCGTGGCCGGGCGGCCGGTGCTTTCGTGGAAGTCGACTGCGCCAGCTACGACGACGATCAGCAACTGCTTCAGATCTTTGGCGATCCGATGTCCGGCGAGCCAACTCTGGGAGCACTTGAGCTGGCCTCGCGCGGTACGCTGCTGCTGCGTCATGTCGAGGCGTTGGGGCCGCGCGCGCAGGCCGGGCTGCTGGCTGCGCTCGATGCCGGCGCGTTCCACCTCACGGCCGATCAGCGTCGGGTGCCAACCGATGCGCGCATCGTGGCCACGACAAGCCGGGATCTCGGCGCGCATGTCGCGACTGGCCGCTTTGATGAAGTGCTGTTGCACCGGCTTGGTGCGCTGCGCGTCGCGTTGCCGACGCTGCGCGATCGGCGGGTCGACATTCCGATGCTCGCCGAACATGTCCTCCAAACCACAGCCGGCATACGGGGCTGCACGCTCGACACCGACGCGCTCAGTGCACTGGAAGCCTACGCGTGGCCCGGCAACGTACGCGAACTCGAATTGGTACTCGAGCGCGCCACCTTTCACGCTGAGTACGGTCTCATCACGGCCCGTGCGCTTGGCCTGGCGTCGCCGGCGTTGGAGTTGTCGGCTGTCGCTTCGGGGGGGGCAGTGCAGCCGTCGGTACCGGTAGAAGCGCCCTCGTTGTCTGAACTCGAGCGGCGACACATTGCCGAGGTGCTGGAGCGGTGCGGTTGGCATCAGGGCCGAGCCGCTGAGCAGCTCGGTATTTCGCCGAAAACACTGTACCGCAAGATTCGCGAGTACGGATTCAAACGACCGTCGGGACGCAACTCATGAAGATCCTCGTCATCGAAGACGATCCCACCGTGGGCGAATTCGTTCGCCGCGGGCTCGAAGAGCAGCGCTGGCAGACCGACTTGTGCAACAACGGGCTCGAAGGCGAGCGGTTGGCTACGGCGCAGCCCTACGATCTCATCATCCTCGATATGCGGCTCCCCGGGCGCAACGGTCTCGATGTGCTGCGCTCCTTGCGTGCCAAGGGGTTCGAACGGCCCGTGCTGGTGCTCACGGCGCAGGATGCCGTCGACGCCAAGGTGGAAACGTTGCGCGCGGGTGCCGACGATTACGTCACGAAGCCCTTCGCCTTCGAGGAACTGCTGGCGCGCGCCGAGGCGCTGTTACGCCGGCCACGCGCGCTGGCGAGCCCGCAGCTGAGTGTGGGTGATCTCGACCTCGATCAGGGAACACGGGAGGTGCGGCGTGCGGGTGAGTTCATCGAACTCACACCGAAAGAGTTTGCCGTACTCGAGTATCTCATGCGTCACGCGGGGCGCGTGATGAGCCGCACGCTCATTACCGAATATGCCTGGGGTTACCACTTCGATCCCGGCACCAATATCGTCGACGTGGTCATCAACCACCTGCGCAAGAAGATCGACGCGAAGCACGATAAGAAGCTGATCACCACGGTGCGTGGTGTCGGCTACATGATCCGCGCCTGACGCGCAGTCGTGGCCATGCGCTCCATACGCGCGCGCCTCACCATGGCGTGGACGGCGGCCTCCATTGGGTCGCTGTTCGTGTTCTCCGTGGCGCTGCTCGCGGTGCGTCGGGACATCCTCTTCCAGCAGTTGGAGGAGCGGGTGCAGAGTGAGGCGCAGCATATCGTGCGCGCTATCGATCTGGCACGAACCACCGGTACCGAACCCGTATTCGGCCAGAGCGACCCGCTGGCGGCTCGCACGGTTGGGCAACGCATGGGGGCGTTTCTGTCGCTGCTCGACGGGTACGTGCTGGTGCAGGACAGCACGGGCTACGACATCTACGCGTCGCCTCAAGTACAGCGGCTCTCCATCTCCGATCGTGACCGGTTCAGCGAAGCCGCGCGTCGCTATCGCGCGGGTAACGAGATGCAGCTGGTGCGCCTCTTCAACGACGAAGTGTTGCTCGCCGCCCGCGAGGCTCCGCTCAGCGACAACGCTCGGTATCGCGTGTATGCGGCGCTCAGCACCGGGGAAATCGACGAGGCATTGCGGGGAATCGCCTCGACCATGGTGGTGGTGTCGCCCTTCCTGGTCGCCGTATCGGTGCTGTTCGCGTGGATCATCTCGGGCCGCGTGTTTCGCCCGATCGATCGCATCATCGATCAGGTTGAGGCCATCACCGACGGGCGCTCACTGCACCGGCGGCTGGCCATCGGCGCGGCCGGCGAGGAACTGGCGCGGCTGTCCGCCACGCTCAACGCCTTCATCGAGCGCATCGAAACCTCCTTTGGCGCCCTGCGCCGGTTCACGGCCGACGCGAGTCACGAACTCAAGACGCCGCTGGCCGTCATGCGCGCCGACGTCGAGCGGGCCATGTCGCCAACATCGACCGAGATCGATCAAGCCGTCGCGCTCGAAGAAGCGCTGCAGCAGGTCACACGCATGGCCGATCTCGTCGATTCGCTGCTCACGTTGGCACGCGCCGATGAGGGCCGCTTCGATCTCTATCGCGAGCCAGTGGAACTGGCGCCGTTGGTGCGGGAGGTCGTCGAAACGGCGCGGTTACTTGGCGAGGATGCGGGGCTGGTCATTCTTGCTCCGCATGCCGACAACGCCGAAGTGCTGGGCGATCTCACCAGGTTGCGGCAACTGTTTCTCAATCTGGTCACGAACGCCATCAAGTACACACCGCGCGGTGGGACGGTGGAAATCACGCTCGTCCGCGAGGAAGAGGTGGTGCGCTTCGCCGTGCGTGATACCGGCATCGGCATCGCCGCCGCCGACTTGCCCTATGTGTTCGAACGATTCTGGCGTGCCGACCGCGTGCGTTCCCGCGCCAGTGAGCGAGGCGGATTCGGACTCGGGCTTGCCATTTCGAACTGGATTGCGCAGGCACACGGCGGCGCCCTCGATGTGCAGTCGCGTCTCGGGCGTGGCAGCACCTTCACCGTGACCTTGCCGCTCGCCGGAATGCCCGGATCGGGCATGACTGGTGAATACCAGTCGATTGTCAATAGCATTGAGGGGCCGATCGACATGAACGGAATGCTAACCCCGGATTAATCCGATCCTAATCTTCAAATCATTGCCGGATCATGTCAGGGACGTAGAATCGCGTAGTCGCCTCCGGACGCTCCGGAGCATGACGTCGTAGCCCGTTCCCGGACAAGCGAGATGTTCAACAACCTGATCGAATCTCAGGCCAAGAAGCAGAAGCGCGCCGGTGGGTCCTTGATGTCCTTGGTCGTTCACACTGCCGTCGTGGCCGCACTTATTGTGGTCACGAAGGGTGCGGGTGCAGCGCTCGAGGAAGAAAAGGTCGAGAAGGTGGACTTCGTCGAAGTGAAGAAAGACGAGCCCAAGCCACCCGAGCCGGAAAAGCCGCCCCCACCGCCAGACGCGGTTGCGGCGCCGCCACCACCGAAGGGCTTCCAGGTCCTTTCGGCCCCCATCGAAATCCCCAACGTCATCCCCGAAATCGACCTCTCCAAGAAGGTCACGGATGAAGCCGACTTCTCCGGTAAGGGTGTTGCGGGTGGTATCGCGAAGGGTGTCGAAGGCGCCAAGGCCCCGGTCCCGCAGGGTGACCAGCCCTACTTCGACTTCCAGGTGGAAAAGCCGGTCGTGATGGCGCCCGGTGCACAGGGCCCCGCGTATCCCGACATGCTCCGCACTGCGGGCATCGAAGGCCAGGTGCTCGCACAGTTCGTCGTGGATACCACTGGTCGTGCGGAAATGAACACCTTCAAGGCGCTCAAGTCCGACAACGACCTCTTCACGACCGCGGTGAAGAATGCGCTGCAGCGTATGCGCTTCCTGCCCGCAGAAGTGGGTGGACGCAAGGTGAAGCAGCTCGTACAGCAGCCGTTCCAGTTCTCGCTCAACCGCTAAGCGGTTCTGTCACCAACACACATCAGGAGATAGCAAGATGGGCATGGATATCATGGACCTTTGGCACGAGATGGGTTGGTTTGCCAAAGGTATTGTGTGGACGCTGCTGATCATGTCGGCCTACTCGACCGGCATCATGATTCAGAAGTGGTGGCAGATGCGGTCGGCTCAGGGTGAAACCCGCAAGTTCGCCCCCGAGTTCTCGCAGTTCCTCGAAGAAGACAACCTCACGGAAGCCATCAAGCTCGCCGAAGGCTACAAGAAGTCGCATGTCGCGCGCGTGCTCGGTGGCGCCCTCGGCGAAATCCGTCCGCTCATCCAGGACGGCTCGGTGACGGTTGCCGACATCAACTCGGCCGAGCGTGCGGTCGAGCGTGAAATGCTCATGACGGTCGTCGATCTCAAGCGTGGTTTGGGCGTGCTCGCCACGGTTGGCGCCACGGCGCCGTTCGTCGGTCTCGTCGGTACGACGATGGGTATCGTGAATTCCTTCACGGCCATGTCCACGTCGGGCGCGGGTGGTATCTCGTCCATGGCGGCCGGTATCGCCGAAGCCCTTATCACCACGGCTATCGGTATCGGTGTGGCCATTCCCGCAGTGTGGGGTTTCAACTTCTTCCAGACGAAGATCGACAACCTCACCGCCGAAATGACCTACACGTCGAAGGAAATGATCGACTACCTCATCAAGGGTGTTTCGGGTGAGTTCGGTCGGTCGCGCTTCACGCGTGAGTTCAACACGGCCGGCCAGACCCCGATCTCGCACTAATCATCGTCGGTTCGTTGGCGCGTCCCCACTTCCGGGGACGCAGCCAACGGGCTTCATGCAAGGAGTTGCGCCATGGGTATGAGTACTGGTGGCGGCGGCGGCGTAAAAGCCGATCCGAACGTCACTCCCATGATCGACGTGATGCTGGTGCTCCTGATCATCTTCATGATCACCATCCCGCAGATCAACGCGGGCTTCACCGCCGTGCCGCCTGAGGGCCAGAACCTCAAGCCGCACCCGGAAGAAGACGGAGACCAGGTGCTGGGTATCGACGATCAGGGGCGGTATTACCTGAACAAGCAGCCGGTCCGCAACGAGGATCTCGAAACGCTCGTGCGCGAGATCTACGGCGTCGAAGGACGCGATGACTA
>Ga0075157_10001528_pt1 | contig 14352 bp, 14 predicted proteins | sample JI81BgreenDNA_FD_70967 | JGI IMG/M metagenome (GOLD analysis project Ga0075157, IMG submission 70967) | Wastewater effluent complex algal communities from Wisconsin, to seasonally profile nutrient transformation and Carbon sequestration -... | ecosystem: Engineered > WWTP > Effluent > Algae...
CTGAGTGACTTTTTCTCTTAGGAGTTCGTAGTACTTGTTAACGGCTTTGTTGAAAAACCAGTCTAGGAACTCTAAAAAAGCGGTACATTCTTTTCCTTTTCGATCGCCGACAAGGGGTTCAATGATCCAGTTTGTTGATCCTTCTTCATAACTTGGCTTATGGCAAAGTTCGAGTAGGTGCAACAGGTTTTCTTCTCCGTGTAAAGTAGTTTGATGGATAGGAATATTAAATTGATCGATCAAATATAAGTCAAGAGAGAAGTCGTTACCGTAGCAATCCATTGAAGAAAAGCCAAATAAGAATTTTTCTAAATGCCTTTTAAGGTTTTCATTGATCGAGAGAATCTCAATTAATTTATTCCATCGATTTAAGTCTTCCCATTGAAGCAATAAAGCGGTAATGGTATGGATATTCAGTTTTACTGATTCCAGATAGGGTTGCCCATCTGTATTGAATCGAGTTTGTTCGTTAAGGTAGTTAAATATGAATCCACAACTGGAGTACTCGATCGATAGATTTTCTAGTTCTTGCTGAACATCAGCCTCCATCCACTCTAAGGCTTTCTGGGCTGTACCAAAATCCAATTCGTCAAATCTTAAATCTTGCATTTTTCTATTAAAATGTTTACTCCTATATTTTATCTAGGTCTTTGTATGGGTAAGGCTAGGGAATATACCAACGGACGTTCATCAACAAAAAAAAACGCACCTCCACATGGAGATGCGATTGAGCTTAATCTTCTTGAGGGAAGATTTTCACGAAGTCTGTATCAGAAGCCTGAATAATTCGGTAAAAGCTACCTTCTTTTGTTTTGATGGTACAACGATCGTCAATTTCGGAATACTTGAGAAATTCTATTGTTTCTAGCCATCGACAACCCATATCGATTTTAAAGGATTCTTTTCCCTCTTTTCGATAAATGGATACACAAGGATCGAGTTTTTGGTCTGTGCCATGAAGTTCAATGAAATCAATAATTGTCATATTTCTATCACTTTTGTTTGTTTATCTTTAAAGTATATCGAGGTTTTTTTAAAAGATAGGTTTACCAAAATACCTATTAATGAGCTAGAATAATCGATGTTGCACTATCAAAAAAAAGATACCAGTGGTGAATGCTGGTATCTTTTTTTTTAAGGTTTTGCTAGAGCGGCTTGGATTATTGCACAATGTTCGGGAAATGATGTGGATTTTGCACCACCTTTACCTTTAATGAGTTTGTAACCAATAGGACAGATGTCGATCGCACTGAGCTTTGAGGTCTTCGGATACATCCCATCTCGATGGATAGTGGATTAACCGCCAGACAATGGAGTCGTAATTACTCCGTTTGTGGCGGACAAAGTTACTCATCCATCGAAACAATACATTTTCCTTTACTTCTCGCCAGTGGGGTATATATATATTTTCTCGAATATCCATTCGCAAGAGGTATGCTTCTTTTAGCTCAGCCCAGTTCTTGATGGCATTGCGTTTTAGTTCTAAGCCATTTTTTTCGGGAATTTCGATCAAGAAGTCGGCAATAATTTCCTGAACCCTAGGTTCGTATTCTTTTTGTGTTAAGTACATCATTTTCAAAATAATTGTTACTCTTTCTATTGTTTCTTATATTTTGTTTATTGAGAGTTTTAAGATAACCTAAAGAAAAAAATATTTGGAGTTGAATATGCTTATGCTACTTGTCGGGTGTGTTGGTTTTATCTTGGGAGTTATGTTTTCCCTTCTAGTCGTGCCGATTATCATTTTTGTGTATGAACACTTGAAAGAGTCGGACTACTCCATAGACAGAAAAATACCTGTATCAACTTATGAAGATATTAAAAGCAGTTTTCATAATAATTGATAAACTGTTAGCAGGGCAAAAAAAAAGCACCCGAATAGGGTGCGATTAAACTAGATTATTTATTAGTGAACCTGCCAGAAGCGTTCTTCTTCCCATTTCTGAAGAAGTCGGGGAGTGTAATCAGACAGGAGTTGATACTCCAAATCAGATCCATCTGCCCAAAATTCTTTCGTTAACTGAGGAAGGAGTTCTTGGATACGTGGATCGTTTAAGTCCACGGGCTTACCTTCGAGCATCCAGTCAATACTACATGAGCTATATACATAGCCTACTCTTGCTTCGTAGTAAAACGATGTGCAGTATTGCTTATATTCAAGGTTATCCGTCATTGTGGGCAAAAATAGTTCCACCCAAGTACCAAAGTCCTCATGAGTCACCTCACGGGGGAGGATGGGTAACGTTTCTTTCAGGTTTAATGACTCGCCGATCATGTAGTAATCGCCATCTTCATTTTGATCATACTCACCAATAAATTGAAAGGTGAGAGTTTGACGATCAACTAATAGGTCAACTAAGGAGTCTCGACAAGCAGAATCACGAAGGTAGTAAGCTCGACCATCGTATCCGATCACCTCAGATTGTGGATTGAGGTGATCGGACAGGAATTTGCCGTCCAACGTTGCGTACCCGTTGCCAAGATAGCGAGTTTCGTCTAATAAATCCCCTAGTGACTGGATCGTATCGAACAAGTTGTCGATACTTCCGTCGTTATCAATCTCTTGGTCAATTTCTGCGGAAATCGGAGTGATAACTAAAAACTCTGGGGATGTGTTAATATTAATCATAGCTTTATTTATTTCGTTTACATTTACTATTATTGCGAGCTTTTTGTTGTTTGTTAGTAAGAATAGTAGCACAAAAAGGGATCAGACGATTTTGTGGTTTTCGTCTGATCCCTTTTTGTTAGCTTAATATATCTATGATACTTTCAAGGTGTTTTTGCCCCAATGGAGTGACAGCAAAAGGAGAGCGCTTATCTCCTTCTACATATCCTAGTTCTCGGAGTTCCGAGAACCGTTTCGTTACTGTAACCCTTCTGATGCCGAGAGCTTCAGCAATCATAAGATGGGTTAGGTGGTAAGGAAGACACCAATTGCCTCCCGACCTGTACCCGTGTACATGATAACAAGACCAAATTAAATGGTCTATTTTTCTCTCGATGTTTTCACGCCCTTTGGCGGCGTTGAACTTAGTTAGCGTAAAGAAGGTTTCCGCTTCTTCGATCGGCTGTTGTTGCCGATAGGGGGTATACTCGACATCTGTTAAACAGATGCCGTAGGTATAGTCTCCTTGGTAAATGGTTCCACCTCCCGATATATATTCGAGAACGTTGCCGCCATCGTAGGCGGAATATAGGGCTACATAGCCCGACTTGATCACCATTGTTTTGGTGATCATGCTGCCCTTACGGGCAACATCCGCTTTTGTTTTGGTTATCATTTTACTTCTATGTGTAGATATATACTTATATTATAACGCAATTCGCACCAAAACGAAAGGAATGATGTATAGTAATATAAAAAACATTCTTATTTTTTTTAGTGCAACAAATGGGTAAAATTATATCGTTATGTAACATCAAGGGAGGTACGGGTAAAACAACGATTGCTTGCCATCTAACCTACTACCTGACCTGTTGTACGAATAGTACCGTGGGTTTTATCGATTGCGATCGACAAAACTTAAGTAGCTTTACGTGGCTGACGGGGTCTGATCTACAGCCGAATTTAACCTGCTTGATAAAAGTCGAGGGGGAAGAGCAGTTGTTTGAGGAGTTGCAAAAGTATAAGTCAGGGAGTGACTATCTTGTACTTGATACTCAATCGGGCTTAAGCGATGTAAACAAAACAGTCTTATCTATATCTGATTTGGTGATCATTCCTTTACAGCCCCACATCCTCGATTTTGATAGCAGTCTTAAGATTGTCAGACACATAGCGAATTTAAAGAGTTTTTCAGAGACGACGAAGCCAGAAGTGCTAGTGTTATTGAATCGCTGTGTGCCGAGGACAAATTTGACTTCTGAGGCGGAGAAGTATCTCCGAGCCAGCCTACCAAAATCTTTTATTCCGATTAAGATATACCAACGGCAAGTCTATGCCGATGCCCCGATGCAAAAAGATTTTGTGTTTAAACTCGAAACTCAAAATCCCAAGGCTAGAAATGAGATACACAATTTATGTCACTATATCCACGAATGTATTAAAGGAGAATAATCATGGCAAGAAAAACAGGACGCAGTTTATCGGAGGCGATGGATATTATTTCTGAGATTGAAAATTACCGTCAAGAGGGAAATTTGCCTTTGGATGTTAAGTTTTCTGATTTATCAGCGGATGCAATTAAGATTAAGCCTACTTCTCAGCGAGTATTAGATATTGAGGATGAGTTTGAAGATCCCGAAGAATTTTTGGGAGACGAAGAGGATGAAGCCCCTGAGTTTACTAAAGTGATCGTCTCTCAAGTTACTTCTCTCGGTATCCGAGAACAGGGAGAAGATTCTTTGCGTATTTCTGTAAAAGAAACCGTGACTTTACCCATCGGTACTATTCGTCCAAACCCAGACCAAGCAAGACGGATTATTCGTTTTGAAGATATGGAAGAATTAGTGGAGTCGATCGCCAAGTCTGGTTTACTCCAGCCGATTGTTGTTAGACCTTTGGAATATCGTGAGTTGGGCTATAGTTATGAGATTGTCGCAGGGTATCGAAGATTCCAAGCCTGTTGTCGCTTGGGTTGGAATGACATCCCCGTTTATATCAAAGAAACCGATAATATGGGAGCAACGGCTCTAGGGATTATCGAAAATATGGTACGGGCTGATATTCATCCCATTGAAGAAACCTTTGCTATTATGAATATCCTTCATAAAGCCAGTGGGATTCAGCAGGATGAGTTAAAACGAATTTTAATCAGGCTTCATGATGAACAAAGTGAACCCCAGAAGAGTAAGGTTGTTGCCAATGATCCTCTTGGACAGTTAATCTTAAAGTTCTTTGATGCCTTGCCTATTAGCTTGCATACCTTTGTCCGTTGTCGTTTGCGGATTCTCGATTCTTCTCGTTGCGTCCTTGAGGCTATCCTAAATAATGAGATTCCTCTCTCCTCTGGACTTAGTATTGAAACTGGCTTAGGTAGTGATGAGCAAAAGCAACGGTTACTGAAAGAGGCGATCGAGCAGAATTATTCGGCAACCCAAGTTAAAAAACGAATCAAAGAAATTCACCGTGAATTTGAATCTAGTTCTGCCGACATCTTAAAGGATGATTTCCTCCACGCTACCAAGCAGGCTGTCTCTCGTGCGGTCTGGAGTCCTAATGATACTACCTATATCCGAGAACTGGAAGACTTGATTGCTCGGATCGATCGGTTTACCCAAAAACATCTTGATCGTAAAACTCAAAAGGAAAACAAACGGAAGAAAAAGGTAAAAGCTATTGAGGGAGGGGTGGATCAATAAAATCTGGTGCGACTTCCTGAATTTCTTCGGGAGTCGCTTCCAAATTTCCTACCAATGCTTCGAGCTTTTGCTTATAGTCGATCGAGATATTGTCCATGGTTGTTGCTTCAGCCTCCATGGTTTTTATTATTTTATTCAGTTCTTCTCTTAAATCGTTTAATTCTGGTGCAGTTTCCAATTCTTCCATTACTTTGCCTACTTCTTCAAGTTCTTGAAGTTTTGCTTTCGAGTGCTTTAAACTTGCCTCATAACCAGGAGCAAAAGTATGTTGTTTCACTAACTGCTCGTAGGTCTGAACGAATGATAAAGCGTTTTTGTATAGAGTTGTGAGGTAGCGGTAATCCCCTGCCGCCAACTCTTTTGGCTCTTCATCTGGTATTTGATAGTTTCTTTCGTTTAGTTTTTTCGCTCCCAACTCGTTTTTCGCTTTATCGAGTCTTTCTCGATAATTCTCTAGTTGATATCCTGTTGCTGTTCTTAGTTGTTTTGCTCCATTGTTGAATATAGTAGGATCGTTATGTAATATCTCTATTATTTTATCTCTATTGTCTGTTTCCCTTACTAATTCGTTTTCGGTAAACATCGCCGCATAAAGCTCTAGCTTCTTGGATGCGATCGCACTCCTTCCCTCGTTGATTTGCTCTAGGAGAGGAGTTTTATCTTTGGGTTCAAAACCGAGTTTGTTAAGGTCTTCTTCTCTTTTGTCGAGGGTCTTTTCGTGTTCTGTTAATTCAGTAGCGAGAGCTTCTACTTTTTTTCCGTCTTCTAGGAGAAGCTCTTTGTTATTCACCTTCGCTAGCAAATCTTGATAAGCGTGTTTTTTAGTTCCTTTGGTTATTAAACTATAGAGGGAATTAGCATTATTTATTCCTAGATTGATAGCGTAGGCATAGGGGTTGAATTTTTGGAATCCCTTTGTTGTATCTACCTTCCTGTTGTTTGCTTTCTCGTTTCTTTCTTCTGTCTCCTCTCCTGATTGCTGACTCCATGATATTTCCGAAAAAGCTAGACCTTGAATAAACTCATCGGTATTTTTGATCGATCGAATTATTTCTTTTGGATCATTCTTCAAGTCTTTTAGTAATTGTTTTTTCTGATTATCTTCAGTCTTGCTCTGTAGTTGTTTTATTCTTTCTTGGGTTTTTTCTAAATCTGACTTGGGAGGATGGTTTTTTTTCCATTCTTCTATTTTCGGCATTACGAAGGTTTTGATTGCTTTGCCTACGAAGAAACTCCCCAAGGCAGCGGCGGTAAATTCTAGTCCTACCCCTGCGAGCAATGGCTTGGTGGCTAACCCCTCGAACCCACCCCCCAGTATTGAAAATCCCTTGACTGCGGAGGCAACACTGCCCATCAGAGCTCCAGCAAGGAGAATACCGTCTCTTAACGGTTTGTTATCATTGATTCCCTGCCACAGATTATTCAAGGCTGTTCCTGTAGCTGACAATCCCTTGTCGAGATTCGCCTCGATCGATTTCAATCCATCCTCGAATCCTAAAGCAACCTCATCACCCAAAATCTGCATCCCGATACTCCAGCCAGAATTAGTGGCGGTGAGTTGAGTAAGAAGAGATTGAGTTTCGACTTCTTGTTCGGGGGATAAATCCTCAAGCTCTTTGTCCACTTCCTTCCACAATACTTCCTCTTCGCCCTCAAAAGAACTGGTATAGGTGAGGGAAGCGATCGAATTGCTGATATCCTTGTTTCTCAATCCTCGATATTTTTTAAGTTCCTCCTTGGGCATATCCTTGTTGGGGTTAGAGGCAAATTCCCCCTTATCGAAATCATAATATCGTTGATATACATTTCCGTTAGCATCCGAGACTCGGATTAGCTGAATGCCTGTTCGTTTCTTCCCCTCAGCCTGTAAGTAGTGAGTAAGGAGACCTAGTTCCCAAATAATTGATTTGTGGAGGTAATGCTTGGAGCTTATATGGTTTGCCATGTTTTTTTCTGAAAATAAGGGGGTGGGATGACTTCTTCGTTGTGAGGATTTTTATATTTTGTTTCCCCTCTATACTTTGATGTTACGGGGGGGATGGGATCACCATTGAGGGTCAGATTAACAGTCATAAGGCTACGATGAGGAGTGCCATCAACTCCATCCTTAAAACGGAAAACTTTGGGTTCACCTGGGATATAGGCTGTGCCAGTATCTTGAACTACGTCTCCCATTTTTAAGAAGTGTTCGACTGATTTATCTTTCCCCAACAATTTCTTGGCTGTTTCCATTTTAATGCCTGCGGAATTAAATGTTTTGACTTCATCGACTAAGTCGGGTAGTTCGGCGGCGGTTATCTGGGCTAACGCACCACCCAAACTATGCCCTGATGCTTCAATGGAATAACCCTTGTCTTTATACTCCTGCAATAGTTTTTGGATTTTCTCTTTTTCGGGGTCAAACTGCGATCGACCCACTTCTTCTCCTGTATTGCTTTTCCAGTCGAGAGCCTCATTGGTGCCTCGAAAGACTAATTTTGCTTTTTTGTCTCGATCGTTGACGAGAGTTAGGGCTTGGAAGCCTGTAGCGATATTGTCAAAGGTTTCCCCTACCTTGAGATTTTCCTTTGCCAAAAATTGTTGAATAGCTATTCCTTCTGGTTTGTCTGAAAGCAACCCAAAGTCGAGATAAGCCAACCGCTTGGCGATAAATTCTGATTTCTGAGGCGGTGTTTTGATGTGGGGGATTGTTCTATTAATAGCCTCGATATTATTGATTTGCTCAAGACGATCGGTATCGGTGAAAGAAGAAGAACAGGTATTGCCAGTTGCGAACTGTCCTTTGCTGTAATCATAACAGCGATAATAGCTTTTTCCTGATGGGGCGGTAACAACGATTTTGCCGATGCCCTCTTCTTTCTCTGCACAAAGCAACAATAGAGCTGAGGTTATTTCTAAGTGAAGACACTTTTTTCTGGCGGACATAATTTCTGGGGGATTGATCACTGTTTCCATGATACAAAAAAACCGTGCGGTTGCACGGTTGCTTAGTATTGCTGAGAATCGTGATAAACAGAAGAAATATCTAGGTCTGAAGCAGATAAATTAATTTTGAGTTCATAATCTCCTCTGGTGACGGTATTCTGAATCTCTTGTCCTTGAATAAAATCTCGGATGATAGTAATTATGTTGTTCACCTTGGGTAATTCTTTCGGGGGGAGTAGGGAGTCTTCTATTAGATAGTCTTGTAATTCGTATCTCTCTTTGCTTGTTAAGCGATCTCTGTAGATAAAAATATCGGGGAAGTAGCAGATTGAGAGACTTCCTTGTTGCCTAGCCCGAAAGCGACTGAATCCGACAACGAGTAAACTCTCAACTAGCTCGAAGACATGGGTAATTAAGTCAAGACGTTCTGTTTCTTCGATAACATACTTTTCTCGTTTATTTTGTTTTGCCCCTTGACTAATCTGGATAAATTCAGTCCGAGCGTAAACGGTAGAAATAGTTAAGTCACTGGGAGATATTGCTATCCTTAGACAAATGTGATCATCTATCCCTCGGCACAAGGTATTTAAAGCCCCATCGTGAAGGATTTGCTTGATTTGTTCTAAGAGTAGAGTTAAAACATCTTCTCCTTCCCATTTCATCGGGAGGGGGAGCTTCCTGCGTTCTATTTCCTGATGGATATCTAATTTAAGACTGTTTTTGTGTCCTTGTAACAAAAATCTGAGATAACAACCTACCTTCTTCCGTTCTTCAATACTGCTAAGGGCGGTAAAGATAATAGGGGAAACTTCTCGGATCAGTGCCTCCGTGACGCACACTTGAGCCAATCGTTTATTAATCATCGAAAAAACACTTGAGAGTTTACTGGTGACTTTGAGGTGTCACCAAACCTGTGTATTAATTATCTTCGGGGATGTCTGGTTCATCACTAGCAAACAAGAAGAAGGAAGTCTGTTGCATCCAAGGGAGGGTGTAAGATACTTCGGGGGCTTCTAGGCAATTATGACAACGAACTTTAATATTATTAATCGGTCCTGGTTGAATATCCGCAATGATTCTTTCCAAGCGACGGCGATCTTTTCGATCGAGCAATTTAAACACATCTTCGTTAAAAACATTGCCTCGTTTTAAGCCGAAGATTTCTGACTCAGGGATACCACAGATCATTCTTTGGAGGGTTTTGTGTTTTGTTGTATCTTGTCCTTTCCCGTCAGCGATAGCAGTAATGTCTTCTAAACGCATGGGGTTTACGTAGATATTTTTGACGTCTCCTTTTCCATCATTGAAACCTTTGGGTAAAGAAACTTTGAAAATAGGTTCAGCACTTTGGTCAAAACCACTAAAATATTTGATTTCCACCTCATTTAAGCTATGGAGGGGTCGATCGTTGGCAGGATCATCATAAATAACGGAACGACGGTTGCAGTTGCACTGTAACCCAGATACGGCAATTTCATCCCCGATCGTAACGAGTCTTGCACCTAAGTACATGGTAAAGACATCAGCTACCCATGCTTTCTTGAATAGAAATTCAGCACTGTTCCCGTATCTTTCTACGATTTCCTGCAAGGGATAACCGCCAATAGTGTCAACTACTTTGGCTAAGAAGCCTGCGAGTTTCTGGATTGCGCCTTTAGCGTCTCTCGTTTTTTCTTCCTGTTTTTCTAGGAACAATTCAGCACTGGCGGCGTTGAGCTTATCGGCATGAAAGGTATAAGTCGTTAAGCGTTCTACTGTCTCGTCATCCTTGTTCTTGAGATAAAATCCGATGGGTAAAGGTGGCAATTCTTTATTACCCCAATAACTAAAGACAGGGATTTTTTCGTAATCGATATCTTCAATCGGAATCGCTTTCTCGAAATCGTAGCGAGTATTAGGATCAAACAGTACTTTATCTGAAAAGCCCTTGAGGGCATTTGTTTTTCCAGCCATTTAATTTCTCTCTGGTTTATTATTTTGTTTGTAGAGTCTCTATTGCTTTATGATACACCAGAAACTTAGAGTTTGCAAAAAAAAGACAAAAAAAAAGACATCCAGAGAAAATTCTCTGAATGTCTTTTTTAGCGTTCTAGCTGAATAACCAGATGATTGCTACCCACAAGGTGATGGTAGGGATGGTTAGTACTGCCAAGGAAACTGTTTTCGTTACTTTCAAGGCTAAACTATTTGGTTGCCATAGGGTGTAAACCCCTTGAAACCAGATATTTAGACCTAATGCAATTAAAACGCTTTTCCAGTAGGGGATACCGCTTTCTTTTTTGCCCATTACCGCTAAACGGTAGGATAAAAAGATGAGGAGTAACCAAGTGGTTAAGGTGCTTAGAATAGCTGCGATTGTTTCGTGATCAATGTAGTTATTGTTCATTTTTTTTGTTTGTTTTATTGTTTATACTACTATTGTACCATAATAGTAGTATAAAAGTCAAGAAAAAAGGTAATATTTTTGCAATAAATTGGATAATTCTGTGTCATTCATCGCCGAAACATCCTCTTTTACCACTACATTGAGGTTGGTGTGAAGGGGGGAGATACCAAGGGTGTTTAATGCCTTGTAGGAAGCTCTTAGCTCCCTCGGTATATCGTAGGGGGACGGGGCAATCTGGTTTCGATCGAAATCCCACCATTTGCGATATTGTCCTCCCGTTCGATCGGTTACATAGATTAGTTGCGTTCCTGCTCTGTTGCTCATGGTTTATACGGTATAGCTATCTGGTGCTTGTTTTCCTTGTGGAGAACCTTTGGGGCTACCTGTTCCAAAAACTATCGGTGTCTTTGCTCCCTTATGATACATTTTGTCCATTGCTGTATTCATTTCTTGTTTCTGTTTTTCGACAGCATCTGGATTTCTGATTTTTTGATTGATGGCTCGATCTCTTTTTTCTACTGCTTGTCTTTCTTCCTCTTGTTCTTCTGCCTCTTCTTTTTCTAGCTGTTTCTGAGCGACGAAGGAGGATTGCAACTTTTCAAATTCTTGATTAAATTCCTCTCTTAAGTTCTCTAAGTCAGCTTCTGTAGGATTTTTTATGCCTTGTAATTGTTCTTGGTAATTAGCAATCAAAGCATCCACAGTCCCCCTCGCCTTGGGATCTTTCAGGTGGGTAGCCATTCCAACTAACTGGGCGTTTGCCATATTTACAGAGAATGCCATATTGGCAATGCTTTTGTTTATTGCTGTGGTAGCAGGGGATGCTACCGACTGGATTGCGTGCATTGCTCCCATCATTTGCCCCGAAAGAACGACCATTTCAGGTTGCTTCATTACCGCCTCGATTCCTCCTTTTGCCGCATCCAATCCTGATTGTATTTTGCTACTAATGCCATCCATCGCAGTTTGAGCAAAGGTAGTCATCGTAGTTTGAGCCTTTCCTACCAGTCCACCGATCGCTTCCGTAGCGGATTGGTTAAATTTTTCACGGGTAGTCTTGTCGGCAAGGTAGTCGTGAACCCCCGCATATTTCGTGTACAAAGCCTCTGTGGCTTGAGCCACAACAGCTTCTGCCGCCTCTTTTGAGTAGCTGGCTCGATCTGCCAATAACTTGCCTAGATTTGCATTTTCCTTGATTCCAGCTTTATCCATATCAAGCATTTTTTGGGTTGCTGCTTGCCTACCTTCATTTTTGATGCCATCCACAGCTTTTTGTGCGGAATCTATTCGTGATACAGCTTGCCCCGCATTCTTGGCTAACGTGGAGCTTTTAGCCAGCTTGCTTCTTGCTTCTTGAGCTTCCTCCGTTTGTTTTCTACTTCTTGTGTCAGCCCCCTTTCCGTCCTCTAATCCCCATGCCTTATTTGCTTCTTCGATCGTTGCTCGTCTTTTTAGGTTGGTATTGTAGTAATAATAGTTACCAGCGCTCCCTGAGCGAGAGATACCTCCTCTTGTTGGCTCTTGTGGACCCGCTTGAGCTTTCGCCGCCTGAAGGAGATGATCGAGGTCGGCAACGATTTCCCGTCTAATGTTTTGTCTATTCATTGTACTCTGTAGCGAATTAATTTATTAAGATTATTTCAATAATATCATTATTTTTCTGTTTTATCCGTTGGTGTTTCCGTTGGTGTTTTTTCGGTTGTTTCCGCAGGATTTTCTGTCGGTTCGCTCTTAGCGGCTTCCTTCTCAAACTCCTTGAAGAAATCTTCCTTAAGTTTTTGGATCGTGTCTTGCTCGATAGGTGGTTTTAATCCCGTTAATTCCTTTTTGTACTTTTCTATTAAGGCTTTCCCTGATTCTGTAGTCTTGGAGTCTTTGCCAAGCCCTGAGAACATTAATTGGGCTTGTGCCATGTTTATTGTGAAAGCCAAATTAGAGATGTCCATATTGATTTGAGGGGTGTCAGGGGAGGCTTTATCTTGAATTGCCTGAATCGCCCCATTTATTGAAGCTGAGGTTTCCACGAAGGCAGGAGAATTTGACACATCCTCCCATGAACTTCCTGCCGCTTGAGACAGACTTTCTCCAAGTCCATTCATCTTTTCTTGGGCAAAGGAAGTGACATTGCCTATAGGTGATTTTTTGAGCTTTTCGATCGTATCATTCGTCACCGTATCAAATTTTTCCTTGATCTTTACATCCCCTAAGTTGCCGTGAATAGATGGAAAGCTGGATTTCAATGAGTCACTGATTTTTACAACTGTTTCATAGGTCTTCTCGCCTACTTGAGCAACTTTTAACTCTGCTTCTTTTGCTACATATTCTTTCATCTTGTCAAAAATAGCTTTATCGGAAATCTCTGCTTGGGTTTTGTCGCTCATAACCGCACCTGGCATTAGTTCTGCCGCCTTTCTTGTTCTAACTTTCGCACCTAAGTCTCTTTGGGCACTATCCCGATTCTCCCTTGCTTGCCCCGACGAGGTTTCCTCCTTCCCAAAAGTTTGGGCGATTTCTTGGGCAGTTGCACGACGATTGGCGGGAATGTTCATGTAGTAATTTCTCCCTCTTGAATCCTTGAGTTGCCCTATATTGCCAATAACCTTTGCATATTGAGGTTCTTGTTTAGCTTGAGCAGCTTGTAACAATAATTCTAAGTCGGAAATTATCCCTTGGCGAAGTTCATTTTTGTTCTTGTTCATTTTTTTGATCGAAAATTACGTCTTGTTCGATTGTATGGCAGAATAGAAGAATTAAACTCTACACAACAAAAATAATGGAAGAATATCTATATAATCCGCCACGACATAAGTTAGAAGAACTTATTAACAATTATTTTCATGGAATGAAAAATTATGTATCTTTTAGTGTCAATCGACTTTGCAGAGAAGAAGGAGATGCACAAAAAAAAATTGCCAAGGAAGTTAGTGATCGACTTAATGTCGGATTTAATCGGTGCGTTGATCTTTTAGAAAATAACATTTCGGTATGTAATGAATGGTTAAAAGCTGAAGCTAAAAACGAAAAAGAAGATAGACTATCTGCTTACTTGCAAGCGATGGATTGCGGATGCAATCGAGCGATAGCAAGATCGGAACAATATGTATCAGTATTCCCTTTTGGAAGAGAAAACCCTAGTAAAGAAAAGAAATGGTTATTAAAAGAACTACTGTTGGATGAAATTTATCTAATGTTGTCTCAATTTCGATTAATGGTGGACAAAGTTTGCCAGTATGTCTTTCCTATACAGGATGATGCTTACAGCTCCTTTACTTCAAGTTTGCAGCCGTTACGAGAATTAGGAAAAAATATTGTAAAAAATATTGAAGCTGTACTTAAAGAAGCCTTAGCTATTTCTGAAGAAACGGTACAAGCAGAAAGAGAAGTAGAAGAAACATTACAGGCAGAACAATCGAGTTTCAAATTAGAGTTGATTTTGCCAAATCATACAACTTATCTTGAGGCTTCCGCCCTAGAGATTCTTGAAGACCTTGAGGTCAATTCCGATTTTTATATTGAAGCAGGAGCGATAGATGGTTATAGTCGAGACAATAAAAGCTATTTTGAAGGAGTACTATTGCCAATCGAGGCTGTAAGTGATTCTGCTCCCGCCAAAGGTTCTCCTGTGCCTCTTTATGTGTCTCGAGAAGTTGCTCTATTGGCGGCTCAACAAATTAATAATAGTGGCGGTTTGCCACTGGATGTTGCTCCAGATTTTAATGGACACAATGATCAAGGAG
>Ga0075157_10001529_pt1 | contig 14349 bp, 14 predicted proteins | sample JI81BgreenDNA_FD_70967 | JGI IMG/M metagenome (GOLD analysis project Ga0075157, IMG submission 70967) | Wastewater effluent complex algal communities from Wisconsin, to seasonally profile nutrient transformation and Carbon sequestration -... | ecosystem: Engineered > WWTP > Effluent > Algae...
CCTGTAATAGCTCCAGTAGAAGTATTTAAAGAAAGACCAGCAGGTAAAGCAGGTGCTACTGAATAAGTAATAGCCTGTGTATTTCCTGTTACAGAGGCATCAAAATTATAAGCACTACCCACTGTTCCATTTGGAGCAACTGTATTGGTAAAGGTAATGGTGGGGCAACTGACTACAATACTATATCCTAAAGAAACTGTACAAGCTCCATCTGTTGCCTGAATGGTAAAATTGAATGTTCCTGTGGCTGTTGGGTTTCCTGTAATTTGTCCTGTAGAGCTATTTAAAGAAAGTCCAGAGGGCAAACTACCAATACTCACTGACCAAGTAACAGAGCCTGATAAGCCTGTTTGGGTGATGGTTTGGGAATAGGTTGTCCCCACAGTAGTATTAGGAAGAGTAGAAGGTGTAAATGTAAAGGGACAAGTAACTGCAAAAGTATAGTTTTGGGTTGTTGTACATACTCCACTACTTTGGCTTGCTGTTACTGTGTAAGTAGTAGAAGCTGTTTGAATTGTTGGAATTCCTGTAATTTGTCCTGTGGAGGTATTGAGGCTCAATCCAGTAGGTAAAGCAGGACTTACTGAATAAGTAATAGCCTGTGTATTCCCTGTCACTGAAGCATCTAGATTATAAGGATTTCCCACAGTAGCTCCAGAAGCCGTGGTATTGACAAATGTAATGGTGGGGCAGCTTACTACAATACTGTAGGCTTGTGTCTGAGAGCATGTACCATTTGTTACTTGAACTGTGAAGTTGAATGTGCCTGTAGCTGTTGGTATGCCTGAAATAATGCCTGTTCCACCTGCAATATTCAATCCAGTTGGCAAAGTTCCTGCACTAATTGACCAAGCTGGTGTTCCAGCCAATCCTGTTTGTGAAATAGTTACACTATAAGCTGTTCCTATGGTGCCTGCTGTTAGTGTTCCTGCTGCTGGAGCAATGGTAATTGTTGGACAAGCAACTGCAAAAGTATAGTTTTGAGTGGCTGTACAAACCTCACTACTTTGAGAGGCTGTTACTGTATAAGCTGTAGCTGCTACTTGAGCTGTTGGGTTTCCTGTAATTTGTCCTGTTGAAGTGTTTAGACTCAATCCAGCTGGTAAAGCAGGACTCACAGAATAAGTAATAGCCTGTGTATTTCCTGTTACTGAGGCATCAAAATTATAAGCACTTCCCACTGTTCCATTTGGAGCAACTGTATTGACAAAAGTAATTGTTGGACAGCTTATTGCTATAGTATACACTTGTGAGCCTACACAACAAACACCCCCACTGGCTTGAATGGTGAAATTGAAAGGACTTCCAACTGTAGTAGTGGGAGTGCCTGAAATTTCACCTGTTGAAGTATTGAGAGATAAACCAGTTGGTAAAGCCCCAGCACTTACAGACCAAGTCACTGCACTTACAATTCCAGTTTGGTTAATGGTTTGTGTGTAGCTTATTCCTACTACTCCAGCAGGCAAAACTCCTGCTGCTGGACTTAAAAGAGCTGTAATATTAGCTGTCAATCCTGTGGGTTGGCTAAGAGTATAATTTCCAGCATCTGTTCCAGTTAGATTGTAACCTGTTATGGTTACTGCTATGGCAGTTCCAGCATTAGGGCTGGCAAAAGTAGCTGTAGGACTTCCTGTTAAACTGACCACATCACTCATAACAACTCCTACTAAACTTGGAGTTCCTGATAAAGTAGCTGTAGTATTACCATCATATATTTTGTTATTGACTGTAATTCCACTAATGGTAAGCCCTTTGGCTGTAATATTAGCTATCAATCCTGTGGGTTGACTCAGAGTATAATAAGAAGCCTGAGCTCCTGAAAGGCTATATCCCGTTATATTTACTGGTTTATTATTTCCTACATTTTTGTTGGAAAACGTTCCACTAGCACCTCCTGAATTAAGTGTGACAATGTCGCTCCCTACTAAGCCCCCACTCAATGTAGGAGTTCCTGATAAAGTAGCTGTAGTATTACCATCATATATTTTGTTATTAACTATAACACCTGTAATAGTCAATGGCTTAGGATTTACAGGACTCAAAACAGTTGCCACATTCACACTGGTTGCTCCTGAACTAGATAACACAATGTTTCCACTATAAGAATTTGGAACAGTAGTGGCAGCCAAACGAACATAAACAGTTGTGGATGGTATAGTTCCTGCTGAACCTATAACTATACTATTACTAAACCCTGAAACTGCAGAAAGAGACACTTCGAAGCCCGCTGGTGGAGTAACTGTAATGCCAGCTGTCATGCTTGTGCCAGAAACACTAAAACTAGTGTTACTAGAGGCTGTACCATAAGTAGTTGTTAGTCCAGATAGTGTTCCTGTGCTTGAAATAACTGCTGATGGTAAGTTCTCAACTAAACGAAAATTATCTATTGCAAATTCTTCTGTTACCAATCCATTAGCAGAAGCTGTAAATCTTAATTCTAGTGTAGTGCCTGTACCTGTAATATTAGCTGTTAATTCTTGAAAAATTTTTGATAGTTTTAATCCATCTCCTGCCAAATCATTATCTGTATCCAATGTTAAAGAACCTGAACTACCAGCAATATCTCCATAAAAACTTATAATTCTATTCCACGCTCCACCATCAATTCTATATTCTATCCATAGATAATCAATAGAACCTGGGAAGTTATCCCAAACAGAACCTGAAGGGAAGGGATTGTGTGCCCCAAATAGACCTTTAAACTGAATATTTGTTCTACCAGAAATATTAATACCTGTCCATGTAATGGTTTGAGTATTTGACTGGCTATTATTTGTACAAGTTGAACCTGCATCTAAATCTTCTCCAGCCCAAAACTGTGTTCCATCTATATTGCTATAATTAGTTTGTCCATTGGTTAAAACTAAACTTAAATCTGCATTGGTGGCTATTTTAAAATATGAAGAGTTAGGGGTATTACAAGCAAAATTGGTAGAAGGCGTTCTTATTCCACTAGAAGGCGAGCCTACACTTTCAAAGCTATCACTCCAAAAAGGTGTCTGAGCTGAAGAACTATTTACAAACCCTATCCACATTAATAAATAAAATGGGAGAATTTGTATATAATTTACAAATTTTCTTGTTTTTGTTTGAATCATAAGGTTCAATAAAAAATACCTGTTTTGCATAATCTTTGAAGGTTTACAGAGTGTATCTATTTTTTTACATCTATATAATTTCATGTTTTTAATGAAAATAATAAACAAGTTATATATAGAAGTTTTAATACGACTCTGATTTTTATTGTATGCAAGACAAAACTTATTATTTGATAAGTGTTGAGTGTGAATAGAAAGTAGAAAGAAATTGGAATAGCTATCTTAAATGGGAACTAGAGTTAGTTGTCTCCATGAAAAGATATTATTAAATTAACTCACAAGATTGTACTATATGTCTCTTCAAAACACATTGCTTATATTTTTCCATTCCAATATCAACCGCAAGATTATTAGGAATAATTACTTCTATAGCCCCTTCTTCATTATTACTAAAGGCATAGTCTGATATTCCTAATTTTACCATTAATAAATCACTATCTTCCACATCTACACTTTTTGTTCTTAAAGATTCTTTTAAAACTATCATCTAAGCAAATGATTAGTTTCATATCTTTTATCAATGACACTTTATGAATATAAACAGTACCATTTTCAGAAATATCCCCATGTCAGGAAGATAAACTTTTGCTGTGTAGCAATATAAATTCCCGACCAATCATTATTATTGGTAGCGTATTAGCCATTATAGTATCATAGTGTCTTGCTCCAAAATCTAGAGTATGGAATTCTCTATCATTTTTTACTGTTGAACCCGTACATATAGTTTTGATTTTGAGAGTATTGTCTATTAGGTTGTTTCATTCCAAAGAGTAGTAATCTACTTCAATTTTTCAATGAACATTCTTTGACTATCATAAAAACAGGAAAAAACCTTAAAATCAAATATTAGAGGAAGTACAAAAATAAATTCAACCAAATTTTGTAAATTTGTGTTTGATTAATCACACTAATGAGAGTTGAAAAATATCATTTAAAGTCTGGAACAGAATTTACCCGATTTGAATTTATCAGTGAAGGTTCAAAAGGTGCAATACGAAAACTGATTGAATTTCAAAATACAAATAGCCCTAACGTTTTTAATTTAGCTTTTGGAGATTACAACTCAGAAACTCAAGAAATAGATGACCTGTCTGTTTCAAATAATGGTGATACTGAAAAAGTTTTAGGAACTGTAATAGCTGCTGTTTATGCTTTCTTCAATGAATATCCAAATGCTTATGTTTATGCAACAGGGAGTACAAATGCAAGAACTCGACTTTATAGAATGGGAATTACAAAATTTTATGACCAAATGAAAAAAGATTTTTATCTTTATGGACAAATTGGTGATGATTTTGTAGAATTTGAAGTTGGAGTAGAATATGAAGGCTTTCTAGCACAAAGAAAATTTTAAAATTAATTAAAAATGAAAACAGTCAATATCACAAACAAAAATGTTCCTCTTGTTGCAATTGATAAGAGTTTGGACAAATTGAAAGACAAAGTAATGTTTCCAAAAAAACTGGAAAAAGCGAATAAAATGTTAGAAAAGGCAAAACTTCCTAAAAAAATGTATCATCCTGAATAAAGTTGTCACTTTTATGACAACCTGAAAAGGCTGTTTGTTACCCTATACGTAGTTTACAAATGTCCTGAAATAGACTGATACAAATATACTCAATTTCCTGTATCATTTTTTTGGATAATAATCTTCCCATAATCTTTTAAAGTACTTTTTGCTGATGAACTTTTTCAGGACAAGATAATTGGATTGTACTGATGTTGGTAACATTCATTTATTTTTATTTAATATTTCATCTAAATTTTGCTTGTAGCTTTGTGAAACACTTACTGTTTTGTCTTTTATCTTTAGTGTGTTTCCTTCAATTTGTTGAATATGTGAAATGTTTACAATAAATGATTTATGTACCCTGATAAATTGATTTTTAGATAATTTTTCATCTAATTCACTTAGCTTTTCAAGAACCATTAAAGGGAGTGAATTTTCGGTATGAATTTTCACATAATTACCACTTCCTTCAACAAACAGAATATCTTTGAAATAAAATTTATGAATTTTTTTGTTGGCTTTGAAAAAGATAAATCCATTTTCGGTAGTTAATTTTTCTTGATTTTTTTCAAGAGGAAAGTCTAAATTTTGTGGCATTAAAATTTTATTTATTGCTTTCAAAAACCTATCAAAAGGGATGGGCTTTAGCAAATAATCTACTACACCATATTCGTAGCTTTCTACGCCAAATTCTGAGAATGCAGTAGTTAAAATAACTTTGGGTGGATTTTTCAGAGTTTTGAGAAAATCTAATCCTGAAAGAGAGGGCATTTTGATGTCTAAAAATATAATATCTATTTGTTCTTTATGCAAAATATTTAGGGCTTCAAAAGCATTGCTTGCCTTGTTGCCCAAATGCAAAGCCTCAATTTGAGAAATGTATTTTTCTAAAATTTGTTGAGCTAATGGCTCGTCATCAATAATTAAGCAGTTAAGTTTCATAAATTGATTTGTAAAATTACTTTAAAAACTCCTTCATTTACATCTATTTCCAAGAGATGTTTTTCTGGGTAGATGAGCAATAACCGTTTACGAAGATTTTCTAATCCTATGCCACTTTTTTTCTCAAAAGATATCTTTTCACCTACCGAATTTTTAGCCTCAAAATAAATCTCATTGCCTTGCAAAGATAAACTAAAATGGGCAAAACTACTTTCTGAAATAGTTTGTAAACCATGTTTAAACGCATTTTCTACCAGTGGTATGAATAGCAAAGGAGCTATAAAAGTTTCTTTTTCTAAACTTGAAATTTCAAAACGGATGTCTGCTTTTTGAGCTAAACGAATTTTTTCCAAAACTAAATAATCTTCCAAAAATTTGACTTCTTTTAGCAAACTTACATGCTCAGTTTTGCTACTTTCCAATAAATAACGCATCAAATCGGAAAGTTTGAGGGTAATATCGGCAGCTTGTTCGTTTTGGTTGTCTACTATCAAGCCATACAAATTATTCAAGGTGTTGAATAAAAAATGTGGGTTTATTTGTGATTTTAATACGGAAAGTTCAGTTTTTAATTGTTCGTTTTCCGATTTTATTAGTAGTTCTTGTTTTCGTAAAAATTCTTTCAAAAATTTTAATGAACTTGTAATAACAACAAAGAAAAATAAATTGATAAAATGTTGAAATATTGGTACTGAAAAAAAAGTATTGCCTGATTGGAAAATTAATCTCAAAGTTAAAGCACCTAAACTAACAAGGAAAAACAGAAATATTATATAGATTAGATATTTTTTCTCAAAAAAGTATTTAGGAAGTAAAAAGTATAGATTTATATAGACTACCACAGCAGAAACCCCAAGCACAGCGAACCAAGCTAAATACTCTTGCAAGTCTGCCTCAGGGTTTTGTTGCAAAAAAAGGAAAGTAAAAAATCCCCAAAATACAAGATGAAATATTATCTTTAATTTCATTTTTATTTTTTGAAAAATTTATAAGCTAAGCCAATCAGTAGTAGTAATGCAACAATATGAAGGGTAAAATCTACCCAATTTATGGTCCAACTAAACGTCTCATTTGTAGCTTCGGATAAATCTATAAACACAAGAGAAAGTAATAAATTATTAGCATTGTGTGCTCCTGATACAAACTCTATTTTATTTTGAAGAATGACAATTACGGCAAAAGCTATCCCAAAAGCCCAAGAAGAAAGAAAGCTTTCTAAACCATACCCAAAATGAAGTACACCAAATATAAGTGCATTTACAAGAATAAGTAAGGTAGCTTTTCTGATATGTAAATGTAATCCTTGTAAAAAATAGCCTCTGATTACCAATTCTTCAAAAAAAGACTGAACTCCAATGGCTAAGAAACCTATTAATAACAAAATAACAAAATGATTGATATTAAAATTAGTTATAAAAACTTCAAATTTTTGATAATCTGATATAAGTGAGTCAACGAATATGAAACTGCCCCAAGTCAAAAAACCAATAAAATATAACTTCCAACTAAAATTATGGGCATTAGTAATAAATGACATTTTTGATCTTTGATGTAATTTACTTGCATTGAACAGAAAAGCCAAAAGTGCTAAACCAAATATTACAAAGATAAAACTAAATGTGAAAAGACTTTTTCCAAAATCGTTGTTAGGAAAAAACGACTTAATACTTGGCAGTAATTGACGAATAGCAATATTCACAACTGCAATAACAACAACAACTGATAATATACTCAAAACATATTGCCACCATTTGTTTCTTCCTAAAGTAGCATTTCCTATAAAATTACTTTCCATTGTTTTGAGGGTTTATTTTGAAGAAATCTTTTTCTTTTCAGACCATTGTATAGCACCCCAAAGAATACTTTTTTGCTCATACTTTGTGGTATCTAATGACATATCAACGAATGAAGTTGAAGTTTTAGGTTTTTCAAGTTTAAATACTGCTATTTTATCTTTTGGATAATTTTTGGACTTGAAAAGCCCCCAAGCAAATGAGTATTCCTTTTTTTTATTTTTAGATGGGTTTTGTGCATTTACAGCAAGAGAAGCCATAAAGACTACGATAATTAAAATTACTTTTTTCATTTTTTAGAATGTTTAAATGTTAATGAACACTACAAAATTCTGTAAAATGAAATAGCAACTAAAATAATAATGATGACTTTTGTTATAAATCGTTTGAAATGAGGGTTTTCTTGTGTAAGTGCGTTTTGTCATTATTGCTACTAACAGAAAACTGTTTGTGAAGGGTAGGTAAAATCTTGCATAACAATGAGTTATATATAATTCTAACTCATTATACTTGAGTTATATATCAATTATTTTGTTAGTTATTGGTATTGTTTTTTATTAGTTGTAATATTTCCTTTGTTTGCTCTAAATGTCTTAATTCATGTGAAACAATGATATCAAAGGCTGTTTCTAATTTATAAACAATATTTCTATTTGCAGGTGAAGAAATGACTATACCTTTATCAATAAGATCTTTCGCTTTTTCTATTTGTTGCTTAAGTTCATTTTGATGAATTTCAAATCTTTTAAGAATATCATTACTAATTGTGCTTGTATTGGGTTCCCAAATTGGAAATGTTTTCATCTTTTTGTGTCTATCTGGTTGTACAGCATTCAATACGATTTTACCTAAAAATGAGACTATAAAACCGATTTTTGCAATGAAAGGGGCTTTATAAGTCCTTTCTTTTAAAGATTTTAATATAGGATAATAAGTTTCATTAACTATAATTAAATGATCTAGATTTTGAGCAATACTCCAAGTATTTGAATTTGGTTTCCAATTCATTTGTTCATTTGTCAGTGTTCCAAATTCAGTTAGAGAATATTTTGTAATGTTGTCTAATATTAATATCCAATCTCTCATTTTAAATTTCATTATTATATTTTATAAACTCTTCACCATTTTGATAACTTCAAAGCTTTATTAATGTGAAAAAAATGTGTTTCAGCTCTTACTTTCGCCTCTACACCAAATTTAAGTCGTTATTCTATAAAGCAAGGGTTTATTATAATGCACTAATAGTTAGTTCAATACAACCGTTTTTCCATATTTTATTGCCAAGTTCAACTAACTTTTGACTATCACTTTCAATAACTTTTGCAAAAATATTGCAAGCATCAAACCCTTTACCTTCCCCATAATAAATTCCAAAACAATTTGCAGTTTTTGCTCTTGTTGGTTTAGAAGGTCCAAAGACTACTTCTCCTGGTTGAGTAAATACAGAAGCATTTTCTTGAATAATATCAAGTTGTGGTACATCATCTATCCAAATTTCCTGTCCAGAAACTCTTGCATGATAGAATTTGCGAGTAAATGGTAAGATACCTAGAAATGCTTCTGATGTGATAGGTGCAACATCTAAGTATAGTTCAAATTCTATTTCTTGATTATCTGGTGTTAATATTTTAAATCCTTTCATGTATAGCCTGTTATAAATTATCTTGTTAAGATTGATGAATGTAGTCAATGAACTTTACTTGGGGTTTTCCTAACTCTTGTCACGTTCTTTCAGTTTCAAACTTTTCTGAGTAATTATTAAGTGCTTCTACAACATTTGCTCCATAGTTAAATTTATTAGTAATGAATCAAATTAATTTATAATAAGGTTTATACAAGTCTCCTGCCAGACTAGCAGTTTCTTTAAAAAGTTCAGTTATAGATTGTACATAGTTGTATAATGATGATATTGTACAACACAAAATATAATTTATTTTATTTGTTAAATTGATAGGTGTTTTATCAGCTTGTTCTAAAATATTTAATGCCCTTTTGTCTCCCAATGGATATATTTCATTAATAGCAAAAAGTGTAGTTATTATACTTTTGATAGCTCTTGTCAAACAACCTACTGTATTAAATAAATCAGATTTTAATGCAAAACTTTTTGCTTGCCAAATGGTAAACTCAGCAGACCATAAAGATTGTTGAATTACAGCTTTACGTAAATGAGGGGGATATTCCTGAACTTCTTTTTTTAGATTCTCAATTATCAAATCAGAGTCATACAAAGAAATACAGTATTTTGTTTCTGCTAAAAATGTAATAGAAGAAAATCCATAAGGAGGTTGTTGTTCAAAATGATTCTCCCAAATACCATTTTTAGCACTTTCAATAGTTGTTACAATTTGTTTGATATTTTTGTAAATAAAATCTACTTTTCCATTCTCTGTTTCTATCCATGCACCACCATTCACCCAAGGTCCCCATTCATAAAAACCTGTAACGGTAGGAGTAGCAATTTTACTGGCGTATTTTTGAGCAATTAATTTAATTTCTTCAATATCAAAAGGTTTATCCTCTGAATAGTAAATGCCAATATCAATATCTGAGCTTTCAGTTGCCATACCAACAGCAAAAGAACCTCCAAGAACTAAAGCTCTAACCCCATTAACTTGTTTGAGTTCGTTTGTAATATCTTCTAATAATATTTGTTTAAGTTTTGGTAAGTTCATAAACTTTGTAAAATCTAATAGTCTAGTGAAAATCCTATTTATAATTAAGATACATTTGATCTTAAATCAGGGTTGTAAGTAAGTATGTGTCCATATCCCACCTTTTTGCTCATATAATATTCTATTATGAAACCGTGTTTGCTTAAATTCCAGAAATTCTATTCTAATAGGTTCTACTGAATACCCTCCCCAATTTTCAGGTCTTTTTAAGTTTTGGTTTAAATATTGGTTATCAATTTCTTGATATTTTTTATGAAGATTTTCAATATTATCCAAATGTTGTCCTTGATTGCTTACAATAGAAACTATTTGACTATCTCTGTCTCGTTTTGCAAAATATTTATCTGCTAAATCGTTTGTTAGGCTTGTTACATTCCCTTGTATTCTAACTTGTTTTTCTGTTTCCGTCCACCAAAAAGTTAGAGCAACTTTATTAATTAAGTTTATTTCAACTCCCTTTCTTGAAGTTAGGGTTCCTGTTATAATAAAGTTATTTTTTAGAACTTCTTTTAATGACACATATCTCGCATTTGGGTAGCCATCTACTCCAATGGTTGATAGACAACAAACAGTGGGAATATTAGCTTTAGTTAACTTCAATTCCTCATCAAACCATTGTTTAAAAATGTCTATTGGTGTCATACTTATTTTTGTCAAACCTATCTATAAACTCATCATTGTTTGATTTCTATTATCATTCATATGGACTTTTTTGATTGTTATTTAACAGGATTCTAATAATTCGTATTCTATTGTATCGCTGCAAGAAAATAGGGTAAATATTTATGTAGAGGTTTAGTACTGATAAAAATACTAAATCAAAGCTATTCAACTTTTTGTCTATAATAAAAATTAAAGCAATAAAGCCTACAACACCAATAATATGTTTTAATTCATATTTTCTTGTTTGTATTTCATACCTATATAATTCTACTATTTTATTAGATTGGCTAGGTTTAATTTGGATAATATTTCTCCATTTTCTTACAATATCACCTGTGGTAGGCAAATACTTTTTATAAATTTTAATACCAATAAATTCATAAATCGTCTTTTTTCGATAGAATTCAATTTTTTTTGGCTTAAAATAGTTACTCATTTTCTAGATTCTGTTTTTCATACAACTATTTTATTGATTACTTTTTATCTTTTCTCCAATATCATTTAATGCTTTACTATATGTTTCTATTCCATGTCCTACATTTTCATAAACTTTTATCCCTTTTAAATTTTTAATTTTTTTCTTTGCATTATTGATTGATTTTTGAAAAGGAAATAAAAGATCTTTATCTCCAAGGAGTAAGAATGTCTCAACTTCTACTTTTTCAAGTTGTTTGTCCATATAATAAGGTTTCTGAGTTTTGTCTTTATAGCGACTAATGGCAAAAACTTCATAATCGACAAGCATTTTTTCTGAAAATTCTGATAATTTATGATTAGGTTTTGAAAAAACTGCTTTATCAAGAAATTTAAGAACATTTTTCTCATTTGGTTTTATGATGGGTAACAGATTATAATAAAGATTTTTGAGGGTAAGAGAAAAAGACTGCAAACAACCTGGATTTAGTAAAAATGCAGCCTTTACTTTTTCTGGACTTACAATCCCTAATTTCATACAGATTAATCCACCAAATGAAGCTCCAGCTATAAAAGCTTTTTCTATTTTTAGTTTATTAAATACCTCACTTGCCCAAATACCATAATCTAATGATTGAATATTTGGTGTTGAACCATCACTTAAATTTGGAAGTCCATTTGTTTCTACCATAAAAATTCTCATTTTATGATTTAAGTTATCTAGTCCTTTATCAAAATCCCAAATAAGGGCAGTTGTCCTTGCCCCAGGAAAAATTACTAATGTTTCTAAGTTATCATTTTTTGTATTAAGTCCCCAAATATGTGTTTTACCAAGGGAAGTCTCTATTTCATAACGTTCATATTGCCTTTCATTCTTATTTTCTAGTTGTTTCACCCAATTTTCAAAATAATTTTGGTCAGCTATTTCATCCTTAAAATATGATTTACTGTATATCTTCATTTTTATGTACATTATTAGTTAGAAATAATATAAATGCTTAGATGAAATACATTACCCTGATTATCAAATGTTTTACCAAATAGAAATACTTGCTTTGGGAAACCATTGTTGTACTTTAGCTTTTTCCTCAAGTCTGATACCAAAAGTATTATTGCCATTTTGAGCCAAACTTCCTTCTATTTCCGAAATTCCATCAATTTCCTGAAGGCTATCAGGAAATACTTTGATAGCAGTAGCTCCCACACGCAAAGTTTTTAGTTTTTTCCAGTTGCCAATACGCTGAGGAAGAGCATTTGCCTGATTGTTATTGACTACATCCAAGACCTCAATATTGGGGATGAGTGTAAGGTTTTCGTGAAGAGGAATGTGTTTATGTCCTTTTCTCCATAAATCATAATTTTGGCTTACCAAAAGAGTTTTGATAGAGGTAAGTAAACTTAGTGTTTCAGGATATTCCAGTTGTGCTGAAAGCTTCAAATAATGTAAATTTGGCAAATCTTTAATCTTTTCCACCAAATCTGCTACATCCAAAAGTTCGGCATCAATAGCCAAATATTCTAGTTTTTCTAACTCTTTGAAACTTTCAGGAAGTTTTTGGATACCTGTATTGCCTATAAATAAAGATTTTAGATTTTTGAGTTTTCCAAAACTATCAGGTAAATGGTTCAGTTTGGGGCAATCGTTTAGGTATAGATGTTCTAAATTTTCTAACTTATCAATAGATTCAGGGATAGACTCAAGTTCCTGACAATGGCTGAAATGAAGATTTTTTAGACTCTTGATTTTTGTAACAACAGCAGGAATTTTTTCGAGTTTATAATTATAAAACATCGAAATCTTTTCAAGATTCTTGAGTTTGGCAAGTCCTTCGGGTAAATCTACAGTATAATTGTAGTTGAGCTTGAGCTGTTTAAGGTTTTTTAATTTTTGAATCTCATCAGGAATTTCTGTAATGGGAGTCATGGATAAATCTAAAATTCGGAGTTGCTCAAAATCTAAAATTTCCATAGGAAACTTTTCTAGAGCATTTCTTGAAAAAACAAGTTTCTTGAGGTTTTTACATGCCAAAATCTCTTTGGGTATTTCTTTGAGTTGCCAGCCATCATAATTTAAAATAGTAGCATTGGGCGAAATACCACTGCTATTTGATTGTGGTTCTAAATCTGCAAGGCTTTTATTCAACCACTCTTCATACCATTCTGAAAAACTTAAAATGCTGTTTTCATGAATGCAAGGACTCAAATAATCTCCTTGAAACCAAACAGTACCCGCCAAATCACCTTTGACAACCAAAAAATAAGACCATCCACAACCATATTCAGCTAAGAAAATAGCACCAGTCAGAGGTGTAATGCTATCAAAATACTGAATTTCATCGTCTTCTCCATCATCCAAACATTGATTATAATATTTGATAAAATCATCTGTTTCTGTTTTGGAAATAGGAAAATCTATGGCAAAGGGTTCAGCAATATTCTCGGTTTCATTGATATACGAAAAATTCTCAGCTTCTTGCATGGCTTCTTCCAAAGAATAAAGTCCATAATAAGGTCCAACTCCACCATTAGCAATTTGGGTTAGAAAATCTCTGTAATCAGTAGGTAGTTGAACATTATATTTTTCTTGCCATTTTTGAAGGTAGTCTTCTGAAAGTGTTTGATTTAATTCATATTGATGTACATCTGCACCAAAAGTGGTTAATTTTCTATCTTTTTCAATGAGTCTTTTCAATTTTGATTGAATGGAAACAAGTTGAGATTTCATAACTCTAAAGTATAGGTTTTATAGTGTTTGTGGATAATTTATTCATCATTATTCATTTGATAGACAGTAGTTTTATGTGTATTCCAAACATATAACAGCCTTTTTCATTTTTTGGCTTTGAAAAACATAAAGTGAGTCAGCACCATATTTTTGAAATTTATATCCTGTTAGACGACCAATATATTCAAATACCTTATTATCATTATCTTTAGGAGTTTCAGGCAGATTGGTGTTTTTAAAAGATTCTATTTTTTTGAGACTAATATTATATTTTTCTACCATTTCTTTTGTTTCCTTAGATTGATGTTTGATATCATCTATAAAACCAAAATATTCAGGATATTCTTTTTTATTATCAGAGTATTTGGAATCCATTTTTTCCAATGCATTCAAACTCACGTTCTCGTAGTTTAAGGTATTGTTAAATATTTTGCCATATTTTTCAAAGTATTTTTTACCTACCTCATAGCTATAGGTATTCTCATCATAAACTTCTTCTAACTCTTCTACCATATCTTCTGAGTTGTTA
>Ga0075157_10001534_pt1 | contig 14333 bp, 11 predicted proteins | sample JI81BgreenDNA_FD_70967 | JGI IMG/M metagenome (GOLD analysis project Ga0075157, IMG submission 70967) | Wastewater effluent complex algal communities from Wisconsin, to seasonally profile nutrient transformation and Carbon sequestration -... | ecosystem: Engineered > WWTP > Effluent > Algae...
TTTAGATGTGAGCCATATCGAAGCTTGTACCCAAGAGGCAAGAGGAATTGAAGTATCCTTTAATCAAGTTGAAGGTGTTAACGGAGCATTAGTTGCTTATGATATGCCTGGATTGGGTGAAAGTCGTTTAAAACAAAAAGAACACATTGCTCTTTATGAACAGGTGTTAAAAGACGTAGATGTTGCCTTGTGGATTTTAGATGCACAAAATCGAGCGATTGCTTCTGTACAGCAATATTTAGAAACTGAACTGAAAGCAATTCATCCTCGACTTTTAGAGCGCATGGTAATTGCTTTAAATAAAGTCGATTTAGTCCATCCTGGGGGAACAGCGTGGATTGAAGTAGCTAATTTGCCCAGTGAAGAACAAGAAAGAAATATCGAAGGAAGAATCCGTGATGTTCAAAGAAAAATTCGGGAAGTATTACCAAATTGGCAAGGAAAAGTTGTAGGATATTCTGCCAACAGACGCTACAACTTACCTCAACTTTTTGATGCCATGATGGATGCTGTACCTAACAAAAGAAGATGGGTAGTTGCATCTCGTAAAGCATTAGCTGATTTTCTGGAATTAGTCGATCCTCAGTTATTACCTCCAGAAAAAAGACGAGAAAGAGCAACTCATCAACAACCTCAACCTTCAAAGATGTCTGATATTGTTGCTAGTATGCCTCCTGAAGAATTTGCTAAATTTGCTGGAGATAAAAAAGCATTTTTAGCATGGCTAAAACAACAAGAAATTTAATTCAATATCTGGTGCATCTCAAGTCAAATTCAAAAACAGGAGATTTATCCATGAGAGAAGTTCCCAATGAAAACTATATTGCGAGCGATGATATGGCTAAAATCAGACAGAGATTAGTCAATCAAATCAGCGGTATGAGTGATGCTGAATTGAGAATAGCAGCGAAATCTGAAGCAAGTTTAAGAGCTTTTGTAGCCGATCTATTTAAGTCAATTGCTAAACTTTTTGGCTATATTGTGGGACAAGTAGTTGGTTTTGGCAAAGATATAGTGCGATCGATCGGTGACGGATGGTCAGAAGGCTGGAAAGCTGGACTAGGTTAAAGTCTGCTTGTATTATCTCAATACCTCTACATTTTGGTATGTAGAGGTCAACTTATTTATTGTTTTGTCAGGTGATACTTATGAGTGAATGGATAGCATTTCCTTTTCCTAAATGCCCAAGTTGTGGTAAACAATGGGGCAAAAACTATCATAAGGATTGTTTTTTTAATGGTCAATTGCTCGTTGAACCTTATCAAAGACAGGTTAAATGTGAATCTTGTAGCGCTCAGTGGTATATTCTAGATAGTAAATTTCACTGTTCTTGTGGGTATCAATTTTATCCTTCAGAAGTGGAAGATGCTCTCTCTACAACTCAGATATTAAGACAGCGTTTACTTCAAAAAATAAATGAGATGGATAGTTATGAAAAAAGCATTATTTCCAAATCAGAAAGTTCTTTTCAACAATGGATACATGATATTAGTTATGAGATAGGAAGAGCCTTGGGGACAACAGTAGCAAAAACCCAAGAAATTATTAAAAATTTCTTTGATAAGTGGTCATTTTAGCTAAAATATAATCCTAATGTTGATTTGGATTTGTAAAAGTAGACGATCGCGCAGCGACGATAAGCACTTGCAGCATGACTATTTATCGTACCGAAGTTTCGGATCTTTTGACCCGCTGTCATATTTGGGTATATGTTTCAGAACTCCACTTTGACTCTAAATAGGTGATGATAAAAGCAGTACCTGTTCAAAAGTTCTCTCAATGACTTTTATCCCATCCGAAGCGTTTAAATCTATTAGTTATCCCGATCGCACTGTCAAAAGAGCCGATCGCGCCGTCCGCTGTTCCCCTTTTGAATTACACTTCTTCCAGACCATCCGCGACAACAGCGTTTTCCTAAGTGCGATCGCATCTAATTCCGGTGTCGAAAGCGGCTACACCCGATCGCCCGTATCCGAACTCGCAGCCGAAAACTCCCTGCTGTGGCTGATCCAAGTCGGCGTGTTGCGGCGGGAAGTAGACGGACAAGGGATTACCGACAGTTTTCGCCTCACGCCCCTGGGCCGCCAACTCGTGGAAAAATGGGAACAGGAAGGACAGGGAGTGCCGGATGCGTCATTGTGCGATCGTATGGGAAATGCCGTTAGCCGCGGATTGGGAGTATTTCTTTAAGCGTTTATTGCTTGTCCCAGTCCGACAGTCCGACAGTCCGACAGTCCGACAGTCCGACAGTCCGACATTCCGACAGTCCGACAGTCCGACAGTCCGACAATCCGACAATCCGACAGTCCGACAATCCGACAGTCCGACAGTCCGACAGTCCGACAGTCCGACAGTCCGACAGTCCGACAGGGAATGAATTCCCTGTCTCATAGCGAAAGTCGGTTAAAACCGACTGCAAGTCTAAATTCAATTCGATGTTGAGTTTCGCATAAAAGCGACTGCAAGTCTCAATTTAACTTGATGTTGAGTTTCGCATTGCACGTTAATCAACCTCCTCAGTCCTCTTGCAGAGGACTTGCGCTATGAGACAGGGATTTCAATCCCTGTCGGACTGCAAGTGTCAATTCAATTCGATGTTGAGTTTCGCATAAAAGCGACTGCAAGTCTCAATTTAACTCGATGTTGAGTTTCGCATTTCACGTTAATCAACCTCCTCAGTCCTCTTGCAGAGGACTTGCGCTATGAGACAGGGATTTCAATCCCTGTCGGACTCGCCGTCAAACGAGTTAGACCCCTTAAAGCCGTCAAGCGAAGGACAGGGTTTTAGACCCATTTTCTTGATAAATTAAATGCCCGATCGCTTAACTAATACAAATTAAACTTAAATCAACTTAAAATAATGGTTCAAACCGCTTCTAAACCTTTGAGTCTCGATGAATTTCTCCAACTGTCGGAAACCAAACCCGCCAGCGAATTCATCGATGGTCAGATTATCCAGAAACCTATGCCCCAAGGAAAACACAGCACAATTCAAAGCGATTTGGGTGCTGACATTAACCGGGTACTCAAACCCCAACGCATCGCCCGCGCCTATTCAGAATTGCGCTGTACCTTTGGTGGTCGATCGACAGTACCGAATCTTGCAGTCTTTACCTGGGAACGCATTCCCCGCGATGAAAACGGCGAAGTAGCCAACACTTTCGCCCTCGCCCCCGACTGGACAATCGAAATTCTTTCCCCCGACCAAAGTCAAACTAAAGTCGTCCGCAACATTCTCCACAGTCTCGGCCACGGAACCCAGATGGGCTGGTTGATTGACCCGGAAGAAGAACTGGTATTTGTCTATTTTGCCGATCGCACTTTAGCAGTTTTTGAAGAACGGGGCGATCGCATCCCCGTTCCAACCTTTGCCGAATCCTTCAATCTCACCGTCGGTGAAATGTTCAGTTGGCTGACTGAGTAGCGCAACCTTGATTTATGAAGGATTTTTTAACCGCAGAGGGCGCAGAGGGCGCAGAGGAGGAGAAGAGAGAGAGCTCTACGGATTTGGTTCGATCTAATGTGCGGTCGATCGCTTATACTAAAATATCTGGTTGTCAGCTCTTCAATGACGAGAGATGACTAAAGTTGTCACTACCAACTTAATTATGATTATTTAACCGGACTTGATATCATCTTTCAAATAACCGCTAACTACTAACAACTAACTACATAAAACGTTTCTCAAAAATGGAAGCTAAATCTTACAAAGACACGGTAAACCTGCCCAAAACCAAGTTTGATATGCGCGCCAACGCCACCAAGCGCGAACCAGAATTGCAACAATTTTGGGCCGATCAAGAAATCTACGATCGCCTTTCGGAAAATAACCCAGGCGATTTGTTCATCCTCCACGACGGGCCACCCTACGCCAACGGACAACTCCACATCGGCCACGCCCTCAACAAAATCCTCAAAGACTTTATCAACCGCTACCAAATGTTGCGCGGCAAAAAAGTCCGCTACGTGCCCGGTTGGGATTGTCATGGATTGCCGATCGAACTTAAAGTATTGCAAAACATGAAATCGGACGATCGGCTAAATCTTACGCCGATCGAACTCCGCCGCAAAGCCGCCACCTTCGCGCAGCAAACAATGGAACAGCAGCGCGAATCCTTCCAGCGCTACGGCGTTTGGGGCGACTGGGAACACCCGTATTTAACCCTAAAACCCGAATACGAAGCCGCTCAAATCGGCGTTTTCGGTCAAATGGTGCTCAAAGGCTACATCTACCGCGGCTTTAAACCGGTTCACTGGAGTCCGAGCTCGAAAACAGCCCTCGCCGAAGCGGAATTGGAATATCCAGAAGGTCACACGTCGCGCAGCATCTACGTCGGCTTCCATGTGAGAAAATTGTCAAAATCTTTGCAGTCGAAGCTCAAGCGCTATATGCCAAGCCTCTGGGCGGCGATTTGGACGACTACCCCCTGGACAATTCCGGCAAACTTGGCGATCGCAGTTAATCCAGAACTGACTTATGCGGTGGTGGAACCGCCGGCAAATTCCCACATCGCACAACAATTTATGTTAGTAGCTGTCGATGCGGTCGATCGGCTGTCGGCAACTTTTAACACTGAATTAAAAATACTTGCCACCTTCAAAGGCAAAGAATTAGAAGGTTGCATCTACAAACACCCGCTGTTCGATCGCGAAAGTCCGATTGTTGCCGGCGGTGACTACATTACCGCTGATTCTGGGACGGGATTAGTTCACACCGCACCGGGGCACGGACAAGAAGACTTTATCGTCGGAAAACGCTGCGGTTTACCAGTTTTAACGCCCGTAGATGAGAACGGAAATTTCACTGCCGAAGCCGGACAGTTTGCAGGTTTAAATGTCCTCGGAAATGGCAATGCCGCAGTGATTGATGCCCTTGCCGAAGCAAATTGTTTGATTAAAGAGGAAAGTTACGCTCACTCTTATCCTTACGATTGGCGCACGAAAAAGCCGACTATTTTTCGGGCGACGGAACAGTGGTTTGCCTCGGTTGAAGGGTTCCGAGATGAAGCCTTAAAAGCGATCGCCGGTGTGAATTGGATTCCCGCCCAAGGGGAAAATCGGATTACTGCAATGGTGGGCGATCGATCGGATTGGTGCATCTCCCGCCAGCGGACTTGGGGCGTTCCGATTCCCGTATTCTACGACGAAGAAACCAACGAACCGCTGTTAAATGAAGAAACGATCGCCCGCGTGCAAGCCATCTTTGCCGAACGCGGTTCCGATGCTTGGTGGGAATTGTCGATCGATGAATTGCTGCCGGAATCTTACCGCAATAACGGCCGCACTTACCGCAAAGGTACAGACACGATGGATGTGTGGTTTGACTCGGGTTCTTCCTGGGCCGCAGTTGCCAAAGGTCGATCAGAATTAAACTATCCGGCTGATATCTATTTGGAAGGTTCAGACCAACACCGCGGCTGGTTTCAATCCAGCTTGCTTACCAGTGTAGCAACTAACGGCATTGCTCCTTACAAAACAGTTTTGACTCACGGTTTTGTGCTCGATGAAAAAGGCCGGAAAATGAGCAAATCTGAAGGCAATGTCGTCGATCCAGCGTCAGTAATTAAGGAATATGGAGCCGATGTTTTGCGGTTGTGGGTGTCTTCGGTAGACTACTCGGCAGATGTGCCTTTGGGCAAAAACATTCTCAAACAGCAATCGGATGTTTACCGCAAAATTCGCAATACAGCTAAGTTTTTGCTGGGGAATTTGCACGACTTCGATCCGGCAAAAGATGCCGTTGCTTACGAGGAATTGCCGGAACTAGACCGCTATATGCTGCACAGAATGGGCGAAGTTTTTGCGGAAGTCCAAGATGCTTTTGAAAGCTTCCAATTTTCCAGATTTTTCCAAACTGTGCAGAATTTCTGTACGGTGGATTTATCTAATTTTTACTTGGATATTGCCAAAGACAGACTTTACATCAGCGCGACAGATACCCTTCGCCGCCGCAGTTGTCAGACGGTGATTGCGATCGCTGTGGAGAATTTGGCAAGGGCGATCGCACCTGTTTTGTGTCACATGGCTGAGGATATTTGGCAGTACCTTCCCTATCCGACTCCTTACAAGTCCGTGTTTGAAGCCGGCTGGGTGCAAATTGATGCTTCATGGCACAATCCAGAATTGGCTACTCGCTGGCAGTATTTGCGACAAGTGCGGGGCGAAGTTAACAAGGTTTTGGAAAAAGCGCGGATTGAAAAGGCGATCGGTTCTTCTTTGGAAGCTAAGGTTTTATTGTACGTTCCCGATGTTGAGAAAAGAGAGCAATTGCAAGCTTTGAATCCCAGCAGTGAAGAATTGGTGGATTATGTGCGATCGCAAAATTCAGTCATCGAGTTAGCGGCCCAGGAGAAAGCAAAAGCAGCACAAGATAAACAGGAAGAACAAGCGGCAAAAGTTGCTAAAGTCTTGACAGAAAACAAAATTTATGTTGAGCCGAAAACGATCGCACAAAAGAGCGATCGACCTTCTCAGATAGTAGAGTATTCTGTCCCTGAACTGTCGGCTTCAGATTCGCAGCCAATCTTAGATCAAGCCGCCGAGTTTGTGGCTAATTTGCCTGAATACGCAGGCAACTTTTTTACAGAATACCAACAAGCGCTGGTAACACTTGGACTCTTAGCTTCTGTGTTGATAACGGGCCGAGTAACGCTGGCGATTTTGGATACGATGAATCAGATACCGCTTTTGGGAGGCTTCTTTGAAGTCATCGGCATCTTATTTACAATCTGGTTTGCTTTCCGTCACTTGCTGTTTGCCGCCAACCGTCAAGAAATTGCACAACAAATTGATTTCCTGACAGCAGATGTGGTGGGTCGGAGTACAGCGCTTGTACTTGCAGAAACAAAGGCGATCGTCCTCGCACCGGCATTAGATACAGCGCTTGTGCTTGTAGAAACAGGGGCGATCGCCCAAACAGCCCCAGCCGAAAAAGTGTTTGTAGAAACACCCCAAATCCCGCAACCAGAATTAGTTGCGATCGAACCCAAACCAGAAATTCCTGCTGACCTAGCTGCAGGGCACCATTCTACAATGACCGGCAAGGGTGTAGATGAATTGCGCTATTTGTTCATTACTTCGGAAGTGGAACTGGTAGAATCGAATGCCATCCTGCAGGAATTGCCGTACAGTTATCAGTCTCCAGAGTTGGCGATTGGTGTAGTCAAAGCAGACGGCCAAAAGTGCGATCGTTGCTGGAATTACTCGACTCACGTCGGAGAGTCGATCGAACATCCGCTAATTTGCGAACGTTGCGTTTCAGCAGTAGACGGCAAATTCTAACTAAAATGTGTACTGCGGAATGAGAATTAAATAATTTCCCTTTTTTCTTGTGGGAAGGGCGTCCCGCCCGCCCAGAAAGGACGGGCGGGACGCCCTTCCCACAACAAACATGAAAAGTTGATTACTACTCGTTACCAGGCTCCTGCCTGGTAACGCAGATCCGGAGGCTCTGCCTCCATCTTCCCAGCCGAGGCAGAGCCTCGCTTATATGGGTTCCAAGGCAGAGCCTTGGAAGCAGTTAAATCAATCAAACAATGAGTGGGATGGGCTTCTAGCCCGTCACAAATATGCTATTTCTTAAAAAAACTGCAGACGATTTCACCAGGGTTGTTTTGTCCAAACGTCAAAACAGTTCCATCTTTCTTAACTGTAGTGCGATCGCGGCAATTGTAGACTTCCAGAGGCTGTTTCACTCCATCAACACTCAGAATTACCCTGTATTCCCAATAATTTTTTGCACTGCGTTTGATATCGACAATGCAAATCTCGCTTCCTTGATAATTGCGGCAAACAGAGGCGTCAGCAGGAAGGGCGGCCCCGAAAAAAGATATTAATAACAAAAAGTAGCAAACACATTTCATCATCTGCGATCTATTCCACTGCATAACCCGTATACTTCCGCATAAAGGGCGGCTGAAATCCCCAAACAATATCCTCTTTTGGAACTCCGGCTATTACTAAATTTTCAGCAATATCATCTTCAGTCGCATTCCATTGAAGCCAAATTTTTCCGCCCTTGATATCAATGTGAATGCTACAATGATGCACCCTAGTCTGCTTGTCCCAGCCCACATAAAAGATTTGGTAATGATCTCGTTCTGTATCAATAATTGTCTCGACTTCAATGTCTCCGTGAGCAGGTTTGTGCTGGCCGTACTCCAGTAACATTTGCTGCACAATTTGCCGATATTTGATTAATTTTTCCATTCTACAATAACCTCAACTGCTGTATCATAAACAATCATTTTTACCTGATTTTCCTCGATCCTTGCTTTCGGGAAATCTAGTTGAAAGAATTCTTCATAAGTTATTAACGGCACAGCCAAGTACAAAATGCGATCGGGTGCTTTTTCTTTGAGTGCTGCTCGGTAATTAATGAACTGCCCCAATGCTCTGTGAAATTCCGAGATTGCCGACGATTTTGCCAAAAAACTTTTGACCTCAACGGCAATTTTTTCGCCTTGCCTTTCTGCCGCAATCAGCCTTTCTGCTCCCAGATCGATCGACATATCTACACCGCCCACACTAATCGGAAACGGATCGTGGGTAATATGCCAGCCTTCTTTTTGCAAAGCTGTTTTGACAACTTCATGAAAAACATCTTTGGCAGACATAATATATCGATAACTAACTTACTTATTCCTATCTTACCTTTTTTGATAACCAACTGACAGTATTTTTGCAAGCGACTTAGCAATTGGGCGCGCCCTCAAGTCGCGACATCATAAGATAGCTGAACCATGCCAGAACTGTATGTCTGACATCCAGTTAACTGCAAAGCTGTAGTATTTATCGGATTAACAAATAAAGGAATTCCCTCGCCCAAAATAATCGGGTGCACCGAGAGAATTAGCTCCTCAACAAAATTTTGATTCAGGAAATCGCGAATCAGCAGAGAACCTCCCACCAACCAAATATTCTTTCCCTCAAGCAAGCGCAAATCCTTGACAAAATTCTCGAAATTTGTTACCACTTCGACATCCGAAGTAGCTTGAAAATCTAGATTCTTCGTAAAAACATAACTCTTTTTTTCCTGGTACGGGTACTCGCCAAAAGTTAGAACTTGTTCGTAAGTTTTCCGACCCATGAGAACCGTATCGATGCTATCTAAAAATTTACTATAACCGTAATTTTGGTCTGTAAACAGCCAATCAATATCGCCATTCGGTCGGCCAATATAACCGTCCAGACTAGATGCAATGAATAGTACAATTTTACGCATGGCAACACCTAGGTTTTGGGAATGATTGGGGTGATCGTCGCCCCAACTTTAATTTTAAATGATTTAGTGTCCTGACGGTAGCTTGAGTTCGATACCCACTTGGTCTCTCGGTAGTCTTGATTTTATTGTGACAGGATTTTTCACTGGGTGGGGATTAGCCCGCGCGTCACAATCAAAGAAACCGAGTTTTTTGGGGTTTCTACACTGTCATGCGTCTTCTCAACAAAAACCCGGTTTCTGGCCTACGCATCAGGGAGCATCTCAATGAAAGCAGCCACGCTAAAAATTGGAGTTTTGAGGCCCTCTTGCTGGGGAGCATCTCAATGAAAGCAGCCACGCTAAAAATTGGAGTTTTGAGGCAGGAGGGAAGAGGGAAGAGGAAGAAGGAAGGAGCCAGAAGAAGTGTTTTTACAAATATGAGATGCTCCCAGTACACACAATCCTGTAGTAAGCATCGGTGCGTCGCCACCCGTCAATCTGCAAGTTCTATTTAAAAGGTTGCAGATCCGCACCCTACATATTAAAATCACACAACATAAATATAGCGGCTACTGTACTTCATCAACCACCGAATCTGCTGTATGATTTACTAAAAATTAAAAACAGTCGAGCGAGCAGACTTGACAATTTAACAATGATTCCCAGGGAGGGTTTTATGAAATCCATTGCTAAAAACAGCCTCCACTAGACTTACTCAGTGGCTAGTTTCTGTCTCCTTTTCGCAATACAGCAACAAAAAGCTACAGCAGCAACGCTATCTAACGGCTGGAATTACGCGATCGATTCCTTGAACGACGGCGTGACAGGGGCTCAAATCGGCGGCGGGGAATTTGAATTTTACGGCATCGCCATCAAAGAAACATCAGATACAGCTTTCATCGCCATCAATTCTAATCTAAGTTTAGCCGGATATGCCGACTCACTAGCTCAAAGGGGCAACATCAACTACGGCGATTTATTCTTCAATTTTTCCGGTCAAATTTTCAATACAGCTAACGCAAACGGCAGCTTGTTTGGTAAGCTGTTGTGCATTTAAATTGTATGTTGAGGGCGGGCTATAGCCATCCTAAATCATTTGTGAATTTCTTACTCCCTCCCCTTGGGTTCGGGGAGGGCTGGGGTGGGGTAAAAAATTTATGACTCCTGCAAGGATTGCTATATGGGGCGTGATGTTGTAGATGCCGAGACCGGATTCTATTAATAATTCGATTGTTTGATTAATAATTTTCATAAATTGTCTTTCATCGCCAGCCCTGTTCAATATACCTCTCCAATAATTATTGTGGAACAGGCATCCTGCCTGTTCAAGACAGGCTTTGCTGGAGATGTCTAATAATTATAATTACCTTGGTTGGGATGACTTCATTCCTCAAACTCTTCAAATGCCGATCGCGCACAGCAATTTTACTAATTTTACCATCAGCGTTCAACCCAACAGGCTCTCATGAATCAGCACTTTTTCTGTAAGTGCCACCCAAAGCGAGAATTGGATAGTCAAAAAAAATCATACGGCAAGAACGATCGCACGTTTTTAGAACACCCAATCAACTTCCGGCCCTACATCCGCTGCAGGCATCGTGGGTTCCTTCTAACTCCCTCGGTGGTTTCTGCACTCTTAGGCGCTGCATGAATCAATCAAATTTTTAAATCCTGTTAATATATCGCCGACAGTTCGTTGACTATCTTGACTCTTCCCTTGATCACAGAACGCAGCAGGCGGTTGATCGAATGTCTGTATTCATCGTCGAGAGAGTCGTCCAAAACAGCGGCCATCAAGCCGTAGCGATCGGCTAAAGTCAAACAACCCGTCTCCGTAACAGAGGCAAGCATTTCGGAAATAGCGCCGGGGATAAGTTGAACTAAAAGCATGAGACGTTCCTTAAATTCGATGCTTATATCATCTCTCGTTCTGGGAAAATTAATAGTGACGCTGGCATAGCACACAATGTGATGTTTTGAGGCAAACTGTGTGACAGCGACCGCTCTAATGTTGTGACGATCTCGTTTTAAGTCTGCGATCGCAATCACAAAATTAATTTTAGATATTCCAATTTCCCCCTTTCCCTCCTAAATCTAAAGATTTAGAGAGATTTTTCGGTTTTGGGGGTCTCTTTACCCATTTCCCATGTATAAAACGCATGGGCATTATGCGAAATATTCATAAAACTCAATATTTTGTAAAAATAGATACGAATATTTACAATCGTGGGCTTTACATTAGCTCATAACAAAGGTGCATCGAAACAGAGCGATCGACCGAATCATCGGTAGCAACTATAACCATAAATAGTTTGGCGACGTTCGAGCTAGCGCCCAGTCAAGCTCAAGTTTACAGAAGACCAACCATGCTTAAAAGAAATTCCATCTAGTAACTAAATATACAGTTTTAAATCCATACAGTCACTAAGGTTAGCAGGAAACACACACTTTATGCTCCAAGTCAATACCTCCCCACACAAGCCAGCAGCGAGGGTAAACCGATGACCCAAACAGTAGAACCCAAAGCCCAAGCGAGCCTGAACAAGTTTGAAAAACTCAAAGCCGAAAAAGATGGCTTAGCATTAAAAGGCGAACTCGACCACTTCGCCGCAATCGGCTGGGAAGCAATGGACGAAATCGATCGCGAGCACCGCCTCAAATGGCTCGGCATCTTCTTTCGGCCAGTAACTCCGGGCAAATTCATGATGCGGCTGCGCTTGCCCAACGGCATCATAACTAGCAATCAAACCAGAACCCTAGCAGAAATCGTCCAACGCTACGGCGACGACGGTAGCGCCGACATCACCACCAGACAAAACCTGCAATTGCGCGGAATTCGCATCGAAGACGTACCCGACATCTTCCGCCGCCTCAAAGAAGCGGGCATGACCAGCATCCAGTCTGGCATGGACAACGTGCGTAACATCACGGGTTCCCCAGTCGCGGGGCTGGACGCCGACGAACTGATAGATACGCGGGAACTGGCGAACCAAGTCCAAGACATGATTACGAACAACGGCGAAGGCAACCCCGCGTTTTCAAATTTGCCGAGAAAGTTTAATATTGCGATCGCAGGCTGCCGCGACAACTCAGTCCACGCAGAAATCAACGACATCGCCTTCGTACCCGCTTACAAAGACGGCAACATCGGCTTTAACGTATTAGTCGGCGGTTTCTTCTCCGCCAAACGCTGCGACGCTGCAATTCCTCTCAACGCATGGGCAAGTCCCAGCGACGTTGTAGATTTGTGCAAAGCAATTTTAACTGTGTTTCGCGATCGAGGCCCAAGAGCAAACCGCCAAAAATCGCGGCTGATGTGGCTGATTGACGAACTCGGAATCGAAAAATTCCGAGCCGAAGTCGAACAAGAATTAGGGCGCACTTTGCCCGCCGCCGCGCCCAAAGATGAAATCACCTGGGACAAACGCGACCACATCGGCATCTACGCCCAAAAACAATCAGGGCTCAACTATGTAGGGCTCCACGTTCCCGTCGGACGGCTGCAGGCATCGGATTTGTTCGATTTGGCCAGAATTGCCGAGGTTTACGGTAGCGGCGAACTCAGGCTCACTGTGGAAGAAAACGTGATTATTCCCAACGTTCCCGACTCGCGGATAGAATCGCTGGTCAAAGAACCCCTGTTGCAGCGTTTTTCCATCGAGCCCGCACCGCTGACACGAGCCTTGGTTTCCTGCACCGGCGCCAAGTTTTGCAACTTCGCCCTCATCGAAACCAAAAGCCGATCCGTGGCAATGATTGAGGAACTCGAAGCTGAACTGTCAGTACCCAAACCGGTCAGAATTCACTGGACGGGTTGCCCCAATTCCTGCGGTCAACCCCAGGTAGCAGACATTGGTTTGATGGGAACAAAAGTTCGCAAGAACGGCAAAACCCTCGAAGGTGTAGACATTTACATGGGAGGCACAGTTGGCAAAGACGCTCATTTGGGTGCTTGCGTCCAAAAAGGCATCCCTTGCGAAGACCTCAAACCGCTGCTGCATCAACTGTTAGTCGAGCAGTTTGGGGCAGTTCCTAAAGAGATTACAGGGGATGTAGCTGTGCTGAACCGGCAACTGCAATTGACGGTTGAGGAGGGCGAAACAGCAGTCTCGGCAGCCCAACCTCAGACATCTACTGTCATTTTCGCTCGATCGGGCAAAGAAGTTGCTTGCAGCGAAGATGAGTACATTCTCGATGTTGCCGAACGGGCCGGGGTCGAACTTGACAGCAATTGCCGGTCAGGAAGCTGTGGCACTTGCAAGCAAAAACTCCTAGAAGGCCAAACAGTCTACGACAGCAAACCAGACGCGGCTGCTGACTTAGAACCAGGGTTCATTTTAACTTGCAGCGCGCGGGCGATCGGCAAAGTGTCGATCGACGCCTAATCTAAATAATGTCAGATGCGATGCGAAGGTCGCGAATCAATCTGACATCTCACATTTCCACCATCTCCAAGTACAACAACAATTCAAGACAAATGAGCAACCTTTCTAGAAGAAAATTCATCATCACCGCTGGAGCAACAGCAGCCGGCACCCTCCTAGCCCACGGTTGCAGTTCCAGTCCCACCACATCTAACGCAACTCCCGGCGGCGCTTCGCCCACCGCCGCCCCAGCAGTCAACATCAATCCCGCCGACGCCCCAGAAGTTACCGCAGCCAAACTCGGATTCATCGCCCTCACCGACGCAGCACCCTTAATCATCGCCCAAGAAAAAGGGTTATTTGCCAAGTACGGCATGAAAGACGTACAAGTTACCAAACAAGCATCTTGGCCAGTTACTCGCGACAACTTAGAACTCGGTTCCGAAAAAGGCGGCATTGACGGGGCCCACATCTTATCCCCCATGCCTTACCAAATGACATTAGGCACTATTACCAAAGGCAATCAGCCAGTGCCGATGTACATTCTCGCCCGGTTAAATACTAACGGTCAGGCAATTTCGCTCAGCAAAAAATACCTAGATTTAAAAGTAGGTACAGACAGCGCACCGCTGAAAGCAGCTTTTGCCAATCAAAACGTTCCTATTGCTATGACGTTTCCCGGCGGCACCCACGATTTGTGGATACGCTACTGGCTAGCAGCAGGCGGTATTAATCCAGATACAGATGTTTCCGTGATTCCCATACCG
>Ga0075157_10001536_pt1 | contig 14316 bp, 5 predicted proteins | sample JI81BgreenDNA_FD_70967 | JGI IMG/M metagenome (GOLD analysis project Ga0075157, IMG submission 70967) | Wastewater effluent complex algal communities from Wisconsin, to seasonally profile nutrient transformation and Carbon sequestration -... | ecosystem: Engineered > WWTP > Effluent > Algae...
AAAGGTGATGCCGTAAGACTTAGCCAAATACTTCACAATATTCTAAGCAATGCATTGAAATTTACCCATGAAGGATTTGTAAAATTCAAACTAGATGCGGAAGTTGATAAAAACAACAATGCCAATTTTACCTTTACCATAAGCGATACTGGAGTTGGTATTTCTAAAGAGAAAATGAATAGCATCTTCGATTCATTCACTCAGGATAGTATTGATAACAAAAGAAAATTTGGAGGTTTAGGACTTGGACTTTTCATAGTAAAACATCTCGTTAATCTACAAAACGGAACTATAAAAGTAGATAGTACCATTGGCTTAGGAACCGTTTGTACCATAAATTTATCCTATCAAAACATAGTTGTTTCAAAAGAAGTAGAAACTTCAAAAGAAACAATTGATTATAACTTGAATGGAAAAAACATATTAGTTGTAGAAGATAACGCCATGAACCAAATGGTGATTAAAATGATAACAAAAAAATGGCTGAATACCAAAGTTGATTTTGCTAACAATGGTCAAGAAGGAGTTCAAAAACTTATGGAAGGAAACTATGACATCATATTAATGGATTTGCAAATGCCTGTAATGGACGGTTATGAAGCTACAATAGCCATCAGAAATGGCGAAGCTGGAGAAGACAAAAAATCAATTCCAATTATTGCACTAACTGCCGATGTTATGGAAACTACCAAAACAAGAGTAATTGAAATAGGTATGAATAAATATTTATCAAAACCTGTTGACAAAGACACCTTGTTTGAAATCATAAAACTACTTGTCAACTAGTCTAAACTTATTATTTTTAACAACAATAAACCACGACTGTAATTTATAAATATCGTTTTTACGAAATTCAAACGAATGTAAAGAAAAATCAATATACTTAAAAACCACGACTATATAATTACAGTCGTGGTTTTTTCAATTAAAAAACTCCTAAATACTAATCTACTACTCCTTTACTATTTTATATGAAGTTGAACCTTTTTCTGTATAAACTTTTACAAAGTAAATTCCAGCGGCATAACTACTCAAATCAATCTGAGATTGAGTAGCGTTAATAAGGATTACCCCTATTTGTTGCCCTAAGCTGCTACTAATTTCTACTTTATCGATAGTGTCAATCCCATTTACATTAATAATGCTCTTAGTAGGATTTGGATATAACTTGATGATACCTTTTTCAATGTCTTCCACTCCCAATGTTGTAGAACAAGCTACAAATCGTGACCTATCCTGACTTTGATTGCCACAAGAGTTATTAGTATGTATAAAATAACGAACTACTCCTGTTGTTGTTCCTGAATTCCAAACCAAAGGCGTTGTTCCCGATGCTAAAAGCGTTGTTCCAGCTTGATTGGTTATGGTAATAAAATCAGAAGCTACTGAACTTGTAAACGTATATTGTTTATCCGCAACTATAACAACATTTGAAAACTCACCTGCATAAGCATCCGTTACAATAGTTTCATTACTTCCTGAACACGATGGTGAAAAATTAGTACTTGGATACAAACCATTGGTTGCCGAATTACAGCTAAAAAAAGCATGGGTTGTAAACGAACCACCACTTATCCAAGCACTTGTTGAAGTACCACAATTTGTTCTTACCCAGTAATAATAAGCTGTATTACTGGTTAGATTGTTAAGAATAACTGCTGTAGCTGTTACACTTCCGTTAGGTGTAGTTTGTGAATTGGGAGCTGTATTCGTAGTATTAAAAAAGACATCATAAGTAACACCTGTTGATGTGGAAGCCGTAAATGTAAAGCGTGCCGAATTGGACGTTATATTATCGGTATTAAAATTACTCGGAGGATTACAACTACTTACACTTGCACAGGTTATGTAACGAACTCTATTAACATTCTGACTTCCGCAAGCAGCATTGGTATGTATATAATAACGGAATGTACCTGTGCTTAAAGCGGTATTAAACTGTACTGGTGTTGTACCACTAGTGTAAACAAATGTACCATCAAAATTCGTAATGGTAATATAATCAGTGGCTACCGAACTAGAAAATGTATATACTCGATTAGGTACAAAACTTACATTGGTATATTCTCCTGCATAGGCATCGGTTACTATAGTTTCTAATGAACCTGAGCATGAAGGTGTGAACGTAGCCGCTGGATATAAACCATATTCAGCAGTGTTACAAATGGTAACGCTCGTAGTGGTAAAACTACCTCCTGAAACCCAGTTTCCTTGACTTGTACCACAATTCGCTCTAACCCAATAATAATAAGTTGTATTAGCACTCAAACCTGTAACGGTTGTGTTTGTTACAGCCGTGTTTCCTGAAGGTGTTGTACCGCTATTTGGTGCCGTGTTTACTGTGCTGTAATAATACTGATACCCATTGGATGGTACTGGATTAGCTGCTGTCCAACTTAAAGTTACTCCAGTTGTAGTTATTGCACTAGAGGTTAATGCTGTAGGAGCAGAACAAGTTGGTCCTAAATCTTGGCATATAATTGTTTTGGTTCTATCAGCTTGTTGTGAACCACAAGCTGTATTAGTATGCAAATAAAAGCGGATTGTGCCAGTATTGGTTCCTGATGTCCATACTAATGGCGTATTTCCTGCGGTATAAATTACCGAAGCATCGGCGTTTGAAATGGTGATGTAATCACTAGCTATTGAACTAGCAAAAGTATATTGTCTATTGGATGAAATAGAAATATTAGAATATTCACCTGCATAAGCATCAGTCACTATGTTTTCTGTGGCTCCAAAACATGCTGGTTGAAAAGTGGCATCAGGATATAATCCATATAATGCCGTTACACATCCTGTTGAAGGCGCACCAACGGTTGTAAAACTATTTCCAAATACCCAATTACCTTGCGTAGAACCACAATTGGAACGAACCCAAATATAATAAATCGTATTGGCGGTTAAACCTGATAAATTTAAGGTTGTGGAAGTAGTACTGCCTGATGGTGATGTGCCACTATTTGGTGCAACATTAGAAGTACTATAGTAATACTGATAGCCATTACTAGGAGCAGGATTTGAAGCCGTCCAATTAATAATTGCTGTAGTACTGGTCAAAGCTGAAACAACTAACGATGATGGTGAGGTACAAGTTGGCGAATCCTGACAAATAATTGACTTTGTTCTACTCACGTTTTGATTACCACAACTTGAATTCGTGTGCAAAGAAAAACGAATAGTAGCAGTATTTGCTCCCGAAGACCAAACTAAAGGTGTTGTACCACTAGCATAAGTAAAACTTGTTATATCATCTTTTATGGTTATAAAATCAGTAGCAACTGAACTCGTAAACGTATATATCTTGTTGGGTAGAATAGTTACTTTGCTATATTCACCTGCCCAAGCATTCGTAGCTATGATTTCTGGATTTCCAAAACATGCTGGTGTATAAGTGGTAGATGGGTTTTCTCCATATAAATTACCATTACATCCCACTGGATTAGAAGCTAAAGTTGTAAAACTACCTCCCGAAATCCAATTACTCAAATCAGGACTACAAGTAGAACGTAGCCAATAATAGTAGGTTGTGTTAGGAGTTAAAGTAGTCAATGTTACTTTATTGTCGCTCAAAGCACTACCTGTTGGAGTAGTATTAATGTTTGGCGGTGTGTTAGTTAAGCTATAATAGTATTGTGTAGATGTAAATCCACCAGGAAATGACCAACTTATAACTGCTCCTGTGCTTGAAATCGATGAATTCACTGGATTAGTTGGAGGCAAACAGTTGGATGAATTTAATTGTGCTGTAATATAGCGAATACGTTCTGTTTGTTGCACGCCACAAGAGGAATTGGTATTGATGTAGTAGCGAATAGTAGCTGTCGAAGTAGAACTCCATGTTAAAGGCGATGGTCCATGTGCTATAATGGAAGTCGAATTAGCATTGGTAATAGTGATATAATCTGAACTAACAGACGTTGAAAAAACATATTCTCTATTTGGAATTACATTCACTCTCGAAAACTCTCCTGCATAAGCATCGGTTACTATAACCTCTGGTTCTTGAGTATATTGAGGCGTAAATGCCTCTTCTGGATGCAATCCATACGGTGCATTAGGACAACCTGAACCTGGCGCAATGGTGGTAAATGTAATTGGACCTATCCACGGACCATTAACTGGACCGGTTTGTGAGCCACAAGCCGAACGAACAAAAACATAAATGGTTGCTCCTGGTTCGTAGCCCGACAAAGTATAGGTATTCGTGTTAGTACTTCCCGATGGAGTAAAACTGGAAGTTGGTGTATAAGCTGGAATGCTTGTATGCCAAATATCATAACCGCTCCATGGTGCAGGACTTGGATGTGTCCAACCAATGGTTGCGCTATTATTATTTACCGATAACAACATTGGGCTTATCGGGTTTAAACAAGGCGTTTGAGCGTTACCTTTGGCAGAAAAAAGCAACGTTGTCAACAATAATGCAAACGCATACATCCATTGTCTTGCTACTTGTTTTCCAACTAAGACTGAGATAAAGTAATTTTTTTTCATATTGATTTCATTTAAAAAAACACCCATCAGAATACAGTGTACTATTGGGCTTGAAATCAAATGTATCTACTTTTATAGTAGCAATTTTAACAAATGAACATACGATACCATTCAATGAAAGTTAGTCACCTATGGCTGAAAATTCGTTTTTACAAAAAAACCTTAGGATTACAACAAATCGATTAACGCCAAGAATTCCTCTTTTTTTCTGATGGCTAGCGGCACTTTGTTTTTGTTTTTCATCACTATCGTGTTGCCACCATCGGTTTTAATAAAATGATCAAAATAAAGCATATTGATTAAATGCGACTGGTGCGCTCTAAAAAAGTTAAAAGGTTTTAATAGTGTTTCATACTCTTTTAGCGTGGTAGAAACCACCAACTTGGGAGCATTGATGAAGTAAAAGGTAGTATAGTTTTTATCCGACTCGCAGTTGACAATATCTTGAATATTGACTGAATAGATTTTTTCGGCGGTTTTTAATATCAGCTTTTGCAGGTTTTTTGGTCGCTCTAAGTTGGCAAACAACGTATTCAATTTGAGGTCAATAACTTCTTTCTGAAGTGATTGTTCTGCTTTTGATACCGCTTCAATAAGTTCTACAGTATCCAGCGGTTTTAATAAATAGTCGATAGCACTAAATCGAAACGCGCGTATAGCAAAATCCTCATAACCCGTGATAAAAATAACTTTAAAAGTAATAGGCTTCAACTTTTGCAACAAATCAAAACCAGTGCCATCGGGCATTTCTACATCAAGAAAAACCAAGTCGGGCATGATTTGTTTTATCAACGCTACACCGCTTTCTACACTATCGGCTTGACCAATGATAGCTACATTAGGACAGCTGGTTTTAATCAAATCGATGTTCTTTTTTCTGATGGCGTCTATATCGTCTATTACAATAGCTCGTAACATGGTCGTTTAATTTTCGTAAAGATACGGAATTTCAAAAAACACCTTCGCTCCTATTACGTTCCTATCGTCATCCAAACGGTTTTCCATCGATACCGTAAAGTCGTCTTGATTCGAAATACTCTGCAAACGCTCTTTTGTAAGCTGAATGGCTACCGATTTGTGGTTGCTTGGTTTTAAATCGCTGGCAAAACCTGAGCCGTTGTCTTGCACTTCAAAGAGGAGTTTGTTGTCTTTCATTTCAAACACTATGGCAATTTCACCGTTAGTTGTTTTGTTTTTTAGCCCGTGCTTGATGGCATTTTCTATAAAAGGTTGCGCTACCATTGGAGGTACTAAAATACTTTCGGGTGCTTCGATATTACTGGTTTCAATGGAAAACGTAAACTTGTTGTTGTACAACAATTGCTGAATGCTGATGTAGTTTTCTAGCATGGTCAACTCCTCTTCTAGCGTAATGTAGTTTTCTGTAGAATGTTCTAAAATCTGTCGGGTGAGTTTAGAAAAACGAGACAAATACTTCACGGCTTCTTGCTGTCTATTGTCGTGAATTAAGCTTTGGATGTTATCTACAGAATTGAATATAAAATGAGGGTTCATCTGGGTTAACAACAGCTTTTGTTGCAGTGCTTTTTTCTCAAAACTGCTGATGGTTTGCTTCTGTTTGTAATTTCGATATAAGAAATAAGCACCAATCAACAATAAGACTACCAAGGCAGAAAGCCCAATCAACAAATTGTTTTTAGCGGCATTCTTCTTTTCAGTAGCTAGTTTATAGGTCCATACCTTTTTGTCATAATCATATTTTAGCTCTTGTTGTTTCAGCTCATTGCGGTTTTCTCTCACTTTAGAACTATCGCTCAGTTTGTAGAACAACGTGCTGTTTTCATATGCCTTTTTATAATTCCCTTTTTCTTTATAAATAACGTCCAGTAGCTCGGCCGAATCCATCACCAGCTCATTCCATCCTACCGATTGTGATAACGCCAAGCCTTCCTCCAACCGCTCTATAGCTTTATCCTTTTGATTATCATAATAATACACCTTACCCAAGGTAACCAAGGCATAACTCTTTGAAATAGGACTGTCTGATAGTGCAATGGCTTCTGTAAACTTAGCCTCGGCAGCTTTAAACCGTTCATACTTCATGTCGATTAAACCCAATCTACCTAACGATAATGCCGCACGATACCCATCATCATTAGCGCGCGCCAGTTGTAGTGCTTGGTTTAAAGAAGTAACCGCTTTGTCAAACTGTTTTATAGCAATATAACTCGAACCGATATTCATGTAGATAATGCTCTTTTGAATATTATCGTCTAGTGTTAGCGCACCATTCTTTTTATCAAAATAATAAATTGCTTTTTTATAAAACGGTATCGCCTTTTCGTTCTGCTCTTGTTCCGAGTGAAACGTGCCTAAGTTTAAGTTTACATACCACAGGTCGTCCAAACTCTCTGCCTCATGCTTTTCAAAATACTGCCGTGCCTGATACAAACACGCTATGGCTTGTTTAACCTTTTTCTCTTTGTAGAGCAGTAACCCTTTGGTCAATATAGTAGCATACAACTCCTTCTCATCGTTTATAGCCCTGTTGAGCGCAATAGCTTTTTCTATGGTTTTGCTAGCCGCTGGGTTGCCTTCCTCTTGTTGCAACACTGCTAGATTGCTGTAATACGATGCTAAATACTGCGAATATCGTTTTTTGAGTACTGCCGATAGTTTAGGATTGGCTAAGTTCTTTTGCGCTATACTGCCCAACTGCGCATTATATTTTATACTCTCCTGCGTGTCATAGGTATTATTAACTATAGCCTTGATGGCTTCTAGTTTGATGGTGTCGTGTAGCCTTGGGTTTTTTATTACTGCCTTTAGCGAGTCGATATCATATTGAGCCACTGCGGTGTTCACCGCTAATAACGCGAGGAACACTAACCTAGATAATACTGAAAAACGAAACATAAGCCTTTGATTTGATTAATGATTGATGCAAACAAATATACACTTTTTCAAATTAGCATTTCTGTTAAGCTAAAGTTATCAAAGGATTGAAAAGACGAAATTTAATATTCTTACAAAAACATTTTTATTGTGTTTACCCTTCAAAATAAAGGCAGTTACAACATTTAGTTCAGGAACAAGACCATATAGATTGTTGTGTTTACCCTTCAAAATAAAGGCAGTTACAACAACAAATTATGAAAGTAGAAAAAATTAGAAGTCGTATTTACCCCTCAAAATAAGAGCAGTTACAACTCATTCTACAGCAATTACAACTTGTCTATTGTTGTGTTTACCCTTCAAAATAAAGGCAGTTACAACTAACATCTAAAACCAATTACCATGAATGTGTTGTGTTTACCCTTCAAAATAAAGGCAGTTACAACACATGAACTACGAAGCTCTTACCACGCCAGTTGTGTTTACCCTTCAAAATAAAGGCAGTTACAACCTACTCAAACCGTAAATCTTTAATCAATTAGTTGTGTTTACCCTTCAAAATAAGAGCAGTTACAACTAGCATTACGAATGGAAACCATCGAACAAAGTTGTATTTACCCTTCAAAATAAAGGCAGTTACAACCTTTGTATTTTTTGACGTTCCCTGTCAATCGTTGTGTTTACCCTTCAAAATAAAGGCAGTTACAACACTTTAGCATAAATTAATAAAAATGAAGCAGTTGTGTTTACCCTTCAAAATATGGGCAGTTACAACCCACAAAACTTGGGTATATAAAAACTGTATTAGTTGTGTTTACCCTTCAAAATATAGGCAGTTACAACCTACAAATGCAAAAAGGAGCAAATAAAACAGTTGTGTTTACCCTTCAAAATAAAGGCAGTTACAACCGTACAACGATTACGATAACTGGAACACGAGTTGTGTTTACCCTTCAAAAAAGGGCAATTACAACAAAAAATCATAACTACAACAGTTACTTCATTGTTGTGTTTACCCTTCAAAATAAAGACAGTTACAACCAATATGGCAACGGTTCGGCAGCTTCATTAGTTGTGTTTACCTTTCAAAATAAAGGCAGTTACAACACGATGGTAATTGAGAATAACAAATAAGTAGTTGTGTTTACCCTTCAAAATAAAGGCAGTTACAACTATGGAAGTAGCACACATTGGAAAAGGAAAGTTGTGTTTACTCTTCAAAATAAAAGCAATTACAACTGAATATATATGCTAAATGACACCATTAGTGTTGTGTTTACCCTTCAAAATAAAGGTAGTTACAACAAAAAAACAAATACAAACCGCTTCAGAATGGTTGTGTTTACCCTTCAAAATAAAGGCAGTCACAACTGTTGGTCCACTAATTAAAACCAAACCTGTGTTGTGTTTACCCTTCAAAATAAAGGCAGTTACAACTACAAAATCTTCCAAACGATTTTTTTACAAGTTGTGTTTACCCTTCAAAATAAAGGTAGTTACAACGTAGCGGAACAACACCAACGCTTCAACAAGGTTGTGTTTACCCTTCAAAATAAAGGCAGTTACAACCTTTATAAAATTTTATTTTTTCAGTTTGTCGTTGTGTTTACCCTTCAAAATAAAGGCAGTTACAACTTATTTCAAATCTTTATCTCAAAAACATATGTTGTGTTTACCCTTCAAAATAAAGGCAGTTACAACACTTTATTACAGTTAGAAGACTTTCAAAACGTTGTGTTTACCCTTCAAAATAAAGGCAGTTACAACTTACTTTAGATTGGTCCGCAAGAAAAAAGCGTTGTGTTTACCCTTCAAAATAAAGGCAGTTACAACCAACCTAACCCTAACCCCTAAATTCGCTAAGTTGTGTTTACCCTTCAAAATAAAGGCAGTTACAACGAGTTTAATTAGTTTTGGCCAAGTTGGATAGTTGTGTTTACCCTTCAAAATAAAGGCAGTTACAACGCTTTGAATGACTTTTTGAATGGCTTTATAGTTGTGTTTACACTTCAAAATAAAGGCAGTTACAACTGTTAGAAATAATTGTTGGTATGCAAGCAGTTGTGTTTACCCTCCAAAATAAAGGCAGTTACAACTGCATGACTATCAAAGGAAATGTCCAATACGTTGTGTTTACCCTTCAAAATAAAGGCAGTTACAACCAAGGTTTTTTGTTGCCTGATCAATATAAAGTTGTGTTTACCCTTCAAAATAAAGGCAGTTACAACTGTTTGAAAAAGAGTTAAACGAAATAAACGGTTGTGTTTACCCTTCAAAATAAAGGCAGTTACAACTGGAAATCGTGCCGAAGAAATGTTTTACTTGTTGTGTTTACCCTTCAAAATAAAGGCAGTTACAACCTAATCGGTGTAAGTGTTTTAAAATGAAGATTTAAAACTCTTTATGATTTAAAAATAAAGAGCATATGCTATTAAATATTTCTCAAAACTTTTCTTTTTTTTAATTCTGTTTACATTCTTTTGAAATTAAATAAGTATTAAAAACCCTATCTACCATTTTTACTCTATAAAACCGAGCAGTATAAACTAATAATGGTAGTGCTACTATATTAAAAACTAATAGTTTTAAAATAAAACTAGCATCTTTAGCAACAACTATTAAAACAATTAAAATCGGTGTTACTATAAAAATAACTGATATTATATTCCTTAGAAAAAAATACATACTTTGAAATATTTTTGAAGTTGCAATTTTATCATGAAACTCCAAATAATAATAGGCTTTACTAAACAGCTTTTCCGCTGTTAACCCTTTTTTATTATACTTCTTATTCAGTAGCTCAAAGTTATCTCTTAAAAAATCATCATTATTTAGTATAATCTCAGATATTGGTTGTATCATTAGTTTTTCATACCTCGTAAATCGAAGCAACAAAAATGTAATCCTATGCAATACTAATCCTGTTATCAATGAAGCAATAGTGAATAGTAAACCATCTAAAAACTCCGATACTGTTTTGAAAAACAAAAAAGAAGAAGGAAGCAATTGTAAGGCAATAAAACAAACTAAAACTCCAGGTAAAAAGAATGACATAAACTCATATATAGAAAATTTATCCATGATATAGTATTTTTTAAGATTGCATTTGTGTTATTATTCCATTTACTTTTTCTACAAATTTAGTCGCTATCTGACTGGCTATTTCTATTCTACTTTCTAATTTCATATAGCGCTCTATTGTTTTTCGTTGTGGAAATTGGTTATGAGAAAAAGTATTCCTAACCATATTAAAAAAAACATACTCCTCTTGCGAGATATAATCATTAAGTAGTAGCCAATTCAAATACGTTTTATGAGAAATATTATTTTCATCATCAGAAGAATTAACTAATTCTTGTTCATTCTTTAAAATAATTGCTTGTTCAATTTTAAAAATACTGTCAAAAACTATATCTCTTGATTTATTATAACTTTCAACTTCTTTTTTAAGAATTTCAATCGATATTTCGTCTTCTTCAAAATATTCAAACAGTTCAGGTAAACGTCTGTCAAAAATATACTTTTTTAAAACAGAATAATCTTTACGCTTTCTTTCTTCAACAAGATATTTTACAATCAATTTTTTTTCTTTTTTATCCTTTATTATTTGTCCTAAATCGTTAAAAGATAATAATCCATTTATTGGTTCTTTAATCGGTATGGTTTCATTTAAAAGAATATTAATTGTTTTAAGTTTAGGGTGTAGCGTTTGAGAAGTCATCTGTTCAAACATTAAAAGCATTAATCTATCTTCTTCTTGTTGAATCCTAATTTCTTTTTCAGTCGTTCCTATTTTCTTTATTAAACTTTTTTTAACCTGATTAGTATCTATTGCGGTGTAACGTTTACCAATATTATGAGGAAGTTGTTTTTCTATATTTTGTTTTTCCTGCTTGGCAGTTTTAACCTTTTCAACAAAACTGTTTGAAATGTAATGTTCAAACTTATCTTTAGTATTTATTACAAAGTTTAATTTAAAATCTTCAAAAGTGTATTCTCTTCCTGAATTATAAAATGATTGTGTTGAGTCTTCTCTACACTTTTCCCACCATAGTTTAAACAATTCATTATAATTTGAACCTAAATCAAACAAAATTGATTTATTTGATAGTTCTTTAACTAATAACTCTTTTAATACTCCATCAAAAAGATTAGTTGGTAAATCAATTGGTTTTTTTCTATCGTTGGTTAACGCTTTACCTTTAGTTACATTTTCAAACCAAATATCAAAAGTGCTTTTTTCTTTATCAAATTGCAATATAGTAAATGGAATTTTAGTAATATCATTTGGAATTTTAACAATTGTCATTTGTTTTTTTATTTCTTCATTCCATTCCTTAGTGTAAAAGTTTTTTTCCAACCAAGATATGTCTTTTACAACCTTTTTACCATTTTTAGGATTCACTTCACTAATAAGCTTTTGTCCTTTTTCTTCCAGATATGCTTTATAAATATCTGCCGTATATCTGTAGTTTTCAAAATCTATTTTATGTAAAAAAGGATGACCACCTGATTTATTTAATTCTAGCTCTTTTATAATTTGTATAAAAAGTGTTTTTCTTTCAGTATCAGCATAGAGAGCCAAGCATTGTTGCATTTTGTCATAATAAAAAGAAGTGATTTTTTTCTTTTTATTTACATCAATTATCATATCAACTATATCTTTAGCAAGAAAAGTAGCCATTTCTCCTACTCGTGGCGTTTTATTCTTTTTAATGTCTTTTAATCTGTCAATACAGTCTCGCTTCATTAATTTTATCCTATCAGAAACGGCTATTTTATTAGTAACATCCTCAATATTTAACCAATAGTCTAAAATTCGGGTTGGTATCTGTTTATCATTTAGATGATGTGCTGCTAGTAGTTCATTAAGTTTTTGCTTTCTACTGGCTAAATGATTTAATTTTCCCTGAGGATAAGCACCTTTATCTTGTTTTCTTCCTTGACTTCGTTTATCAAAAACATCAAAATGAGTTAATTGTGATTTGATTAGTTCTATAAACTCTTTTGTAAAAAGTTTTGTGTTATTGATTTGAATAAAATCTTTGATTATTTGTTCAGCAGAACCTTTTTGCAAATAATTTAATAAAATAATTTTAGGCAATTCATGTACACTTAAAAAAGCATCAATAGTAGGTTGTTGTAAATAAGATATGACTTTCTTGGAACTATCTTTCTGAGCTAATAGTTTAGCCGTATCAGCACCAGCCAATTTTAAACCAATTTTATTGGTATCAAAATTATAATGAGGTGCAAACTGTTCAAACTTATTAGAAACTGTTCCAGTATTGATTCTTTTTAAAACATCTTCTTCTTTTAATACATTTTGCAATTTATCAAAAGCCATAGCTCGTTCTACAACACGCCTTGGCTCCTCAACTCCATTAAAAGATTTGGAATAATCATCTAATATAAATTTGCCTAAATCAAGTTGAAATCGAATAGTTTTAAAAACATCATTTTGGTCAATAAATTTCATTGCAAAATAAGAAAAGCGATTAGTATTTCTTACTCTTTTTGTAATGTCATTAATGTAATTTTCATAATCGTCTATACTATCCATATTTTTTTCATCAGCATATGGCGACAGGCTATTTTGATAAAGCCTTTCTTTTTCTTCATCTCCCAATTCTGGTTGAAATTCTTTTTTTGCTTCATCAGTTATTACATCAAAAAGAGTTTTTGGACACTTATTTAATTCATTTATTAATTCTAATGAAAAAGATTGTTTTGCATCTTCACTAATAAATTTATCATGTGGTAAGTTTACGCAATAAGCACAAAGCACCTCTCGTTTAACTTTAAAAGCAGTGTGTTGTGTGCCTTTTAATCCTGTAATCTTATTAATAAATGAAAAAGCATTTTCTCTGTCTAAAAACATAGTAGTTAAAAAAACTAATCCATCTTGTGTAATAACATTATCATCTTTAATTAATTGAGCTTGTTGTGCTGTAATAAAGTCTTCTTCCTTAAATACATCTTTAAAACGAGACTGAGTATATAGTAGTGCATATTCATAACTCATATTCAAAAAAACTTTTAACTCATCACTAATAATTAACTTTCTATTTGTTTTATTAGTTTTAGAATAATAATGAGTGTAGTCATTTCTAAAAAGATTAAGTTCCTTAAAAACAACTTTCAAAGTAGCTGTTAGCTTGGCAAAGTCTTTTCCTTTTTTATTTTCTAATTTTTCTTGTTCACTTTTTGGAAGTAACTCATCATCAAATAATTTAACCACTGGCATGTATCGCTTTAATTGATCAAAAACATGAGTTTGTTTTGCAATAAAAGTTTTGTTTTTACCATCGGTCAAAAAACTTGTAGGTATATTACCTTCTTCATCTAATGCTACAATTTCAAATTTATTAGCAAGATGATTACTAATGTTAAAAACATTTAATCGTGCAAGATTAAGATAAGAACCAAAATACTCTGGCGTGGTTTCAAGTGTTTTTTTGTTTTCCATAATTCTAAATAATTAGGTTAATAATATAATTTATTGTTACATACGCAACCTATCAAAGATATTTGAGAACGCTACAGAAAACAATTGTAAATCAAGCTAATTTCTTAAATTTATTAACAATTAAAGTTGATTAATCAATTATTAATTTGTTCTGATTTCTACACAAAAGAGATTTTAATTAAGCAAAAAAAAATACGTATCGCTACGTATTTTCTTTTGTTAAACGGTAATACTAGTTTACACCACCATAATAGCGCCCATATAAACGCTGGTAGCATACTTTTTATTATCGGCTGCGGCAAAGGTAATCCAGCTTTGCACCTCTAGTCCGTTGAACTCCGCAGGCAACTGCACTGTAGCAGTAGCATCGGCGCGCGTGCCGGCATCGAGCGAGATGTAGTACAAATTCATAGTAGGTTCATAGACTACTACCACCAGTTTATCAGTAGCCAGTGCCTGTCCTTGTCCAGAGTTGTCGCTCCAGGTATAGGTCA
>Ga0075157_10001537_pt1 | contig 14313 bp, 4 predicted proteins | sample JI81BgreenDNA_FD_70967 | JGI IMG/M metagenome (GOLD analysis project Ga0075157, IMG submission 70967) | Wastewater effluent complex algal communities from Wisconsin, to seasonally profile nutrient transformation and Carbon sequestration -... | ecosystem: Engineered > WWTP > Effluent > Algae...
ATCTTTAGCATCTTTAACAGCTTTGGCAGCATCGGCAGTGGCTGTTTTTTTACGAGTAGTGGTGCCTTGGATTTTTCTGTTGATTCCACGGGCATCGTCAATGGCAAGATCAGAACCTACAAGTACAGAAAAGGCATTTACGATTTTTGTAGATAGAGGTTTGATGTCTTTAAAAGCATTTCTACGGTCATTAGTAGCGATATCAAAATTAGTTTTACCTAATTTCAATTCATTCAGTACGGTATTGGCTTCTTCGTACAAGGTAGTAAGTTGTGGGATTTTAAGGTTTTCCTTGGCAGGATTGTAAGCAGGTCCATAACCTTGACAAAAGGAAATGAGATCTTCTAAATTTGCAACATTTTTTGCATGCCCAGTTTCAGATTTTGACGCCATAATTAAAAGTTTTAATGATTAAAGAATAGTCTATGAACGATCAAAATTCAAAAAATTAGATGTTAAAAAAGTTAAATTATATTTAAAATTGTTGATTTTATATGCTTGGATTCCATTTTTTTTTGTCAAAGTTGATATTTCAAGTGAATATTTCATAAAGACCGATATTGGTTTTAAAGAAAAAGTTTTAAGGTATGATCGTATGAAGTTCACTTTGGACAATATACTGTATGAGCCATTTTTCTGCCAAATCGAAATAAAAGTTTTATAGGTAACTACAATCTCAAATTAAATAACTCGGGGATATACCTATCAAATCAACTACTCTTTTTATCTTTGATCGTTATTTTTATATTTTGAAAACCGTTTTTAAAATCCAAGATGGCTTTCATCACCGTATATGTATATACATTGTTTTCCAAAATATATTTAACATTTTTCTAAAACCAAACACATGCGATTAATATACACTTTGTTACTAGTTTCTTTTTCTTTTGGTGTTCAAGCTCAGTTGGTAAAAGGCATTGTCACGGATAAAGCTGGCAATCCTATAGATTTTGTAACCATCACCGTAAATAAGTCACTGCTACATACCCATAGTGATGAGTTTGGCAGGTATACTTTGTCAGAGGCAAAGGAAGGAGATACGTTACATTTTACACATATGCTACATGAGTCTGCCTTTGTGGTTGTTCCATCGCAACAATCAATATCTACCATCCGCACCATGTTGTCCCAAAAGACTTTTCAACTCCATCAAGTAACCATATCACCAGAAACACAAGCGCTTAAAACCATTGCTGTCATCGATCTTGAAACCAACCCTGTGAATACCTCCCAAGAATTATTGAGAAGAGTACCGGGTCTTATCATTGGTCAACATGCAGGTGGTGGTAAAGCTGAGCAGATATTTCTCAGAGGATTTGATATTGATCATGGTACAGACATTAATATAAATATAGATGGACTTCCTGTCAATATGGTGTCGCACGCTCACGGTCAAGGATACGCCGATATGCACTTTATCATGCCTGAAATCATCGAAAATGTCACTTATGGCAAAGGTCCTTATGATGCGGATAAAGGAAATTTTGCGACAGCAGGCTATGTTTCATTCAAAACTAAAGATAACCCTGATCACTCATTTTTTTCTACAGAATATGGCAGTTTTAATACGCGCCGTACCGCAGGATTGTACAATCTGATTTCATCGCAAAATGAATCAGCATATATTGCTTCAGAATATCTGTTAAGTGATGGTCCATTTGAGAGTACTCAAGCTTTTAATCGATTTAATGTCTTTGCAAAATATACCAAAAGACTGGAAAATAATGATAAGTTGTCTATATGGGCTTCTAGATTTACCAGTAGATGGGATGCATCGGGTCAGATTCCAAATCGGGCCGTACAAAGCGGTATGATCAGTAGATTTGGAGCCATAGATGATACTGAAGGTGGCAACACATCAAGAAGTAATCTAGTGCTGCAATACGCAAAATATTTAAACCATGATAATTTTATTAAGACCAGGGCTTATTTGAGTACTTACGACTTTTTGTTGTATTCCAATTTTACTTTTTTTCTTAATGATAGCATCAATGGAGATCAAATCAAACAAAAAGAACAAAGAAATGTGTATGGGTTTGACACAGAATTGAATTATCGATCGAGTGATATATCTAATGATTTATTATTCCGGGTAGGTGCAGGATTGAGATACGATGATGTCAATGATGTAGAACTGTCCAATACGGCCAATCGCATCACCACATTGAGTTCGCTAGCTTTAGGTCAAGTGGATGAATCCAATGTATTTGGATATGCGGATGCAACCTATGATTATGGTCACCTACAAGTGAATGCGGGCATCAGAGCTGATTATTTTAATTATATTTATGAAAATAACTTGTCTCCACTATATGATCTTCGTACTGCGACAAAAACAGCTATCAGTCCCAAGCTGAATTTCCAATACACGATCAATAACCAGATACAGCTTTTTACAAAGTTTGGTAAAGGTTTTCATTCCAATGATACCCGTGTGGTAGTGGATGATCAAGCTAGGCATGTATTACCAGGTGCCTATGGTGCTGATTTAGGTGGCGTATTCAAGCCTCACAAAAATTTGATCATTAATGCGGCTGTTTGGTATTTGCATCTAGATCAAGAGTTTGTGTATGTTGGTGATGGAGGCATCGTAGAGCCCAGCGGCAAGTCAAGGAGACAAGGTGTCGATATTGGATTAAGATATCAACCCACCCATTGGTTATTTTTGTATTCAGATATCAACATAGCTAACCCTAGAAGCATAGAAGATGCAGCAGGGGAAAACTTCATTCCATTGGCACCAACATTGACCAATACAGGAGGTCTCTCATTTCATGCCGGCAAAAAGGTAAGTGGTGGATTGAGATATAGACACGTGGCCGATAGACCTGCCAATGAAGATAATTCCATTGTAGCCATAGGATATACTGTACTAGACTTTAACGTCAATTATACCATCAAAAAAGTAATGTTAGGTCTTGAAATTAACAATTTATTGAACACAGCGTGGAACGAAACACAGTTTGCCACTGAATCTAGATTGCGGACAGAAGCAACATCCGTAGAAGAAATTCACTTCACACCCGGAACACCGCTAATGGTGAAAGGTAAGTTGACTTATATGTTTTAAAAAGATTGTGTAGGTGTGAGAAAGGATGAATCTAGCATTTTTATGGTTATGATTTTTGTTATTTTGCCATCGTATCAACCTTCATGAATGATCTAATTTCCGACCTTATTAGATGAAACTTACATAAAACCACTAAAGATTTTCACCTGTAGACATCTTGATGTAAAATGAATGAAAAATATTTTTTATTTTTACCTTTAAAATATAGAGGTAATGAAATCTATAGTATTTAAATCAATATGTGGTGTTTTTTTAGTGTTTGTAATGCTTCATGTGGCACGCGCACAAAATGTAGATAGTATGAAGCAAGTTTTGCTGAAAATGCCCGACGATTCAGTAAAACTAAACAAAATTATGGATTTTGCCCATAAACTTAAATACACTGATCTTGAAAATACTGTGATTTACTTTTCCAAAGGTTTAGCACTGGCACAAAAGCTTAGCAAAAAACCAAAAGTGTTGGAAGCACAGAATTTGCTGGGTTCTGTATATGCCAATTTAGGTCAGGTGGACTCTGCTTTGTATTTTTTTACGATTGTCAAAAATGAATATGAGAGTAAGGATGATAAAAAAAATCTAGCTAATGTTTTAGGGCAGATAAGATATGTTTATAATTTTAAAGGAGATTATGAAAAGGCAAATGAATACTCCTTTAAATCTCTAGCGCTCTTTGAAGAAATAAATGACAGACCAGGAATGGCACTAGCCAATATGGATATAGGAACTAATTTTTTTAATCAAAAGCGATACAAAGAAGCGTTAGACTACACTATGAAAGGATATCAACTTAGTAAACAATTGGGTTTGAAGTTTGAAATATCAGAATGTGCTTTGCACTTGGGAAATGTTTACACTGCATTAAAGGAATGCAAGACCTCATTACAATACTACAATGAAGCTTTAAAGTTAAGTGAAGAAATGAAAATTGATTATAATATTGCCTTGTTATACAATCAAAAAGGAATTACCTTGGTTTGTTTGGGTGATTATGATGCTGCCATGGAAGATCTTAAAAAGGCTCAAAAAATGGCTCAATCTATTGGATATACTACGATCGAAAAAGAAGCCATCGGTCAAATAGGACAAATATATCTAATCAAAAAGGATTATAAAAAAGCCATCGAAAACTTCAATATATTTTTGGAGTATATGAAAAGTACTGAATCTTCTCTTAAGGTGACAGAGATGTACACCAGCTTAAGTCAATGTTATGTCGGGCTGGGAGATTATAAAAAAGCATACGAATTGATTAATCTGGCATATATAGCTAATGATAGTTTGCTCAATGCTGAGAATAGTAGTAGAATGCTGGAATTACAAACAAAATATGAAACTTTAAGTAAGGAAAACAAAATCAATGAACAATTAAATCAAATCTCTAATCAAAAGCTTTTCATTTGGGGTAGCGTGGCAGCTTTATTTTTGGCCTTCCTGTTTGCATACATTATTTTTAGAAGATATCAATACCGTCAAAGGATTCAAACCTTAGAAACTCAAAAACTTAAAGAATTGGATGAATTTAAAACCAGATTTTTTACCAATATCAGCCATGAATTTAGGACGCCCATCACTATCATCTTAGGAATGGCAGAAGATTTAGCTTTGTCAGAGAATACTGATATGCAGACCAAATCTTTTATGATCAAAAGAAATGCTAACCATTTGCTAAAATTAATCAACCAAATTTTAGATTTGGCTAAGTTAGAAAGTAATACGCTCAAGTTGCATTTTGTGCATGACAATGTGGTGATTTATCTGAAATATATCCTGAATAGCTTTCAATCATATGCTGAATCCAAAAATATTCAATTGGAATTCGAAACCAGCGAAGATGAAATTTTTATGGATTATGAAGTAGATGTTTTGCTTCAAATACTACATAATTTGCTCATCAATGCCATTAACTACTCCAATCAAAATGGATTGGTGAGACTCGTGGCCAATACTAAAGTCGTTCAAAGTGTAAAATATTTAGACCTGAGTGTCATCGATAATGGCGTGGGCATTCCTGAAGATGAACTGAGCAAAATATTTGATAGATTTTATCAAGCTAAAAATATAGACCATAAACGTGAAGTTAGTTCAGGTATTGGTTTGTCATTGACTAAAGAATTTGTACGTGTTTTAGAAGGTAAGATATCAGTCAAAAGTGAATTAAATCAGTGGACAGTGTTTAATATTCTATTACCTATAAGACAAAACGCCTTAGATAGTCATTTTGTAGGAGCTGAGGAAAACATGAGATTAGTCAATCTGAAAGATCATTTGCAACTACCTATATATCAAAATATTGAAAATAAGTCAGACAATTATTCCATACTTATCATCGAAGATAATCCTGATATCGTGTCCTACCTTTCAGATTGTTTAGGTTACACCTATAATGTTCATTTTGCACTTAATGGACAAGAAGGAATAGATAAAGCCTTCGAATTAACGCCTGATATCATTATTTCTGATGTCATGATGCCCGAGAAGGATGGTTTGGAAGTATTAGAGATATTGAAAAATGACGCTAGAACGAGTCATATACCGATCGTGTTACTTACTGCCAAGGCAGATATAGAGAGTAAATTACAAGGGTTGAGATTTGGTGCAGATGCTTATTTGACCAAACCATTTAATCGGGAAGAACTATTTATTACATTGAAAAATTTGATTGACCTTCGCTTAAAGCTACAACAGAAATATACACAGATGGCTTTTGATGTGCGTCAAAATCAAGAAAATGTACAAGAAAATGCGCTTACACTTATATATGAAGATACATTCATAACAAACCTTAGAGTAATAGTTGAAAATAATCTAGCAAATGCAAACTTGGATGTTGAGTTTTTGTGTAAAGAATTGGGCATGAGTAAAACGAATTTGTATGGAAAGATGAAAGCCCTTACAGGTTTATCTGTGGTCATTTACATCAGAAAGATGAGATTGCATAAAGCCAATGCATTATTGAATAACACTACGAAGAATATCTCCCAGATTGCTTATGAAGTGGGTTATAACGATCCGAAATTTTTTAGTAAGTTGTACGCCGAAGAATATGGCATGTCTCCTAAGTTAGCTAGAGAAAAAAATATGCCTGATTCTTAGTTTTGAGTGGACCAGCCATGATGATAAAAAGAATTGTGAATAATATACATACCTATTTTGTTTTTGAGATGGACCAAAATTAGGGTGCTTCTTGGCTTATTTAATTGAAAAAAAATGATGACGCATATTTCCGGAAGGTAATGGCAGCGATTATTAGCTACCGTAAAGAAGATATTTTAGATTTTATTTATTGATTTTCATTAAATTTTAAGCAGTTTTTGTTGGTTTGAACAATATTCCACCTATTTCGGACAATATTCTACCTCGTGTGGTTTATGGATGATCCATATTTGCCCTTACAAAAGTATTACATTCATATATAGTACTTCTGGCAAATTTTAAACATTTTAAATAATTAAATCATCCAAAATCATGAAAACAGTTCATTTCTTCATTTTCATTTTAATGCTAGTATTTAGTAGCAATTTTACCCATCTTTTCGCTCAGCAGAATAAAATAAGTCTTCAGAGTACGCTAAAAGATATATCAGGCAAAGCCATACCTGATGGTGATGTGAATGTAACGTTTAAATTGTATCACCAAATGGAACAAGGTCAGGCGCAATGGACAGAGAGCGCTACAGTTTCTGTGGTAGGAGGCATTTATAGTCATAAGTTAGGTTCAGTGACACCACTACCTGCTTCTATTTTTGGCTTGCCGTTATACCTGGGAGTTACGGTAGGTGGTGGTCAGGAGTTGGCTCCACGTACTGAATTGACATCAGCCCCATATGCTATTTCTGTGGGTGCGTTGGCAGGTGGTGGACAATCCGCTTCTTTTGAATCCAATGGTACATTTTCCGTTACGGGTAATACTAAAGTAAATGGTAATCTACATATCCCTGATAATGCATCCCAATGGGAACTTACTTTAGGAGGTACCAATCATGGTATATTAAGAGAATCCAATAGATTGAACATTGCAGATAATGGAACGGGAAGAGTGCTTTTATTTGATAATGGCTTAAATCAATTGTTTTCTCATAATGGTAACGGGATTGAATTGTTTCAGGATAATAGCCAGAAATTTAGAACAGACGCTGCGGGTACCATTACTACAGGAAGGCATGCAGTGTTCGGTAATCTTGAACTCCATGCTGGAGGTAATATTAATACTCAAGGTGGAGATGTATTTTTAGGACCAACTGGTAATCTTGATGCGTCCTTTGCTAATAACCCGTCAAATACAATGAGATGGGTTAAAGTTGGAGATTCTGATACAGGAATAAGATCATCTCAAGATGGCGTACTTCAAGTTGTTACTAATGATTATCCTATATTGCATTTAAGTAATGGGAGACTAGGAGTTAATCAGGCAAGTCCGCAAGCTGGGCTACATGTTGCATTTCCATATTCTAACCAAGATGCATTCCAAGGATACTCATTTGACTACACTGGTTTGAGTTATTTTAATGGAAGTGGTATGCATCATTATACTAGTTCTACTTCCAATCAACCACTCGGAGGACCTGACGGCGGTACATTATTTAATGTAGCTGCTATCTTTGATGGTTCGGTAGTATCATACAAAGGTATTTGGTCAGCACAAAACTTACAATTTTCAGACAAGAGGATTAAAAATATCCAAGGAAGAAGTAATTCAACAAAGGATTTATCTTTGCTTAATTCAATCAAGATAACAGATTATACTATGATTGACAAGGTATTAGATAAGAATTCTTATAAGAAAGTTGTAGCACAAGAAATTCAAGAAATTTATCCTCAGGCTGTCTCTAAATCAAGAAATGTTATTCCAAATATTATGTCACCAGCTGAGAGTTCTGTATTTGATAATAAAACTTTAACAATCACTCTAAATAGTGAACATAAACTTAAATGTGGCGACCATATTGATATATTGTCAAAAGAAAAGAAGCTAACTGACGCTGAAGTAATTAAAATCATTGATGAAAATTCTTTTGTAATTAATTCTGAAATAGATTTAACCCAAATTTATGTATATGGAAAATATGTAGATGACTTTCTTTCTGTAGACTATGATGCCTTATCCATGTTGAATATTTCTGCCACACAAGAACTGTACAAAAGATTAGTCGAATTAGAAACGGAAAATAAAGCATTAAAGACCACAACGGCTAAGCTAGAAGATAGAATGGAAAGGATAGAAGCGATGTTGACAAGTAATACAGCAGATGTCATAGAGACCAAAACATTGGTAAAGAAGTAACCACTGGTATAAATAATCTCCTTTAGGCACCAAAACCTGGATTTCAGAAAGGAGATGCATGTATAAGGATAATATTCATGTTTTAAAAAAAAATAAATGTATATGAGCAATCATTCAATAAAAGTGGTGTTCCTACTCTTCATGTGCTGTTTTTTGTCTAGCACCATGAATGGCCAAGATGACTGTGTGCCTACAACAGGGGTCATCACTCCGAGATTTAATGAAGTCATCATTAATTATGGATCTACAACAAATGCTGTAAATTCGAGAAGGGCATCTAGTATGATTATTGGAGAGCCGATAGTGGGTCAGAGCAATAATACCAAAAATACCACCGAGTTTGGTTTTTACAGTCAGTTTCTACTTCCTCCTCAGTCTCCATTTGTGAGCGCTAGCCAAGGCGAGTTGCTAGATAGGATTCAGATTACATGGACTTCTAATGCATTAGGAGGAACTAGTACCGGAGGATTTAACATTTATAGAGATGGAATTTTTTTGGCCAATGTGGGTCCAAATATCTCTAGTTACAACGATTTTAATGTGATAGCAGGAAGACCCTACACTTACACCATAGCCGGTATCAATGATTTTGGAGAAGGTTTTTTAGGCTCAGGATTAGGTTTCATGGTACCGAATGGTGTGGTAACAGGTCAAATAGAAACACCTAATGGAAACCCTGTGGTGAATGCTACGGTAAGTTTGGAACCGATGCAGGGTTTTGCGACCCATTTTGGAAGTCAACATGGAGCAGGCGCTTTGCAAAATGCTTCAAAACCTTTCTTACCTAATGCTACAAGCGATTGGACAATTTCTTTTTGGATTAAAACTACAGCAAGTACCGGGAGTGGCTCTATTATGCAGGTTGGTCCCAACATTGGTTCATTTATCCGTTTTTTAGGTATTCAGAGTTCAACTGGGTCTGAGGGTGTCACTTTTAGTTATGAAAATGAAACATTAGATGGGGTATTCCCCAATGTAAGCAAAAATGATTGGCACCATATCACACTTACCCACAAAGCTTCAGGTTTTTTAACGAGTTTGTTTGTTGATGGTGTACTTGCACAGCAGAAAGCCATAAACATTCCTACCATAACTGGTCCACTCAATATTGGTAATCGGTTTTTAGCGGGTGGTTGGAATGGAAAGATGGATGAATTAAGGTTTTATCATCGTGCATTAAATGAAGTTGAAATTGAAGAAGCGATGTTGAATACAGTCTCAACAGATACACCAAATCTAGCTTATTATTGGAAAATGGACGAGGAGCTAGGCAACAAATGTTTTGACAACGTCAATAGGCATACATTATATCTATGTGGAGCCACATTTGATAGTGATAAACCCAAAGTACGGACCGCAGGCAAATCCAATGAAGATGGATATTATAAAATAGAAGGTGTGAGTTACGGAACTGGGACTACTTTTTTAGCAACTCCTGCTAAGAATTTTTATAGTAAACGTTCTTTACAGTTTAGTAGTGATAACAATGATTGGGTAAAACTACCTTCATTTCCACTGGCAAGCCAATCCACCATGGAAGTCTGGTTTAATAGTTCCAATAATCCGAATCATCAGACATTGGTATCCAAAAAATTTGGTAGCGATGAATTTAAAGTGGCTGTCATTCCAAGTGGCAATGCTAAAATTCTTCAGATTAGCACCAATGGAAGCACTCCAGTTCAAACTACCCCAATATCAAACGGATATAATCATTTAGCTCTAAAACTTAATAGTAATGATCTCAATGTTTATCTAAATGGTAATCCAGTGGGTTCAGGTCAGATAGATGTTGCTGCAATAAACGACACTACTTATCAATGGATTTTGGGTGCATCTGAGCATGGGACGTCTGGTTTTTTTGATGGATATATAGATGAGATCGCCGTATATGATACTTTATTAAGTATGGCGTCGATTCAGGATCATGTCATTAATGCTCGGTCCGTTACAGAAGCTAATCTTACTGTTTACTTTCCATTGGATGAAGGAAGTGGTAATTTTGTAGGGAGTACAGGTTCGATATTGCTCCCATCAGGCCATATTAATGGACCCGAATGGTCTACATTTGCGCCACTTCAAGAAACGACTCCGCATGAATTTACTCCAAGGACAAGACAAGTTACGCTCAATCCAAGTGTGACGTCAGTAGATCAGGTTGATTTTACTGACCGGTCTACGATTCCGATATCTGGTTATGTAAGGTACAAGAATACCGATTGTTTTCAGCGTAAGGTAGAAATTCTCGTCAATGGTGAGTCATTTAGTCCCAAGGTGTTTACTAATGATGAAGGTAAATTTGTCGTTGATTTTGATCCAGGCACTACCGCTGTTTTATCGCCAAAGTATGAAGACCATATTTATTCACCAAGTTCATGGGAAGTCATTAATGTAACTACACCCATAGCTGGCATTTTGTTTAACAACATAGTGTCTAGAAAGGTAACTGGTCAGGTGGCTGGCGGTGATTGTCGTCAGTCTATTATCAAAGACCCAGGTTTGCCCACAGGTACTGTATGTACCGTAAAGTTAAGGACTGCAGACGGGTGTTTTGAGCAATTGCAAACCATCAATAATGTGGGTACTGGACTGGACGAGGGAGATTATGGATTTTTGAGCCTGCCACCACTTGAAAACCTTACAGTGGCTATTGTCGAACATTCAGACCCATTGGTTAAAAATTACTTCCAAGCATCAGGTGGATCGACAATTAACTTAAAATCAAAAGATACCATTGTTGATTTTATTTACCGTTCTGAACCAAAGATAGAAATTGTAAGTGGACTAGTGCCATACTCACCAAGTTGTAATGTGGTTGTCATGGCACAATTTGATCTTGAAACTATAGGCATAAAACTCAAAGAAGAATATCTAGATGGCAATTCTTGTTATATTGATTCTGCCAATTTTAGAATCATTAATGAACTGAGTGGGGGTTCAACTGATACTTCAATGACATCTAGCAATGGCATATTAAATTATAAATTTAAAGTAGGTACACCCAATCCGTCTGCTCCACATACCAAAACTCTTCAGATTATAGCCACCACATTAGATGGAAATGATACTGAATTTACCACATCCGCCATCATTACAGGAATAAGGGCTAAGCAAAATTCATTTACTTCCACGATGCCAGAGACACCGTTTATAGTACTTAGAGACCCGCCTGGCGATGGTAGCTATGCTACCATTGAGAAAGGGGAGACATTTTGCAGAAACTTGAGCAGCTTTGCTTTTAATTCAAATGGGGCTGGAATAAACGTAGTCACTGACTTTTTTCCTGACTTAAGCATTCCTATATTCTTTGGCGCGGCAACACTTGAGTGGGAAGGTGTTGCTGGACCAGATTTTACAGCCTTAGTGACCAAAGAAAAAGTCGACGAACGGACCACAGAGTATTGCTTGACAAGTACCCAGAAATTTTCTACTAGTGACGGTGATTTAGTAACAGGACCTCATGGAGGCGATTTGTTTATTGGAGGTGCTTTAAATGTTGAATTTGGCTTTGTAGATGTCATTAAGTTTGACACCACCTTGTGTGAAGCTTTTGATTCTTTGGCTATTAATTTCGGAGCCAAAGACTTTGCAACTACTTTTATGTATACAGAGTATTATATTAAAAATACTGTTCTTTATCAATTAGAAGAGCTTAAAAATAATGTTCCACCTGCAGACACCTTATTATATTCTAATAGTATTAAAAACTGGAATAAAATTCTTAATGACAATGCTACATTAAAGAAAAATGCAAAGGTTGTTAGAAATATTTCGGTAGCAGCAGGTGCTGTTTATGAGTCATCAATGACTATTGATACCACAGTTGTGAACTATACTGAAAGTGCAGTTAATAGTCAAGAAGATTTGAAAATAGCAGCTGAGTTTTATGTCAATGGCGTTGGTGGTGGTGTGAATATAATCGGTGAGTTCCAACAAGTTTCTGGAAGTGGTAAAGGTAGTACTAAATCCAATGAGATCACTACAAGTTATGTCATAAGTGATGATGATGAGTTGGATGCATTTTCCATTGATATTGCTGAAGATCCTGTCTATAAAACACCCGTATTTAAGGTGAAAGCTGGGCAGTCATCTTGTCCCTGGGAGCCTGGTACCGCCAAACGGGAAGGAGTTTATCTTCAATCTATTGATGGTCCGGTAAGAACTGATGTACCCGCAGATCAACCTGCCGTTTATAATTTTTTAATGCACAATACTAGTGCCACTAATGAGACTTGGACTTATGCCTTCACCGCAGGCCCTGAAAGTAACCCGCATAGTGCCAAGATATTCTGCAATGGTGCTCCCATGAATCAAATACAATGGTATGCCATTCCTTGGGGAACTACTATACCTGTTACCGTGACGCTGGAAAGAGGACCAGTCGAGTATGACTATAATGATTTGGAGATTGTATTGTATTCTGCATGTGAAGATCAACGAGCCAATGACTTGGGTATCTTACCGGATACAGCTGTAAATCTTTATTCAGCCGTGTATATTTCCGCAAACTTCATTAGGCCATGTAGTGAAGTCAAGATCAATGTACCTGAGCAAAATTGGGTAGTATTTCCAGACCCACTGACTGCGGGCAATGATGATATCAGAAGGATTACCGTATCAGGTTATGATACCACAGCCACAGATTTCCAGCTGATTAGGCTTCAATATCGAAGAACAAACGGTGATGGAGCATGGATCAATATTTTGCCACAAGCAGGTACTTCTTTTGAAGCATATAATGGTAATTGGAGTGGTTTTGATGATCTACCAGTGCCCAAGCCACCGAAGTTGCAGCCTATATTTACCCAATTCTTCTGGAATACAGAAGGGCTTGCTGACGGAGATTATGAGATTAGAGCTGTAACCATTTGTACCGGAGATGCAGCCAATAGGCCTGGAGCTTCTGAAACCATTAGAGGCAGAATAGATCGAGAGCCGCCTAAGTTATTGGGTGTTCCACAACCGTCAGACGGAGTCTACCATGTCGGTGATGAAGTTTCATTTACATTTAATCAAGACATTAATTGTTATAAACTCATCCAAGCTGATATATTTAATGCCAATAATGTGGGTTTATATGACGCTACAACCAATGATCTTATTGACTGTGAGATCAGTTGCAGTGGTAACAAAATAATTTTAGTACCCAATTTTGACAATAAGTTTTTTGAAAATAGAATTTTGAGAGCTGAGCTTCGCAATATCGAAGACCTTACAGGAAATAAAAATATATATCAAGAATGGGAATTTTATGTAGATCGCAACGAACTCGCCTGGCTTTCAGATAGTATTGAAGTCGTAAAGTTTGTGGATGAAAGCAAAACCTTCTCAGCAAAAATTCATAATCGAGGTGGTTATCCAGTACCATTTGTCATCGATAGTATTCCGAACTGGCTTCATGTATTTCCTGATAGAGGTACACTCGTAGCCAACGAGATAGAAGAGATCTTCTTTACCATAAAAAATGATATGGATCTGGGAGAAGCCATGAAGGACATCGTGCTGATCACCCAAACAGGGCTCAATCCGTTCTTTATGGGAGGTACCGAGCCACTACATATCAAAGCCAGAAACTTGTGCCGACCTGAAACCTGGGTACTCAATCCTTCAGGATTTAATATCTCAGATTATGATTTTTCAATGAATTTCATAGTGCAGTTAAATATAGAAGGCACGCTGTCTGTGGATGAGAATGACCTCGTAGGTGCATATGTCGATGGACAACTCAGAGGAATTGCCAAGATCAAGTATCAACCGAGTATCAATAAATATCTAGCATTTTTGACCGTATATAGTGACGTAAGTAATGGCGAAATAATTAAGTTTCAGATATGGGATGCATCAGATTGTAAGCTTTATGCTTATGCATTGGAGACCTTTAACTTTTTATCTGATGATATCAGGGGTACCGTTTCGAATTGTATCATTCTTCATACAAATACAACCTTGCTTAGAAAGATATTCTT
>Ga0075157_10001543_pt1 | contig 14286 bp, 30 predicted proteins | sample JI81BgreenDNA_FD_70967 | JGI IMG/M metagenome (GOLD analysis project Ga0075157, IMG submission 70967) | Wastewater effluent complex algal communities from Wisconsin, to seasonally profile nutrient transformation and Carbon sequestration -... | ecosystem: Engineered > WWTP > Effluent > Algae...
GAATTAAGCTAAATGAAGACTTTTCCCTTCGCTTTGAATTTATTCGAAATACATTTGAAGACTCAATGCTTATTGCGAAATATATTGGGAATCAAATCAAAAAACGAGCACCATTCAGACGTGTAATTAAACAAAGTATTAAAAAATCACAAATTGCTGGATTAAAAGGAATTAAAATCGAAGTATCTGGAAGATTAAATGGCATTGATATCGCAAGAAGTGAATGGAAACGTGAAGGAAAAATACCTTTACATACACTTGCAGCAAAAATTGATTATGCCACTTATCATGTAAATACTGTTTATGGAATTATTGGTGTCAAAGTTTGGGTTTTTAAAGACTAATTAAAATTTTTATTATTTATTATGTTAAGTCCTAAAAGAACAAAATATCGTAAAATGCACAGAGGGCGTCTAAAAGGAAAAGCCTCAAGAAATAATACTTTAGCTTATGGAAAATTTGGAATTCAAGCTACTGAGCCTGTATGGTTAACTTCACGCCAAATTGAAGCTGTTAGACGTACATTAACACGTTATACAAAACGTACAGGAAAAATTTGGATTAAAGTTTTTCCAGATAAATCAGTTACAGCTCGTGCAGAGGAGTCACGTATGGGATCCGGAAAAGGTAACGTAGATTATTGGGTTGTTGTTGTTAAGCCCGGTACTGTTTTATTTGAAATGGATGGAATTACTAAAGATGTTGCTTTAAAAGCTTTAAAAATAGCATGCTACAAGTTACCAATTAAAACAAAAATTTTAATAAAAGATTATGAATAAGTTTCCAAAGTTTAAAGATGTAAAATCAATTACTTCAATTGAAGCTATTGATGAAGAAATTTTCTTATTTCAAAAGCTTTTATTTGATCTAAAAATAACAGCAGGAAAAAAAACGACTAGTGAAAATTCAGAAAAAGAAACGACTGATTTTAATTTTGATGGAGGTAAAAAACCTCATTATTTTCTTTTCCTAAAAAGACGCTTGACGCATTTAAAATATCAAAAATCGATTCTTTTAAAGCAACAATCAAAAAATTAATATCTTATGGCAAAAAAACAAAGGATTGGTGTAGTAGTTAGTGATAAAGCTAACAAAACAGTTACAGTAGCAATTAAAATTCGTTATCAACATCCTAAATATTTAAAAACTTTAACAAAAACCAAAAAATATTTAGTTCATGATGAAAATTCAAGCTCAAAAGTTGGTGACATTGTTTTAATTGAGGAAAGCGCACCTATTAGCAAACGTAAATTTTGGACCTTAAAAGCAATTATTTCATCATATCAAGAATTAAGTTAATTTTATAAATTTATTATGATTCAAGCACAAACATATCTGAGCGTAGCTGATAATACTGGTGCTAAAAAACTTATGTGCATTCGTATCTTAGGTAATAATCGTACATCAGGAAAAATAGGAGATATTATAATTGGTGTTGTAAAAGAAGCAATTCCAAATATGGCGATCAAAAGATCTGCTGTTGTAAGAGCCGTTATTATTCGAACAAAAAAAAGTATTAAGCGAAAAGATGGCTTAACAATACGCTTTGATGACAATGCAGCTGTAATTATTAACGCTGAAAATAACCCAAAAGGAACAAGAATTTTTGGGCCTGTAGCAAAAGAAATACGTGATAAAAATTTTGCAAAAATTATTTCTTTAGCAAAAGAGGTTATATAATAGAAAAGCTTAAAATTATGAAAAAAAAAACTGATATACAAAAAACTCATATTAAGGTTGGTGATGAGGTAAAAATTTTAACTGGAGATGAAAAAGGTTTAATAGGAAAAATTGTCTTTCTAGATCATGTTAAACTTTTGGCACAATTAGATTCAGTAAAAAATCGTGAACGATATTTAACTCAAAGTGAAAAACAAAAACGACCTGAAAACGAATCTAATTTAGCAACAAATCAGAAAAAAAGTATTCCTCAGTTTATTCATATTTCTAACTTAATGTTATGGGATAGTGAGAATAAATTAGCAAGTCGTGTTGGATATAAACTTATAGAAAATAAAAAAGTTAGATATTTTAAAAAATCAGGTAAGCTTATTTAAGCTTAAAAATTTCCTTAAAACTTATGAATAACTTAAAAAAATTATATCAAGAAGAAGTAAGAGCGTATCTACAAAAAGAGTATTCTTACTCAAACCCTCATCAAATTCCAAAAATTGAAAAAATTCAAATTAGTGCGGGTTTAGGACTAAATGCGCAAAATAAAAACTATTTACAACGAGCAATTGAAGAAGTCAGACAGATTTCTGGTCAACAACCCATAGTTACAAAAGCCAAAAAATCAGTTGCTGGATTCAAAATTCGTGAGGGGATGCCATTAGGATTAGTGGTTACATTACGTAAAGAGAAAATGTATTCCTTTTTAGAAAAAACTACTAAATTAGTTTTTCCGCGTATTCGAGACTTCCGTGGTTTAAACCCTAATCAATTTGATAAGTATGGAAACTACCATTTTGGAATTACTGATCAACTAGTTTTTCCTGAAATTGATTACGATAATGTAGAGCAAAAACGCGGTTTTAATATTAGTATTATCACTACTGCGAAAAATAAAGATGAAGGTTATAGCCTCTTAAAAGCTTTAGGCTTTCCTTTTAGTCATTCTATTTAATGAAAAAACTAGTACTATGACACATGATTTAATTTCGGATATGATCACTCGACTAAGAAATGCGAGCTTAGTTCGTCATCAAACCGTATCAATTCGCTATACGAATATAAATTTTAATGTTTTAAAAGTGTTAAAAAAAGAAGGATACATAAAAGATGTAACAATTTTAAATGAGTATGAACTGCTTGTTACACTTAGATATAAAGGTTATTGGATAAGAAAACCATTATTTTCTAATTTAAAACGAATTAGCAAACCTGGGCAGCGTATTTTTTCAGGATATAAAGATTTTTCAGAGCATTTTCAATTACTAAAATATAACCAAGGGGTTGCCATTGTTTCAACTTCAAGTGGAATTATGAGTCATATAAAAGCCAAAAAACTTAAAAAAGGTGGCGAACTTTTATGCTATATTGGCTAACTTTTTAGAAACGAAAAAAAAATATATATATTATGTCAAGAATAGGAAAAAAATCTATTATACTTCCAGCTAATGTAACATTAGAACTAAAAAAAAATTTAGTTAAAGTTACTGGAAAATATGGAAGCATAGAAAAATCGTTTTTAGATTATATTTCAATTGAAGTAACAGATAAGGAAGTTCAAGTATCTAGAAATAGTGAAACAAAAGAAGCAAGATCATATCATGGATTAACTAGGGCTTTGCTTCAGAATATGGTAATTGGGGTTGATTTACAATTTTCTAAAACTTTAATTGCTGAAGGAGTAGGTTATAAATTTCAATTAGAGAATCGAAAATTAAACTTAGCTATGGGGTTTAGTCATCCAATTAGTATTTTAATTCCTTCAGATATTACAGCAAAACTTGAATCTCCAACTAAATTAATTTTAAGTGGAATTGATAAAGAAAAAATTGGTCTGCTTGCTTCAAAAATTCGTGATATTCGCCCTCCTGAACCTTATAAAGGAAAAGGAATCCGTTATGAAAATGAAAAAATTCGAAGAAAAGCAGGAAAAACGAAAAAATAAAATTATGAAAGCCAAACAAAAATTGTATATTCAAGCCAAAAAACGCTATTTAAAAAAAATTGTAGGGACTGAAAAAAAACCACGTTTGTCAATTTTTCGATCAAATAAGCATATTTATGCACAAATTATTAATGACGAAAAAGGTCATACTCTTTGTTTAGCATCTACGCTTTCCCAAGATATAAAAGAACAAAACTCTAAAAATTTAACAAAAGAACTATCTTTTAAAGTTGGTCAAAAAATTGCGGAATTAGCAAAAGAGAAGAACATAAGTCAAATTATTTTTGACTGTGGAAAAAGAATATATCATGGAAGAATAGAAAGCTTAGCTGAAGGCGCACGCTCAAATGGTTTATTATTTTAAAGACATATGGAAATATTAAAAAAAGCAAAAAAAGCAAAAAAAGAACGATCAAAATTAGGATTTAAAAAAAGTAAAAAACGTCCTTCTTTAAAAATTACTAAAATTAAATATAAAGAAAAGATTCTTCAAGTTAAGCGTGTTACAAAAGTTGTAAAAGGAGGTAAAAAACTAAGTTTTAGAGCTGTTGTTGTTGTTGGGGATGAAAAGAGAAAAGTAGGACTTGGAATTAGTAAAGCAACGGATGTTAGTTTAGCAATTGAAAAGGCAATTTTGGATGCTAAAAAAAAACTTATTAGTATTCCCTTAACAATAGCTTCTTCTATTCCTACATCGACTTTTGGAAGATTAGGTGCTTCAAAAATTGTTCTAAGACCTGCAGGACGCGGAACAGGGGTAATAGCTGGTGGCTCTGTTCGTACGGTTCTTGAATTAGGAGGGATTAAGAATATTCTTGGAAAACAACTTGGCTCAAAAAATTTATTAAATAATGCAAAAGCAACCTTTAAAGCTTTAGAACAAATAGATCAAAAAATAGAAGTCTCAAAATATCAATTGAGAAAAAATCGACTTTTTTATCAAAAATTAATGAAGAAACAATTAAAACAGTTTAATGAAAATTAAATTAGGCTTATTTGAGCAAATAAAAAATTATCAAATTTCTTCAGGGAAAAAAAAAATTTTTTTTACCCTTTTTATACTTTTTGTTTATAGATTAGGAAATAATATTCCGCTTCCAAACATTGATCAAACATCATTAACAAATTCACTAAGTAGTTCTAATCCTTTTTCGGATCCTCTTTTACTCTATACAAACGAAAAATCAAGTTTTATAAGCTTTTTTTTTCTAGGTATTGGACCCTATATTAACTCATCGTTTTTAGTCGATTTATTGACTCCTCTTTTTTTTGAAAATTTTTTAGAAGAAGAAGGAAATGAAGGTCGAAAAAAATTATCAATTTTAAAAAAAATTTTATCTATTTTTTTTGCTTTTATTCAAGGCTTTCTCTTTTTACAAAAAATTGAGCCTTTCCTTTTTTTGAAAACGCAGCTTGATTTTTCTTTAACATTAGCAGAACTTATAGCTGGATCTATTTTTGTAGTGTGGATGACAAATTCTATTGACAAGTATGGAATTGGAAAAGGTACTTCTCTAATTGTATTACTCAATATACTGATTTCAGGATTCGACTCTTTTAAAAATATTTTTTTTTCTTTTCAAAATTTAGATGCGACTTATTTTGGGGTAATACCATTAGTTTTAACTCTTTTTTTTCTTAATCGCTCTTCAAAAAGTATTCGTATAACAAATGCAAAACAATCAGAATATTTAAAAAATAATACGATTAAATCAAGTAGTTCAAACTTTTTAAAATTAAAGTTAAATCGCGCAGGAATTTTACCCTTAATTATTGCTTCAAATCTTTTTGGGTTTTTAGGCTCAATAGTAAAATTAGACAAAGTGTTTTCAGATTTTATCTACTATTCCTTAATAGTTTTCTGTACTTGTTTTTATAATTCTATCTCTTTTGATTGTGAAAAAGTTGCAGAAAATTTTCGAAAACAATCTGTTGTAATAATTGATAATAATCAAGTAATTACACCAGGACAAAAAACAACAAAATTTTTAGAAAATAAACTCTTTTTAATTTCTATTATTTATTCTTTTTCACTGATTATTTTGTTTTTTACTTGTAATTTATTAAAAGGAATTTATAGTACATCAAGTTTTTTTTCACAATTAAATTTAGTTCCTTTATTTTTAGCATCAAATATTCTTTCTGATTTTAGTGAGACGTTTAAGTCGTTATATTATCAAGAAAAAATTGAAAACTTGACTAAAAATTTTCAAAATAAAAATTAATTTTTTTAAAAAGTTTATGAAAGTAAGACCATCTGTTAAAAAAATGTGCGAAAATTGTCGATTAATTAAAAGACATGGAAAAATTTTAGTTATTTGTCAAAACCCAAAACATAAACAAAGACAAGGATAAATATGGTTAGAATTTTAGGAAATAACTTAGCAAATCGTAAAAAAGTATATATTGCATTAACTAGCATATACGGTATTGGAATTTCTCGTTCAAAAAAAATTTTAGATGGATTAAACATTAATCCCGATATAAAAGTTTCAGAATTAAGCGAAGAAAACATTTCTAAATTACGTGACTTATTGGAAAGTGAAACGTTTGAGCTTGAAGGAAACTTAAAAAGGTTTATTAAAATGAATATCAGCCGTTTAATAGAGATCAATTCTTTTAGAGGAAAACGTCATTTAAAAGGTTTACCAGTTAGAGGACAACGAACAAGAACAAATAGTCGAACGTCGCGAAAATTAAGCATTTTTAAAGGGAAAAAATAAACTATGGTTAGCCAAAAAGTAAGTAAAAAAAAGAAGCAAAAAAAACTAATTCCAGCGGGAATTGCACATGTAAAAACTACATTTAACAACACAATTGTTACCGTTTCTGATCTTACGGGAAATACATTATGTTGGTCCTCTGCAGGAACTTCTGGTTTTAAAGGATCACGAAAATCAACAGCTTTTGCTGCTCAAACAGCAGCTAAATTAGCTGCTAATAAAGCATTAGAGCTAGGAATGAAAAAAATTGAAATCGTTTTAAAAGGTCGTGGAAAAGGACGTGAGTCAAGTGTAAGAGCTTTCAAACTGGCTGGTTTACGAATTTTATCAATAGAAGATAAAACAAAAGTTCCTTTTAATGGATGTCGTCCACCAAAAAGAAGAAGATTATAACAATATAAAACTATGACGCAAATAACCTGTATAGAAAACTTTGTTGATAAAGATTGCTCCCATTCGTCTTGTTTTGTTCTAGAGCCTTTTGATGTTGGACAAGCCGTAACAGTAGGAAGTGCTTTACGTCGAACCCTTCTAACAGACTTAACAAGTTATGGAATTCATGGCATTCGAATTAATGACATTAAAGATGAGTATAGTATGTCACCTACAACCCGTGAGGATATTTTAGATATTATTTTTAATATAAAAGAAATACTTTTTCGGGAATCAATTTTAATTCATGAAACAGTAAAATCTTTAAAAACACCTTTTATTCCAGGTTTTTTAGCTGTTAAAGGACCCAAAATAGTTACTGCAGGTATGATTCGACTACCTAAAAATACTTTAACTATTTTAAATCCTTATCAGTATATATGTACTCTTACTAAAAAGTCAGATTTTTTTTGCGAATTTGAAATTGGTCTTGGAAAAGCATATCAAAATTCTCAGGATTTCATTTCTAAACATACCGAGGAAGTTTTTTTACCAGGAAAACCTCGCACTATTTTTGTTGATAGCGCCTATGGACCTATTCAAAATGTAAACTTTAAAGTAAAATTAACATATGATACATATGGAAACTTAAAAGAAGCTTTACATCTTGAGATAACAACAAATGGAACTAAAACTCCAAAACGTTGTTTATATGAGGGAATTAAATCTTTAATAGATTTATTAGCGCCGCTAATTAGTTCATCTAATTTCTTAAATTTATCTTCGCAGTTATCACAAACACTATTATCAGAAAAGTTGAAAACTTCTGTACTTGGAGATATATCATCACTAAATTCAGAACTTTTTTCTAATGATAGACTTGCATAAATCACAACAATATTATTTTATTACAACGATATGATTACAAACTTTCCTAAAAGTCATTTGCATCAACCCAAGTATTTTCTAATTGATGCTACCGGAAAAACTCTAGGAAGACTTGCAACAGAAGCTAGCAAATTATTACGTGGAAAAGAGTTATCTTACTATACTCCAGGGGTTGATCAAGGCAACTTCGTTCTAATAATAAATGCTTCAAAAATTCAAGTTTCTGGAAACAAAGAATTAGAAAAACTTTATTATTCAACAAGTCAACGACCTGGTGGCTTAAAAATTGAAAATTTTCGCGATTTAAAAAATCGATTACCTAGTCGTATTGTAGAAAAAGCAATTTACGGTATGCTACCAAAAGGTGTTTTAGGTAGAAAATATTATCGTAGATTATATGTTTACTCTGGAGAAAAAGCATTACTAAAAAAAAATACAGTAGAAAATATTGTTTGGACAGAATTCTCTTTTTAATAAACATTAAAAAAAAATGAGTGAAAATTTAAAACCAGAAACAAAACTAAAAGGAGTAGGAAAACGTAAAACATCTATAGCAAATGTTCTTCTACTTCCGGGAACAGGAACTTTCGAGATTAATAAAAAACCATATAAAGATTTTTTCTCTTCAATTTCCTTAGATGAAAAAGAATTACTAAAAGAGTCATTAGTATTTCTAGAATTAAATCAACAATTTGATATACAAGTAAAAGTAGAAGGTGGAGGTATATCCGCTCAATTGGACGCAATCAAACTTGGTATTTCTAAGGCTTTAAGCAAATTAGGAATATCTGAAAAACAAAAGTTAAGTCGTAATTCGTTTTTATACAGAGATTCACGTATTAAAGAGCGTAGAAAATATGGATTACGAAAAGCTCGTAAGGCTCCTCAATATTCAAAACGTTAATTTTTAATTTTATGGCAAAAAAAAATATACATCCAACATGGTACAAAACCAAAATTTATTGTGATGGAAAACTTATTTTGGAAGTAGGAACAACTAAACAAGAATTATCTGTTGATATTTGGTCAGGAAATCACCCATTTTATACTGGTTCGCAAAAAATCATTGATACAGAAGGTCGTGTAGAAAAATTTGACCGCAAATACGGAAAAAAATAAACTTCATAAAAGCAAAAATATTATGCCTACTATTCAACAATTAGTACGTTTTAATCGATCAAAAGAAAAAAAAATAAATAAAACCCCGGGATTGAAAGGATGTCCTCAACGACGAGGAATATGTACGCGTGTTTATACGACAACACCAAAGAAACCTAACTCAGCTATCCGAAAGGTTGCAAGAGTTAAATTAACAAGCGGGTTTGAAATAACAGCTTATATTCCAGGTGAAGGTCATAGCCTTCAAGAACATTCTATTGTTTTAGTAAGAGGAGGAAGGGTTAAAGATTTACCTGGTGTTCGATACAAAATTATTCGTGGTAGCTTAGATTGTGCTGGTGTAAAAAATCGTCAACAGGGTAGATCAAAATACGGAGCTCGTAAAAATAATGCTAGCAATAACACTACAAAAAAAACAACTAAAAAATAATTAACGCTTATGTCACGTCGAATTTCTACTCAAAAAAGATTTCCACTAAAAGATTTTCAATATGATAGTCTCTTAGTTAGTCTATTACTTAATAGGCTATTACGTAAAGGAAAAAAACGATTAGCTCATGGAATTATCGAAAAAGCTTTTGAATTAATTCAATTACGTACAACTCAAAATCCAATTTTTATTTTTGAAAAAGCTGTTAGAAATGCCAGCCCTAGAGTTCAATTAAAAGCAAAAAGAATTGGTGGTGCTACATATCAAGTTCCATCACTTTTAAGTAGATTCCGATCAACCAATTTAGCGATTAAATGGATTGTTGAAGGTTCCAAAAAAAGATCAGGAAAAGGAATTTCGTTAAAGTTAGCCAATGAGCTAATTGAATCAGCAAAAGGTAGCAGTAACGCGGTTCGTAAAAAAGAAGAAACGCATAAAATGGCTGAAGCAAATAAAGCTTTTGCGAAAATGAAATAATTATAAGTATGTGAGAAAGGAAAACCAGTTATTACTATTATTATTCAAGATATAATCTAATATGGCAAGAGATAAATTTGAAAGAACAAAACCACATATTAATATTGGGACGATTGGTCATGTAGATCATGGTAAAACAACACTGACTGCAGCAATTACAGCTACGTTATCTACAATTGGAAATGCAGTATTAAAAAGATATGAAGATATTGATGCCGCACCAGAAGAAAGAGCAAGAGGAATTACGATTAACACTGCTCATGTTGAATACGAAACAGAAGTAAGACATTATGCTCATGTTGATTGCCCAGGGCATGCAGATTATGTAAAAAATATGATTACAGGTGCAGCACAAATGGATGGTGCAATTTTAGTTGTATCTGGCGTTGATGGTGCTATGCCCCAAACTCGTGAGCATATTTTATTAGCTCGTCAAGTTGGTGTAAAAAAATTAGTAGTATTTTTAAATAAAGCAGATCAGGTAACAGATGCTGATATTTTACCACTTGTTGAGTTAGAGTTACGTGATTTATTATCAAGTTATGACTACCCAGGTGATGAAATTCCTTTTGTAGCTGGTTCTGCTCTATTAGCCTTACAAGCAGTAACTGCTAACCCTAAAATCCAAAAAGGAGAGAATGAATGGGTTGATAAGATTTTTGCTTTAATGGATGCTGTTGATAGTTATATTCCTACACCAGAACGTGAAATTGATAAACCATTCTTAATGGCTATTGAAGATGTTTTCTCAATTACAGGGCGTGGAACAGTAGCAACAGGTCGTATTGAACGAGGAACTTTAAATTTAGGCGATACAGTAGAACTTATTGGATTAGGAGAAACAAAAACTACTACTGTTACAGGGTTAGAAATGTTCCAAAAAATTCTTGAAAAAGGAATGGCTGGTGATAATGTAGGTGTTCTTCTACGTGGTGTTCAGAAAACGGATGTTCTTAGAGGAATGGTTTTAGCAAAACCTGGATCAATTAAACCTCATACTAAATTTGACGCTGAAGTTTACATTTTAACAAAAGAAGAAGGTGGTCGTCATACATCAATTTATAAAGGATATAAACCTCAATTCTATGTACGAACTACAGATGTTACAGGAACAATTTCAGATTTCTTTGCAGAAGGTGAAAGTATTGATATGGTAATGCCTGGTGATAGTGTTAGTATGCGTATTGAGTTAATGTCTCCTATTGCAATTGAAAATGGAATGCGATTAGCCATTCGTGAAGGTGGAAGAACAGTAGGCTCAGGTTTAGTTACGAATATTATTCAATAAATCTATGAAATTAAGAATTATTCTAAAATCTTTTGAAGCTTTAGCTTTACGCAAAGTTTCAAGCCAAATTCATAATTTATGTTTAGAGCTTGATTGCAAAGTATCTGGAGTTGTTGCTCTACCAATTCGAATAAAAAAATATTGTGTTTTACGATCTCCTCATATTGATAAAGATTCACGTGAAACATTTGAGCTCCGAATTCATAAACATTTTATTGACATATCAAGCGAAAATGATTCAATCATTGAAGATTTATACAAGATAGAAGTTCCTGCAGGCGTTCTTTGTTCATTTCAAGAATTAAAGTAAAAACTTATTAAGTTATTTATCTTTTTTCTCTTTCTTTAAAAAAGAGAAAAAAGATAAATTCTAAAATGTTAAATTAATATAAATTTTCTTCTTCATGTGTTAGCACTGTAACATCAGAAGTTGGATAAGCAACACATGTTAAAACAAAACCTTTAGCTATTTGTTCTTCATCTAAAAATGTTTGATCAGGTTGGTCAATTGTACCTTTTGTAACTTTTCCTAAACAAGTAGAACAAGAACCTGCTCGACATGAATATGGTAATTCTAGATTATTATCTTCTGCAGCTTCTAGAATAAATTTATCATCTGGACATTCAATTGTAACATCTAAATTTTGTGATGTATTTAATAATCTTACTTTATACTTTGCCATAAATTTTTAACACATTTTTTATTTGTTCATTATAACTTGAAAATTCTTTATTTGCCAAAAAGTTTTTTAAACTTTAGCAAAAAATTGTAAAAGAATATAAGCTAGACTTACTCCAGCAAATCCTCCTACTACAAAACCAGAAATAAAAGGTTTTGCTGCTTTTTTTGTTAAAAAATTGCTAGCATTATTTAAATTTGTAGAAATTTCCTGATTTAAAAAAGAATATAAACTTAGAGCAAACCCTAATAAAATTATTAAGCTGACAGCTGATAAAAAGCCTACAAATAAAGATACATCAGAATTTCTTAATGGTCCGAATGTCACAAAAGGACCTAATAAAAAATATCCATGTATAACACCAATATTTATTCCCTTTAACAGAGGAGATAAATTGGATTGATAAGCTGGTAAACTTCGTAAATAGTTTCTTACAAATTTCGATTGAGTAAAAGGCGTTGCTAAATGGCCAACAAATGGATCATTTTCAAATTTTGTGATAAGCTCTTGATCAACAGATTGAATTTTTTGTATTGTCATAAAATGAAGACGAACTTTCGATCAAAAATATAGTATTTTATATTACATCTTTATTATAATAAAGAAAAGTAAAAAATAATCTTTTCTTTCTTATGTCTTTAGTTTTAAATTATCTTTTCTTTTGTGCGTTAGCTTTTGGAGTTGTTGCAACTTTTTATATTAGCTTCAAAACAATAAAATTAATATAAATTCTGAAAAATGTCTACATTGCGTTATCCAATTCAAGGTAGTAAGAATATTAAAACAATTTTTAGCCTGTTGATTTTATTTTGTGGTGGATGTGGCTTTTTACTAGCGGGTTTATCAAGTTTCTTTCATTACAATTTATTAAGTTTTACAAATACAAGTAATCTAAAATTTATACCTCAAGGAATTACGCTGACATTTTATGGAAGCTTAGCATTAAGTTTATCTTGCTATTTATTTTTTTATATTCTTTGGAATGTCGGAAGTGGATATAATGAATTTTCACAAGAAGAAAAGATTTTACGGATAATCAGAAAGGGTTTCCCAGGAAAAAATCGTAATCTTTTTTTTAGTTATGAATTTTCTTTGATAAAAGAAATTCGATTACAAATAAAAAATGGACTAAATCCACGTTCGAATATTATTGTCATTTTAAAAGATAAACGTGAAATTCCTCTTTTTCCTCCTCAGGATTATCTAAATCCTATGATATTAGAAAAAGATGCAATCGAGCTATCAGATTTTCTTAAGGTTCCACTTAAAATTAACTAAAAGCTTGCTTTTTTATCTTTTCTTTTATATACTTATGATACAATACTATGTGTACATAAGTATATATATCTACAAAGTATTATAAATGCGGGTATAGTTTAGTGGTAAAACTTCAGCCTTCCAAGCTGATTATGTCAGTTCGATTCTGTCTACCCGCTTTTTCAAAAAAAAAATTTGAGAGTGTCAAATGATGAATATCTCTTTTTTATCTATTTTTATGTCTGGAGGATCTACAGGAGAAAGACCATTTACGGATATTTTAACAAGTATTCGATATTGGATTATTCATAGTATTACAATCCCAACTCTTTTTTTATCTGGATGGCTATTTGTAAGTACAGGATTAGCGTATGACGTTTTTGGAACGCCACGTCCCGATGAATATTTTACGCAAGATCGTCAACAAGTACCTTTAGCAAATGAAAGATTTAATGTTAATCAAGAATTAGAAGAATTAAAATAAAAATTTATGAATCGAAATTTCAATAGATCTGTAGCTTATCCTATTTTCACATTTCGTTGGTTAGCTATTCACGCATTAGCTGTGCCTACAGTTTTCTTTTTAGGAGCCATTACATCAATGCAATTTATTCAACGCTAATTTTATTAAGAGGTATTTTTATGACAGGACCAAATCCAAATATTCAAGCGGTTGAATTAAATCGAACATCTTTATACTGGGGACTTTTATTAATTTTTGTCTTAGCAGTACTATTCTCAAGTTATTTCTTTAATTAAAATATTTATGGCAGATACGAATCGACGTGTACCACTTTGGGCTATTGCTTTAGTAGGAGGAAGTGCAGTTATTACTCTTTTAGCAGTATTTTTTTACGGGTCTTACTCTGGAATTGGATCTTCACTTTAGTAAAAATCAAAATTGTTGACTTAGTTTTACATTTTTATAAAACTAAGTCAAAAAACATAAATTGTTAACTTTTTATAAATCAGCATCTTTTTCAACTAAAACAAAAAAAAATCCCATTGCTAAAAAAGGCAAGAATAAACCAATAATTGGAACAAAAATAGATGGTAAATAAAGAGGAAGCATTTCGATTGTTATATTTACTTTTTTTGAATTTTAACTTATTATAATACTATCTGTTAGTTTACTTATTTTTTAAATGAACCAAAATATTTTTGAATCCATTAAAAATTTTGCAGAGACATATGCTGCGGCTACTGATACATTTTTCTGCAAAGATATAAGTATTACAAAATCTGTTTTAATAGGTTTAACTATTAACAAGGAAAAGTACGGCTCCCCATTATGTCCTTGCAGATATTATGATAATAAGGAAGATGAAATTAGCCTTTCATATTGGAACTGTCCATGTATTCCTATGAGAGAAAGGCGAGAATGTCATTGTATGCTTTTTTTACCAAGTGGAAATGCTTTCTCTTCTGAGCTTCAA
>Ga0075157_10001544_pt1 | contig 14284 bp, 11 predicted proteins | sample JI81BgreenDNA_FD_70967 | JGI IMG/M metagenome (GOLD analysis project Ga0075157, IMG submission 70967) | Wastewater effluent complex algal communities from Wisconsin, to seasonally profile nutrient transformation and Carbon sequestration -... | ecosystem: Engineered > WWTP > Effluent > Algae...
TGATCAGCCTTATGACAGACCTGGTACACCTTATGGTAGCAACTACCAAATTTTTACAAAAATGTATGAACAAAAGCCTGATTTTATGCTTTGGCTTGGTGATAACACTTATATGAGAGAAGCTGATTGGGGTACAAAAACTGGCATTCATTATCGTTATACCCATACTCGTTCTTTGCCTGAAGTGCAACCTTTGTTGGGTTCTGCACATCATTATGCAATCTGGGATGACCATGATTATGGAGCAAACGATTCGGATGGTAGTTTTTATAATAAGGATTTAACGCTTGAAACGTTTAAACTATTCTGGGGAAACCCTAACTATGGTATCACCAACGATGACAAAGAAGGCATCACAGGAACGTTTACTTGGGGAGATGTACAGTTCTTTCTATTAGATGATAGATATTTTAGAACAGCAAACCGTAATTTTGCCTCTAACAGAGCTATTTTAGGAGAAGATCAAGTAGAATGGCTCATTAACGCTTTGGCAAGTAGTCAAGCTTCTTTCAAAATAATTGCTGTAGGCGGACAGTTTATAAGTGCCTCAAAAGAAAAAGAGAATTTTGCCAATTTCCCTGAAGAAAGACAAAAAATTATTGATGCTATCCAGAAAAATAGAATCCCTGGGGTAGTATTTATGTCTGGAGACAGACATTTTACAGAGCTTTCTAAATTAGAAACCCCTAAAGCTCCTCCTATTTATGATATTACTGTATCGCCTCTTACTTCAGGTACGCACAGCCCTGACAAAGAAACAAACTCTTTAAGAGTACCCAATACACTTGTAGTAGAGCATAATTTTGCTGTCATTGAGGTAACAGGAAAACGCAAAGAAAGAGTGATGAGCATTAAAATCATTAATAAAGATGGAAAAGAGCTTTGGAAGCAAGATATAAAAGAAACAGATTTACAATTTCCTAAAAACTAACAAAAAGCCCTCTATACTGAGGGCTTTTTGTTTATTATGAGAAGTTTATGAGTAAAAATAAAAAATTAATTCGAGAAATATTTAGAACTAAAGTATTTGAAAGAGATGGATATGTTTGCCGAGTATGTAGTAAGAATTCTGATATTTTAGATGCTCATCATATCACAGACCGTAATGAAATGCCTAATGGAGGATATGTATTAGAAAATGGCATTTCTTTGTGTTCTGAATGTCATTTAAAAGCTGAACAATACCATATTAGTGAGAAAATGGAACACTTTCCTAATTTTCACCCAAACGATTTGTATATTCTAATTAACTCTTCGTTTGAAAACGCTTGGAAAGCAAGCGAAAAGTTAAATTAGATTTCTAATTTAAAGTATTAAAAAAAACTAAAGAAAAACTAAAGGATATATTAATAAAATTCTTTGGTTTTTTATTGTTTTTAACACTTTACTTGTATTTAGTCTAAATACAAGTAAACACCAAAAAACATAAGTTTCTAATTATTAAGTTTTTAATAATCTTTTTTTAAGTTTTTATTCATATATTTTTATTATCTTCAGTAATAGATTTGTAACGCTTAAATCAATTTTCCAATTTCAAACCCCATTTTTTATGAAAAAAAGATTCTTAGGCGTTTTAGCTATTACCATTGCTTTTACAGCCTGCCAACCAAAAAAACAAGAAACTTATGTTTCTCCCCAAATTCAACAACAAACATTATCAGAGTTTAGAGATGGAACTTACTTGATAGCTCTAAAAAATCAGTCTTCTTCATTAAAAGAGTTATCTAGGAGTTTTGCAAATAACAGATCTTTTTCCAAAAATGCAGGCAATTTTCGTGAAAACATCAAAAATATTAGGCTAGAACTTAACGAATATAACAAAGAGGCAAGCCATCTTATTAGTCAAGATTTTAAAGAGTTCGATCTAACATCTAAGCAAGTAAAAAGTGTTTTTACCAATACTGTTTCTGGTTTTATAGCAAATCTAACAGCTGAACAAGTTTCCGTTCTTCAAAAACATCCTAATGTAAAAAGTATAGAACTTGTTCCTAATGGCGAACTTTCAGATTTAGAACTTACTTTTTCAGAATATGTAAATCCAACTACAATTACCAGAAACCCACAGGTTTGGTCTGGTAACCCCTTCAATACTACTGTAAAAAGTTGGGGATATGAAGTTGTAAGAGGAAATACAGAACTACCCCTTAATACCACAAATAATATCTGGATTTTTGATTCCGGAGTAGATTTAGATCATCCAGATCTTAATTTATTAGCTTCTGATTCATGGGTAAAGCAAGATGCTGAAGATTTGAATGGTCATGGAACGCATGTAGCTGGTATCATTGCTGCTAAACGTAATAATGGAATAGGTATCGATGGAGTACAAACAAACCCTGTGATTTGTATCCAAGTGGGTGGAGCAACAGGAGGAGGTGATATTCAGGCTGCTGAATTTCTTAGTGCATTAGATGCTTATTATAATGCTGGTATTTTAGTAGCTGGAGATGTTGTAAATATGAGCTTTACTTTTAGTGGAACTAGTCAGTTTGTAACTGATTTTATGAGAGAATTTGCAGATAGAGGAATTAAATTTGTGATGGCTGCTGGGAATAATGTAACAAATGCAGCTAATTTTCCCCTTGCAAGTGCTGCACTTCCAGTAAGTGATGAAAGTAAAAATGCGACATTAGTTGCTCCAAATGGTAGTTTGATTAAGCACTACAAAAATATCTATGTGGTTTCTGCTTTTGATAAGAATCGTGAGTTTGCTACAAGATATTCAAACTATGGTGCTGCTGTAAATATATCAGCACCAGGAACAAATATTGTTTCTTTGTATAAAGATGGAGGCTATTCTGTAAAAAGTGGTACTTCCATGGCTGCTCCATATGTTGCTGGACTATTGATTTATGGAGAAATTTATTCCTTCAGACAAGGGTTTATGGATAGATATGTAGAATATTTTAATGGAAGTTACTTCTCTTCATTAGTAAATACTCCTTTTGTAAGCAATGATAATGATGGAAGACCTGATTTTAGAATAGTCAAAAGGTTTTCTAACCTAAATGCTGTGAGGGTACAGTAAAATATCCCCCCCATTTATGATGGGGGGATTTATTTTATAACTTAAATACTCCACTACCATCATCTGTTTTAGTTGGAACAGTTTTCTTGATGTTTACCAATGCATTTTCTACCATAGAGGCTGTTTTGGAGTCAAACGAACTCAGAACTTTCTTCATATCTATACCATGAATAACAGCTACTGTACTTGCAATGGTTTCAGCTACAAGATTATAATCATCTAAAATAATGAGCCTTTCACCTAAAATACCTTTCCAATAACCTAAAACCTCAGGGTCATTATTATAAGACCCTTGATTGACATGAATATGAAATACATGATAACTTCTAAGAGCTTCATCTAATAATTGCTTGTCTGTCAGATCATCTCCTTGTGCATATCCCATCAAATCTTTGAGTTTAGCTTGTTGCAATACATCCCAAGCCATTTCATCGCCGATTGTGAACACAAACGATTTCTGTCCACGTTTTTCAAAGCAATCACAAGAAGTATGTCTAGCACAAAACAGCCAAGCTAGTGTATAAGACTCTCTATTTTGTCCGCCTCCTCCACCTTCTAAGTAAAGTTCAGTCAGCCACATATCCAATTCTTCTGTACCAGACTCAAATTGACCAATTTGAAGTGGAAATCTATCTGAAATATGATCACCTATTGCACCAAATAAAATTTGAGGGTGTTCAATTCCATGGTCTATTAGAGTATTCATCAAAGCTCCTAGCTTTTCTCGTGCCAAAATTTCAGGGATTTTCCCCATACTACCCGTTACGTCCAAAAAAACAGCTATTGACAAAGAATCTGGGTGAATATCAGAATCTCTGCTTTCACGAAACTTCACTCCAAAAGGAAGCATTTTATCAGAAGCCAATCCTTTTGAGTTATTCGTAAAAATGTCATTTACACTAGAGGAAGTTTTACTGGTTTTCAGGTAATCGTAAGCATCATCAGACCATTTTGTGTATCCCATAGTTTTAAAAATTAAGGGTTTAAAATTTTAAGATATATCGTTGATTTTAATAAGTTTGAATATTTATATTTCCAATGGATAAAATTTTGGCTTCCCAAAAAGAGTACCCAATAGTTTTCGATAAGCATCAAATGTTTCGTAAGGCAATGCATGAGATTCTAACAAGAAATCTATGAGTTGGGGATTATGTGTTTTTTTCAGTTTTACACCCGTTCCTGTTTTTTCGCCTAATAAATACAAAGCTATTCTTTGAACAAGAGTTATATCTATATAAGGAACAGCTCTTTTTTCTGTAAATATTGAGTTGGGATACCAATTCAGGTATCTGTTAGAAATTGTTGAAAGTTTTTGGTTTGTATAACCTAGATGATAAAAAGATAATACAATGATTCCATGTGTTTTAGGCACAATAGCGATTGATTCTGGATTTAGCCCTGCATGACAAAAACCTACCTGATTGAGCCAAGCCACAAATTCAAACAGACGACTGGTAACCCATGTTACATGCTTTTCTGCTAATAAAAGCCCCGTCAGAGGCATGATTTCTTCTTTATGGTGTAGTTCGATTCTGTCTCCTTTCCATTCTAAGCTGTCTGGCAGATACTTTCTAAAGTGTTTGGAAGCCTCATCTTTGAGCTTTGAGAGTTTATCAAAACTTGTAAAAGATTTTTTCAGTAAAGTTTCATCTCCTTTAAATGTAATGTTATGAGGGCTTGTAATTTGTATTTCTCCCCCATCATCCTTGATTTTCTGATACTTATCTAGTTCATCTTTATAAATATTGATTTTGGCTACTGCCTCTGTTGCTTGTGGATGCGAACATATATCAGGGTGCAATACTTTCAGATAATCAATATATTGTTTCTTAAAAGTAAACCGAGAAAATACCTCGCTATAATGAGATGAATGTAATATTTGATGTATGAGTGTGTCTGTGTTCATAATTTGAATCAATTTAATGAAAACAGAAAAGAAAAACAAGCTTTTTAATAGAAAAATTGTAGTTTTAGATCAAAAAAATAGCCGTTAGCTTCATGTCTTTTACATTATTAGAAAAACTGGCTCAACAACTCCAAAAAAGAGCAGATACAGGCAATTTAAGGTCTTTAAAACAACAAAGTACTCTAAAAGATTTTTGTTCAAATGACTATTTGGGACTTGCCCGAAATGAAGAGTTAGAGAATATCATTCTTGAGAAAATTAAGAACTTGCCACAACCACACTTGGGGGCAACAGGCTCAAGACTCATTTCAGGAACCCACAGCTATAATTTAGAGTTAGAATATTATTTGGCTCATTTGTTTGAGGCAGAAGCTTGCTTGATATTTAATTCAGGTTATCAGCTCAATTCTGCAATTCTTTCAACTATTCCACAAAAAGGTGATACGATTCTATGCGATGAACTCATCCATGCAAGCCTAAGAGAGGGTGCAAGATTGAGCCTTGCCAATAAATTTTATTTTAATCATAGCGATTTAGACGATTTAGAAAAGAAAATACAAAAAGCTACTGGTGAGGTTTTTGTAGTAATTGAAACTGTTTATTCGATGGATGGAGATATTGCTCCTATTCAGGAAATGAAAGAATTATGTAAAAAATACAATGCTCATTTAATTATTGATGAAGCCCATAGTACTGGTTTTTATGGAGATAAAGGGCAAGGTTATCTTGTTGAAAAGGAACTACATCAAGATATATTTGCTCGGATTTATACTTTTGGAAAAGGTATTGGAGGGCATGGAGCTTGTGTTGTAGGGAGTAAAGTGCTTACTGATTATCTTATCAATTTTGCCAGAGCTTTTATATATACAACTGCATTGCCTTTGTATAGTTTGGTACATATCAAAGAAGCCTTTGAGTATATTGCTCATAACCCAGCTTTACCTCAAAATTTACATCATAATATTGGACTTTTCAGAAGCTTACTATCTGATTTTAAACATGATAGTATATTTTTAAAAGAAAGTACAAGTCCCATTCAAATTTTAAGAATAGGAGGTAATGAGCGAACAAAAGCTTTTGCTCAAGAATTACAAACTCTAGGTTTTGACATCCGACCAGTTTTGTCGCCCACAGTGAAATCTGGGGAAGAAATTTTAAGAATTTGCTTACATGTATTTAATAATGAGGATGATATAAAATATTTAGCAAAAAATATTAGGCTCATAGCCTCCAAACTTACTTTATAAAACTATTGGACTGATTTTTGAAAGGTTTCTTTGGCAGAGTTAAAAACTTTCTTTAGTTTTACGTTGCCGTATTTGTTTTTTATTTGTCGGCACGACAAATGTTCATTAAAAACCAAATTCTCTACCAATGAAAAAAATCACAAAGGTTCTGACATTTGGCTTATTAGCATTTGCCTGTGTAAGCCCCTCTTTTGGGCAACTGGAAACCGCTAAAAGTGTTGTTACTACGCAAGTAGATGAAGAATTGAAGTCCTATGTTCCAGCCATTTATGACGAGCTGATTATGGAGCGTCTCAAATGTTTGGAGAAGTCTGTACCTCTTACTTACCACAACTCCGTTCGTAAGCAAATCGAACGTTTTATGGTAAAACAACGTGGACAGATGCAGTATTATCTGATGCGAAAAGACCGATACTTCCCTATTTTTGAGGAAGTTTTGGCAAAGCATGGCTTACCTGATGAATTAAAGTATCTTTCTGTTGTAGAATCTGCTCTTATTCCCAAAGCACAATCTTGGGCTTCGGCTGTTGGTTTGTGGCAGTTTATGCCTTTTACAGGAAGAGAGTATGGTTTAGCTCAGGATTTTTATGTAGATGAACGTATTGACCCTTACAAATCTACAGAAGCTGCTGCTAAATTTTTGAAATTCTTATATCAAAGATTTGGAGATTGGCATTTAGCTTTGGCTGCTTATAATTCTGGACCTGGTAGAGTAGATCAAGCGATCAGACGCTCAGGAGGCAAGCGTACATTTTGGGAAATCTATCCATATTTACCTAATGAGACAAAAGCTTATGTACCTATTTTCATTGCTGTAAATTATGTCTTTAATTATCATCAAGACCATTTTACAGAAATGCCCAAAGAAGTCTATACGCATATTCCTTCAGATACCATACAAGTCAATCAATATGTAAATCTGAAAGAATTGGCTAAACAATTAGATACTGATTTTGAGACTATTCAGGTTTTGAATCCACATCTAAAAAAGAATGTTGTTCCTAAACATTATAAAAACTATCCTATACGCATTCCAAAAGAAAAAATGGAATATTTTGCAGTAAACAGAGATAGTATTATGAAGGAAGTGAAAAAAGGCTCTTATCAACCTATTCCTTATCCTACCCTTCAAAATCAGGAAGCTATGCTTGCAGCCAACACAAAAGGAAAGAAGAAAGTAACACATATTGTAAAAAATGGTGATTTCTTGGCTGGTGTGGCAAAAACCTATAATGTTTCACAAACAGACTTGATGGCGTGGAATAAACTCAGAAATAAAAATCTGTATACTTCTCAAAGATTAGTTCTATGGGTAGAAGAACCTAAAGAAGAGAAAACAGATCAGGTGCAAGCTGATGAACAGAATGTTGCTAAAAACAATGAAAAAGAAGAAAATAAAGCAAAAACGACAGAAGTAGCCAGCAATAAAACACCCATTAAAACTGTTTCTAATCCTTCTCAGGCTCAAATTGGCTCTGTTGCAACCAAAACTTCAGTTAAGACTAATAAACCTTTATTTTATACTGTAAGACAAGGTGATACACTTTGGAATATCAGTCAAAAATATCAAGGCTTATCCATTGAAAAAATCAGACAACTCAACCCTACACTTAAAGGAAGCAACTTGGTGACTGGTCAGAAAATACGTGTAGGCTAATATAAATCTTTAATTTCCAATATTTTGCCCTCTTTAGAGGGCTTTTTGTTTTTAATCTTCAATCCATTTCAATAATACAGTTATGAGTTTAGCGATTTTACAAACATTACAATCTTTTATAGACCAGCCTTTTCCTGAACAAGCTCCACCAGTACCCAAATGGATAGGTGGTATTCTCAAAAAAATAGAAGAAGGCTTTGCTGAAATGCATATTGTGATTCGTCCGGAAATGTTGAACCCTCTAGGTATGTTGCATGGAGGTGTTCAATCTATGATTTTGGATGAAGTGATAGGTATGACTGTTGCCGCCATGGATAAGCCTTACCCTGCTGTTTCAATCAATTTGAATGTAGAATTCATAGGGAAAGCTAAGGGTGGAGATACCATTGTTGCGATTGCCAAAAGTGTACGAAAAGGAAGACAAGTGATACAAATGGAGGGAGAAATAAGACTTTTAGATGGGACATTGGTGTCAAAAGCAACTTCCAATATGCTGAATTTATTGCCCAAATAAAGTTAGCTTTAAACTATAAAAATTATTATTTTTGAACATTTCTAAAACTGTAACTATCATGATGAAGTATTGTCTAGGCTTTATTTTTTGTCTTTGGAATTTACTCATATATTCTAATGCAAAAGCTCAAACAGCTACAAATGATTATATTATTTTGGACACTGCATATAAATGGATACGTCCTGAAATGAATCTTGTCCAATTCTATCAAAAACAATCTTTGGAGAATTTCTATAAAAGTTGGAAAAAAAGTAATTCAGAGAAGGTTGTAGTAGTGATGTTAGGCGACTCTCACCTACAAAATGGAGCATACCCAGATCAGCTAAAAAGAAGAATGCATAAAACACTTGGTAATGGTGGTGAAGGTTTAATGTTTGCTTTTTCGGCTGCTAATACCTATTCAAATGTAAATTTCAAACCTGCTCATAAAGGAACTTGGATTTACTCAAAAAGTTTTATGAATACCCTTAAACTGCCTTTAGGCGTTTCGGGTATGGCAGTAAGAGCTGATAAAGCACCCGCAAGTTTAAGCTTCACATTGAAAAATACTCCTGTTACAGCATACAATACATTAAAGATATTCTTCAAAAGAAGTCCACAAGCTTTTGATATATCGTTGGATATTGATGGGCAAATCATTGATGTAAAGACTGATACTCTTGATAAAACTCCTTACATCACCGTTCAAATTCCTGATGTAAAACAAAATATAACTTTAAACTTAGTTCAAAATCGTCCTGAGCAACGTTTTTTTGAGTTTTATGGTATCAGTTTAGAGTCTAACACAAACAAAGGAGCCATTGTACACAATGGTGGTGTAGGTGCTGCCAAATATAATTCAGTACTACGTCAAGAACTATTTGAAGAACAACTACCTCATTTTCAGCCAGATTTAGTAATCATTGATTTTGGCACAAATGATTACCTAATAACAGACAGAATCGAATCAAATCTTGAAAATCAGATTAAAGAAGTCATTCAAAAAGTTCGTAAAGCAGCCCCACAAGCAAGTATTTTACTTACAACAGCTCAAGATTTATTCTGGAGAAAAATTAACATCAAATCAGGTTTAGAATTTTCTGAAATTATTCATCGTGTAGCTTCCGAAAATAATTGTGCTGTTTACGATTGGTATTGGGTAGCTGGCGGGCAAACCGTAATGAGGGATTGGGTGCAAGCCAAAATTGCTCAAAATGACATGGTTCACCTCAACGAAAAAGGCTACAGACTCAAAGGTGATATGCTTTTTGAAGCTCTTCAGAAAACAATCAGTTGGATGGATGCAAACCCCACTCAAAACAAATTGGTTTTACAAACAGATAGTTTAAAGGCACAGCAAGCTCATTTGTTAAACAAAAAAATCTATGCTTATAACTATGCAGCCGTACAACCCAAACCTCAGAAGAAAAAAGATTCTGTAGTGGCTGTACCTGTAATAGCTGTAAAAAACAATAAAAATACATCTGTTACTCCTGCTAAAAAGGTAATAAAGCAAACTAAAACTCATACAGTGGTTTATGGTGATACGCTTTATGGTTTAGCTCTTAAATACAGAGTGAGTGTAGAGAATTTGATGAAATGGAATGGCTTGACCAGTAGCAACTTAAATATTGGTAAAGTCCTGATTGTAAAACCTTAACAGCTATTATAACTTTATGCTTAATTCAACAGATTTCAGGAAAATGGCTCACCAAATAGCTGACTGGATGGCAGATTATTTGGAAAACGTGGAGCATTATCCTGTAAAATCACAAGTACAACCTCGTGAAATTTATGAGGAATTACCCAATTTAATGCCTACCAACGGAGAAAATTTTCAAGAAATTTTGAAAGATTTTCAGGAAGTTTTAATGAAAGGCATTACACATTGGCAAAGTCCTAACTTTTTTGCTTATTTCCCTGCCAACTCAAGTTATGAATCAGTTTTGGCAGAAATGATAACTGCTACCTTAGGGGCTCAGTGTATGGTTTGGGAAACTTCACCTGCTGCCGCCGAACTGGAAGAAAAAATGATGGAGTGGCTTAAAACTGCTTGTGGCTTACCAGAAAATTGGCATGGAGTTATTCAAGATACTGCTTCTTCTGCTACTTTGTGTGCATTGCTCTCTGCCAGAGAAGCTTATTCCAATTTCCAAATTAACCAAAAAGGTTTTGAAGGCTATACCAATTTTAGAATTTATACTTCTCAGCAAACACACTCTTCTATCGAAAAAGCTGTAAAAATAGCAGGTTTTGGAAAAGAAAGTTTGGTGTATTTGCCCGTAGACGAGAAATTTGCACTAATTCCTGATGCTTTAGAAAAAGCCATAGAGGAAGACTTAAAAAATGAGAAAATACCTTTATGTGTGATAGCCTCTATAGGAACAACAGGCTCAACAGCCATAGACCCTCTTGAAAAAATCACAACCATTACTCAAAAACATAAGGTTTGGTTGCATGTAGACGCTGCATACGCTGGTACAGCTACTTTGTTGCCCGAATATCGTTTTATGATTAAAGGCTTGGAACATGCTGATAGCTATGTTTTTAACCCTCATAAATGGATGATGGTCAATTTCGATTGTACGGCTTACTATGTAAAAAGTAAGGAAATTTTAATTCGTACATTTGAAATCTTACCAGAATATCTGAAAACACAAGCTGATAGTCAGGTGAATAACTATAGAGATTGGGGAATTCCTTTAGGCAGACGATTCAGAGCTTTGAAATTATGGTTTGTATTGCGTAGTTATGGACTTCGAGATATTCAGAAAAAACTGAGAGAGCAAATTCAGTTGGCTCAAGATTTAAAAAGAAAAATAGAGCAAAACCCTCATTTTGAAATACTTGCTCCTGTACACTTGAATTTGATTTGCTTTAGATACAAGCCACATGAAAGTATTTCAGAAGAAATATTGAATCAAATCAATACAGATTTATTACAAAGAATCAATGCTTCTGGAAAGGCATATTTGAGCCACACCAAACTCAATGGAAAATATACCATCCGAATGGTGATTGGGCAAACGTATGTTTTACAAAAACATGTAGAAAATACTTGGGAACTGATTCAACTATTGGCACAAGAACAAAATACAATGCTTGAAAGTCAATCAAAATAATGTATGAAAGTTTTAATTAAAGACGATATAAGATTACTTACCCACGAATTACCCCTAATGGAAGCTTTCTATACTATACAGGGAGAAGGTTTTCATCAGGGAAAAGCTGCATACTTTATTCGTTTGGGTGGCTGTGATGTAGGTTGTGTATGGTGTGATGTCAAAGAATCGTGGGATGCTGAAGACCACCCTGTTGTAACAGTAGAAAATATTGTACAAGGAGCTTTAGAACATAAAGGCAGGCTTGCTGTCATTACTGGTGGAGAGCCTCTTATTTATAATTTAGACTATTTGACAACGAAACTTAAAGAAGCTGGTTTCAATACTAATATCGAAACTTCAGGTGCTTATCCTCTTTCTGGGCATTGGGATTGGATTTGCTTTTCACCAAAAAAATTTAAGCCTGCTCTTGAAGAGTTTACAGAAGTAGCACACGAACTCAAAGTAGTGCTTTATAACAAAAAAGATTTCGAGTGGGCTGAAAGTTTTGCAAAAAAAATGAATAAAAATGCTAAATTGTTTCTTCAACCAGAGTGGAGCAAACAAAACGAAATAATGCCCCTGATTGTTGAATATGTAAAGGAAAATCCTCATTGGCAGATTTCTTTACAGACTCATAAATTCATGGATATTCCATAACAATAGCTATACTCTCAAAACATTTTCTTATGCTTCGCATTTTTTTAATATCTTTTCTTTTTTTCTTGATATTGAGCAATATACATGCTCAACAAAGTTATAATACTAAAAATAAATCCGCAATCAAACTCTATCAAGAAGCTCAAGCTTACTTAAAAGATAGCCAATACAAAGAGAAAAAGAAAAAAAAGAAAACCATAAAAAAACGAGATAACAGATATGATGAAGCCATGGAACTTTTTGAAAAGGCTATCAAAAAAGATCCAAAATTCACAGAGGCTCATTTAGCTTTGGCTACTAATTATCAGATATTTGGGAAATATTATGATAAAATGCTTTATCACTATGATCAGGCAGTCAAAAGCTCTCCCGATAATAGAAAAGTAATGGGAGCGTATTATACATTGGCAGGTGAAAGCCTCAAACAAGGCAAATATGATGTAGCCAAACAGTACGCAGAGAAATTTCTTTCTTTTGGGGATGTTCCCGAAAATTATACGACAGAAGCCCAAAGAATTATTACTTCTACTAATTTTGCCAAAGAAAAAATGGCAAACCCATTGCCTTTTAATCCAAAATCTATAAGCCCCAAAATAAACAAGCAAGATTATGCTCAATATTTTCCAGTTATCAATGCAGAGCAAAATATCATATTTTTTACAGCAGTACATAAAAAAGATATTCCCCTTGAAATTGGAGAAGATATTTATATCAGTTATAAGCAAAATAACGAATGGAGTACACCTATGCTAATATCTGACAAGATTATAACAAGTGGAAATGAAGGGACTTGTAGCATTTCTGCTGATGGGAAAACTCTTGTTTTTACCTCATGTTCTGGACGAAAATCCTTTGGAACTTGCGATTTGTACATTAGCAAACTAATTGGAGAAGAATGGACAGAGCCTATCAATATGGGAGAAAGCATCAATTCTCCTTATTGGGATTCTCAACCTTCACTTTCTGCTGATGGAAATACTCTTTATTTTGTTTCTGAAAGAAATAAACGTTCTGGTAGAGATATTTTTGTGAGTTATCGAAATGCACAAGGTGAATGGTCGCTTGCTGAAGCTCTTCCTGCTACTATCAATACCCCCAAAGATGAATACTCACCTTTTATCCATGCCAATGGTAGGACTTTATATTTTTCGTCTAATGGACATATTGGCATGGGTGGGTTGGATTTGTTTTCTGCTGAATTAGACCGTAATCAGTGGAGTACACCTCAAAATTTAGGTTATCCTATCAATAACCATTTAGACCAAGTATCGTTGTTTGTAACCACAGACGGCAGGAAAGGCTACTATGCAAATGGCTTAATAACTAAAGATGCTAGAGAAACTTCAGATATTCTTGAATTTGATATGCCTGAGCTTGTTACAGTTAAAATCAAAACACAATACCTAAAAGGCAGAGTAATAGATGCCAAAACAAAAGAGTTATTAGAAGCCAATATTGATTTAATCAATCTTGGAAATAACAGAAAAGAAAGCTCTGTTGTTTCAGATAAATACAAAGGTTCATATCTTTTAGTTCTCAATGAACAAACAGAGTATGCTTTGGAAGTTCATAAAAAAGGTTATGCCTTCAAAAGCCTTCGTTTCGACTACTCCAATAAAAAAGCCGATGATTTGAAACCTATCGAGTTGGATATTTTACTCAATCCTATTGAAAAAGGGACTGTATTCGTCCTCAATAACATTTTCTTTGATAGTGGTAAGTGGGATGTAAGAGATAAGTCAAAATCCGAATTGGATGAGCTTATTTTATTTATGCAAGATAACCCTCAGGTACGTGGTGAAATCTCTGGACATACCGATAATGTTGGTGAAAAGAAAGCAAATTTAGATTTGTCGCTCAAAAGAGCTAAATCTGTTTATGATTATCTGATTAAGGGTGGTATTCCTGCCAATAGGCTTGTTTTTAAAGGTTATGGAGACTCTCAACCAACAGCCCCCAACGATACAGATGAAAACAAACAATTAAATAGAAGAATCGAGTTTAAAATATTGTAGATTTCTTTTCAAACAATATGAATGTAGTTGCTTCATTTGCAAAAAAACATAATCGTATAGCGATTTCATTGATTATCATACTTTCTACATTATTAAGCACGTTTGCTTTTGTTGCAGGCATGATTTGGTCTATGATGAACTATTCTTTGCCAAAATATCTAATTGTAGTTGTTTCTA
>Ga0075157_10001547_pt1 | contig 14267 bp, 15 predicted proteins | sample JI81BgreenDNA_FD_70967 | JGI IMG/M metagenome (GOLD analysis project Ga0075157, IMG submission 70967) | Wastewater effluent complex algal communities from Wisconsin, to seasonally profile nutrient transformation and Carbon sequestration -... | ecosystem: Engineered > WWTP > Effluent > Algae...
GTCGTGCCCGAAGTATAGAGCAGCGCGGCCAGATCCCCCGGCGCGCGGTCCACCGCGGCCAAGGGCGCGGCCTGCGCCACGGCATCGGCGAAACTGCCGGTCTGGTCGGCGTTCAGCACCGCCAGTTTCGCACCGCAGGCCTCGGCGATGGGGGCCAGCGCGGCCTGTTTGGCGCTGTCCACCAGCACCAGTGCGGCCCCGGCATCCGACAGGAAATAGCGAAGTTCCTCAGGGGTATAGGCGGTGTTCAGCGGCAGGAAGACCACCCCCGCCATGACCGCCCCGCCATACAGCGCCAGCGCCAGCGGCGATTTTTCGACCTGCACGGCCAGACGGTCACCGGGCCGCAACCCCGCCGCCACCAGCGCCCCCGCCACCCGCGCGCAGAGGTTGTGGAACGCCTCGCCGCTGACCGTGGCGCCGTCGGGCAGGATCAGGAACGGGGTCTGGCGGCCCTTGAGCGGGGCAAACAGAGCGTCATGAAGCGGGTTGGGCATGGCGGGTCCTCCTGGGCCAAGGCTTAGCGCCCCCTGCCCCGCCGGTCCAGCGACTCAGCCCCGGGCCGCCTTTTCGGCAAGACCGGAGAGGCCCTCGCGCCGGGCCAGCTCGGCCTCGATCTGGTCCAGCGTCACACCGCGGGCGGCGCACATGACCAGCAGGTGGAACAGCACATCCGCCGCCTCGGCCGTCAGGCGCGCGCGGTCGCCGCGCACCGCCTCGATCACCGCCTCGATGGCCTCCTCGCCGAATTTCTCGGCGCATTTTTCCGGCCCCTTGGCCAGCAGTTTCGCGGTCCACGAGGTTTCGGGATCGGCGACCTTGCGCGATTCGATGGTGGCGGCCAGACGGGCGATGGCGCTCATGTCAGCCTCATGGGGATGCCGGCGGCGGCCATGTGGGCCTTGGCCTGACCGATGGAATAGGTGCCGAAATGGAAGATCGAGGCGGCCAGAACCGCCGAGGCATGGCCTTCGGTCACGCCTTCGACCAGGTGATCCAGTGTGCCGACGCCGCCCGAGGCGATCACCGGAATGTCCACCGCATCGGCAATCGCGCGGGTCAGGGGCAGGTTGTAGCCGCCCTTGGTGCCGTCGCGGTCCATGCTGGTCAGCAGGATCTCGCCCGCGCCCCTTGCCGCCACCCTGCGCGCGAAATCCACGGCGTCGATGCCCGTGGGCTTGCGCCCGCCATGGGTGTAAATCTCCCATTTTCCGGGACTTACGGTCTTGGCATCGATGGCCACCACGATGCACTGGCTGCCGAAGCGGTCCGCGGCCTCGGCCACCACATCGGGGTTGGCGACCGCCGCCGAATTGAAGCTGACCTTGTCCGCCCCGGCCAGCAGGAGGGCGCGCACATCGTGATGCGTGCGCACGCCGCCGCCCACGGTCAGTGGCATGAAGCATTGCTCGGCCGTGCGGGTGACCAGATCGAACATCGTGCCGCGGTTTTCATGGGTGGCGTGGATGTCGAGGAAACACAGCTCATCCGCGCCGGCGGCGTCATAGGCGCGGGCGGCCTGGACCGGGTCGCCCGCGTCGATCAGGTTGACGAAATTGACCCCCTTGACCACGCGGCCATCGGCCACGTCCAGACAGGGGATGATGCGGGTCTTCAGCATGGCGCGGCTCCTTGGCGCCTTGGTAACGCCGGATGGGCGCGCTGGAAAGGCCCGGTGTCGCGCTCAGACCGGCTGCGCGGGAAAGCCGATGCTGTCGAGCGCGGCGATGGCGGCCGCCGGGGCCAGGGGGCCGCTGACCTGCACCTGCCGCTTTTCGGGGTCGAAGGCGGCGGTGGCGCCCAGCGGCGCGAGCGCGGCGGTGATCGAGGCGCGGCAATGGCCGCAGGACATGTCGGGGACGGACAGGGTGAAGGATTCGGGCATGGCGGGCCTCCTTTTGGGGGGTGACGAAACGCCCGGCGCGCGGCCCTGTCAAGCCCGTGGTTGTCAGCGGGGCCTCGGGTTGCTATGCGGGCGCGACCCTGACAGGAGCCCCGCGATGATCCCGACGACGCACCTTGACCCGGCCGTGATGGCCCGGCTGACGGCCCGCATGCTGCTGGACATCGGCGCCGTGCATTTCAACGCGCGCGAGCCCTTCACCCATGCCTCGGGCAAGAAGGCGCCGACCTATATCGACTGCCGCAAGCTGATTTCCTTCCCGCGCATCCGGGCGACGCTGATGGATTTCCTGGTCGCCAAGGTGATGGGAGCAGCGGGGTTCGAGGCCTTCGACAACGTGGCGGGCGGCGAGACGGCGGGCATCCCCTTTGCCGCGCTGGTGGCCGAACGCATGGCGCTGCCGATGACCTATGTGCGCAAAAAGCCGAAGGGCTACGGGCGCAATGCGCGCATCGAGGGCGTGATGACCGAGGGGCAGCGGGTGCTGCTGGTCGAGGATCTGACGACCGACGGCGGATCGAAGCTGAGCTTCGTCGACGCGATCCGCGAGACCGGGGCGAGCTGCGCGCATACGGCGGTGATCTTCTATTACGACATCTACCCCGAGACGGTGCCGCGGCTGGCGGAGCACGGCGTGACGCTGCATGCCCTGTGCACCTGGTGGGACGTGCTGGCCGAGGCGCGGCGGGCGGGGGATTTCGACGCCGAGACGCTGGACGAGGTGGAGCGATTCCTGCGCGCGCCGGCGGACTGGGCGCCGAAGGGGTGAGCGAGGGGGCGGGCGCTCGGGGGGCATCGAGCCCCCCGAGCGCCCGGCGGGTTGCCACCCGCACCCGCCCAAAGGGGGGCACGCCCCCCTTTGGAAACCCCGTGAGTATTTGAGGCAAGATGAAGCGGATTGATGTCTGACTTTTAATGTAAGACATTGCGATATTTAAGATTATCAGTGACTTGCAAGTCATTTCATGCGGATTTTCCGGGCGCCGGGAGGTTCTCCCCGGATTGCCCACAGACCTATACAAGTTGCGGCGGGGCGGGTTCGGTGGCATAGAGGCCGGGCGCCGCGATGGCGCCAGTGCCGGATACCCCATGACCGAAATTGCCACCCTGCGCCCGATGCCCCTGCCCGCCGCCCCCGAACTGGGCGAGGTGCTGCCGCACAATATCGAGGCCGAGCAGCAGCTTCTGGGGGCGATCCTGACCAACAACGATGTCTATGACCGCGTCAGCAGCATCGTGCGGGCCGAGCATTTCTTTGAACCCGTGCACAAGCGCATCTTCGAGATCGCGGCGGCGCGCATCCAGAAGAACGCGCTGGCCAGCCCCGTCACGCTGAAGGCCTTCATGGAGGAGGACGCGGGGCTGAAGGAGCTGGGCGGCGCCACCTATCTGGCGCGGATCGCCGGGGCGGCGGTGGCGAGTTACGCGGCGCGCGACTATGCGCAGATGATCTATGATCTGGCGGTGCGGCGCGACCTGATCCAGCTGGGCCGCGACATTGCCGCGCGGGCGGCCAGTGTCGAGGTGGCCAACGAGCCCAAGGAACAGATCGTCGAGGCCGAGCAGCGGCTTTACAAGCTGGCCGAGCAGGGTGCGGCGGAGCGGGGTTTCCAGTCCTTCCTGCGCGCGGTGACGGATGCGGTGAACATGGCGGCCGCGGCCTATCAGCGCGACGGGGGGCTGGCGGGGATTTCGACGGGGCTGGCCGATCTGGACAAGAAGCTGGGCGGCCTGCATCCGTCGGACCTGCTGATCCTGGCGGGGCGGCCGTCGATGGGCAAGACCTCGCTGGCGACCAACATCGCCTTCAACATCGCCAAGGCCCATCGCCGGGGGCTGCGCCCGGATGGGACCGAGGGCACGGTGAACGGCGGCGCGGTGGGGTTCTTCAGCCTGGAAATGTCGGCCGAGCAGTTGGCGGCGCGGATCCTGTCCGAGGCCGCCGAGGTGCCCAGCGAGCAGATCCGCCGCGGCGACATGAGCGAGGAGGAATTCCGCCGCTTTGTCGAGGTGGCCAAGACGCTGGAGAACTGCCCGCTGTATATCGACGACACCCCCGCCCTGCCCATCGCGCAGGTCGCCGCCCGGGCGCGGCGGTTGAAGCGCACGCATGGGCTGGATGTGCTGATCATCGACTATCTGCAACTGCTGCGCGGCACCTCGAAGGAGAACCGCGTGCAGGAGGTGAGCGAGATCACGCAGGGGTTGAAGGCCATCGCCAAGGAATTGAACATCCCGGTGATTGCGCTGAGCCAGCTCAGCCGCGCCGTGGAAAGCCGCGACGACAAGCGCCCGCAACTGTCGGACCTGCGCGAATCGGGGTCGATCGAGCAGGACGCCGATGTGGTGATGTTCGTGTTCCGCGAGGAATATTACCGCGAGCGGGAAAAGCCCGGCGATCACGAGATGGAGAAGATGGCGGCCTGGCAGGCGATCATGGAGAAGGTCCATGGCAAGGCCGAGGTGATCATCGGCAAGCAGCGCCACGGGCCCATCGGCACCGTGGAACTGGCCTTTGAAGGGCGCTTCACGCGGTTCGGGAACCTGGCGCGCGACTGGCAGGCGCTGCCCGAGGGGTTCTAGCCGCGGATCGCGTCCAGCATCCGCTGGACATTGTCGGGGTTGGCGTCGGGCGTGATGCCGTGGCCCAGGTTGAAGATGTGCGGGCCCTGCGAGAAGGCCTGAACGATGCGCTTCGTCTCGCGGACCAGCCCCTCGCCGCCTTCGACCATCCAGTGCGGCGCGAGGTTGCCCTGCACGCAGCCATCGACCTGCACGGCCTTGGCCGCCCAGTCGGCGCTGACGGAATTGTCCAGCGCCACGCAATCGGCGCCGGTGGCGCGGGCAAAGCCGGCGTAACGATCCCCTGCTTCGCGCGGGAAGGCGATGATCGGCACGCCGGGGTGGCGGGCCTTGAGCGCGGCGATGATGCGGGCGGCGGGGGCGAGGGCGAAGGCATCGAAATCGGCGCCCTTCAGGCTGCCGGCCCAGGAATCGAAGAGTTTCACCACCTCGGCCCCGGCCATGATCTGGGCCGAGAGATATTCGATCGTGGCCTCCTCCAGACGGTCGATGAGGGCGGCAAAGCCCTCGCGGTCGCGGGCGATGAAGGCATGGGCGGGGGCCTGATCGGGCGTGCCGCGACCGGCGACCATGTAGGTGGCGACCGTCCAGGGCGCGCCGGCAAAGCCGATCAGCGTGGTTTCGCGCGGCAGTTCGCGCGACAGGATGCGCACGGTTTCATAGATCGGCGCCAGCGTCTCGTGGAGGGCGCTGGTGGGGCGCAGCGCGTCGATCCCGGCGCGGTCGGTGATCGTCGAAAGGCGGGGCCCTTCGCCCTCGGCGAACCAGAGTTTCGCCCCCATCGCCTGGGCGATCAGCAGGATATCGGCGAAAAGGATCGCCGCATCAAAGCCATAGCGGCGGATCGGTTGCAGCGTGACCTCGGCGGCGAGGTCGGAATTGTAGCACAGCGACAGGAAATCGCCCGCCTGCGCGCGGGTGGCGCGGTATTCGGGCAGATAGCGCCCGGCCTGCCGCATCATCCAGACCGGCGGGACCGCCTGGACCTGGCCCGCAAGGGCGCGCAGGAGGGTCTTTTGCGGGGCGGCGGTCTGGGTCGTCATGGCGTGTCTCCTGAGCATCCCCTTGGCGATGCTGCGTTGCGCCCGCGATGTCAAGCAGAAGTGACAGTTCGGCGACGCGGCGCCGGAAATGCGCCGAGCGCCGAAAGATCGCCTCGGGCTTGGTGGACGCATGGCGGGGGCTGGGCTATACCTTGAAGGGCATAGCGAAGTGATCCCGTTGACCCACGCCCCTGATCCCTGGCGCCTGTCGGTGGCGCCGATGCTCGATTGGACGGATTCGAACTGCCGGCAGTTCCACCGGCGGCTGAGCCGTCATGCGCTGCTGTATACCGAGATGGTCACTTCGGCGGCGCTGGTGCGCGGGGGGGCGCTGCATCTGCTGGAGCACGATCCGTCCGAACATCCGGTGGCGCTGCAACTCGGCGGGTCGGACCCGGGCGAGCTGGCCCAGGCCGCGCGGATCGGGGCCGAGGCGGGATATCGGGAGATCAACCTGAACGTCGGTTGCCCCTCGGACCGGGTGCAGTCGGGGTGTTTCGGCGCCGTGCTGATGAAGACGCCCGATCTGGTGGGCGAGTGTGCGGCGGCGATGCGGGCGGCCTCGGGTGTCGAGGTGACGGTGAAATGCCGGATCGGCGTGGACGATCAGGACCCTGAACAGGCGCTGCCCGCGCTGCTCGAGTCGGTGCGCGCGGCGGGCGTGCGGCGGGTGATCGTGCATGCGCGCAAGGCCTGGCTGCAGGGCCTGTCCCCGCGCGAGAACCGCGAGATTCCGCCGCTGGATCACGATCTGGTGGCGCGGATGCTGGGCGCCTTTCCGGACCTCGCGCTGTGCGTGAACGGCGGCATCGCCACGCTGGAGCAGGCCGAATCGCTGCTGGCGCGGGGGTTCGCCGGGGTGATGATCGGGCGCGCGGCCTATCACCACCCCTACGCGGTGCTGGCCCCGGCCGATTGGCGGCTTTACGGCGACGCGCACCCCATCCCGCGCCCTGAGGACGTGGCCCACGACCTGATCCCCCTGATCGAGGCGCATCTGGCGCGCGGCGGGCGGCTGATCGGGGTGACGCGGCACATTCTGGGCCTGTTCTCGGGTCAGGCGGGGGCGCGGGTCTGGCGGCGGGCCTTGTCCGAGATGCCGGGCGGCACCGTCGAGGATTACCGCGCCCTGCTGGCGCGCATCGCGGAAAGGCAGGCGGCATGAGGATTGCTCTGGCTCTGATCGCCGGCCTGGCCGCCTGCGCCCCGGTGTCCGAGGTGCAGCGGCTGCAACCCGCCGATGCGCCCGCCGCCCCGGTGGCCGTCTGGGCGCCCGGCCCGCCCCAGCCCCTGCCCCCGCGCCGCGGCAATGCCGAGATGGTGCGCGATTTCCTGGACCTGGGGTTCCAGATGGAAAGCGGGCGGCCCGTCGCCGCCTTCTCGCGGTTCGAGGGGCCGGTCGAGGTGCGGGTCGCGGGTGCGGCCCCCTCGGGCGCGGTAGCCGATCTGGACCGCCTGATCGCCCGCCTGCGCGCCGAGGCCGGGATCGACATCCGCCGCGTCAGCCAGCCGACCGAGGGCGCCAACCGCATCACCGTGGAATTCCTGCCGCGCCGCCAGATGCAGGCGGTGGTCCCGGCGGCGGCCTGTTTCGTGGTGCCCAATGTCGGCACCTGGGACGAATTCGTCGCCAACCGCCGCAGCCCGGCGATCGACTGGACCCGTATCGCCCAGCGCACGCAGGCCGTGGCCTTCATCCCCGACGACACCACCCCGCAGGAGGTGCGCGACTGCCTGCACGAGGAAATCGGCCAGGCGCTGGGCCCCCTGAACGACCTGTTCCGCCTGCCCGACAGCGTCTTCAACGACGACAACTTCCAGACCACGCTGACCGGCTTCGACATGCTGCTGCTGCGCGTCTGGTATGCGCCGGAACTCCAGGTCGGCATGACGCGCGAGCAGGTGGCGGTGCGGCTGCCGGTGCTGTTCAACCGGCTGAACCCGGGCGGGCGCGGGCGGGGCGATTCGGTCGAACAGGTCACGCCGCGCAGCTGGCAACTGGCGGTGGAACAGGCGCTGGGCGCCGATGGCGGTCTGACGCGGCGCCGCGAGGGGGCCGAGCGCGCGCTGGACATCGCCCGCACGCAGGGCTGGGCAGATGGTCGCCTGGCGCTCAGCCTGATGCTGGCCGCGCGTCTGGCCCCGCGCGAGCAGGGCCAGAGCGCGCTGGACGCGCTGCTGGCGGCGGGCGAAATCTATCGCCGCCTGCCCGGTGGCGAGGTGCACGCCGCGCATATCGACATGCATCTGTCGGTGCAGGCGCTGGCCACCGGCCAGGCCGCGATGGCCGCGCAACTGGCCGAACAGGCGATGCCCGCCGCGATGGCCACCGAAAACGCGGCCTTCGTCGCCTCCTTGGGCTTCATCCGGGCCGAGGCGCTGGCGATGCTGGGCCGGACCGACGAGGCCGCGCGCCTCAGGCTCGACTCGATGGCGGCCGCGCGCTATGGCTTCGGCTCCGAGGCGGCGGCGCGCGCGCGGATGGACGAAATCGCCCGGATCGGCAGCGCGGCGCCACGGCTGGCGCGGCTGTGACGGGCGCAGGATCGGGGCAGGCATGATTTTCATCGGTGGCATGGTGGCGGGGGCGCTCTGGGGCGGGTTCAGCGCGCGCCGGCGCGGCGGCAGTGGGTTCGACATGGCGCAATATGCCACCGTCGGCGGGCTGATCGGGCTGGTGCTGGGCCTCGGACTCACCGTGGTTGTCGACCGGCTGATCTGATGTTCGTCCCCTTCCTCGACCAGTTGCGCGCCCATGCGGTTCCGGTCAGTCTGCGGGAATATCTGGGGTTTCTGGAAGCGCTGAACGCGGGCCTTGGCCGGTTCGATGCCGAAGCCTTCTACTTCCTCGCCCGCACCACCATGGTCAAGGACGAGCGCCACATCGACCGCTTCGACCGCGCCTTTGCCGCGGCCTTCAAGGGGCTGGAGGCGCTCACGCCCGAGGCGATGCTGAACGCCATCGACCTGCCCGCCGACTGGCTGGAGAAACTGGCCGAAAAGCACCTGACCCCCGAACAGAAGGCCGAGATCGACGCCCTGGGCGGGTTCGACAAGCTGATGGAAACGCTGAAGAAGCGTCTGGAGGAACAGAAGGGCCGGCATCAGGGCGGCAACAAGTGGATCGGCACCGCCGGCACCAGCCCCTTCGGCGCCTATGGCTACAACCCCGAAGGGGTGCGCATCGGCCAGAAGGAGGGGCGCAATTCCTCGGCCGTCAAGGTCTGGGACAAGCGCGAATTCCGCAATCTGGATGATAGCGTCGAACTGGGCACCCGCAACATCAAGGTGGCGCTGAAACGCCTGCGTCGCTGGGCGCGCGACGGCGCCGATGAGGAGCTGGATCTCGACGGCACCATCCGCGCCACCGCCGAACAGGGCTGGCTGGACGTGCGCACCCGGCCCGAGAGGCGCAACGCGGTCAAGGTGCTCTTGTTCTTCGATGTCGGCGGCTCGATGGACCCCTATGTGCGCGTGGTCGAGGAATTGTTCTCGGCGGCGCGGATCGAGTTCAAGCATCTCGAACACTTCTACTTTCACAATTGCCTGTATGAATTTGTCTGGAAAGACAATTCCCGCCGGTGGGATGCCCGCACCCCGACCTGGGAGGTGCTGCGCACCTACGGCGCCGATTACAAGGTGATCCTGGTGGGCGATGCCAACATGTCGCCCTACGAGGTGGCGCAGCCGGGTGGCGCGTCCGAACACTGGAACGAGGAATCGGGCGCGACCTGGCTGGCCCGCCTCCGCGCGCATTTCCCGCAGCATCTGTGGATCAACCCGACGCCCGAGCAGTATTGGGACCACTCCTACTCCATCCGCATGATCCGCGACGCCTTCGAGGACCGGATGGTGCCGATGACGCTGGACGGCCTGACCCGGGGAATGCGTCTGCTGGGCCGTTAGCCATGCGTCCGGCGCAGGGCGGCAGGGCGGCGGGTTCCTTGCCTTGCGGGGGCGCGCAGGCTATTTTCCGGCTAGCCAGTGCCACATGGGGAGGACCCGATGCGCGACCTCAAGCTGCCGGACCAGCGCCACCCCGAAAAGGCGCACCGCGCCGACAATGCCCAGCCGAAAAAGCCCGACTGGATCCGCGTGAGGGCGCCGGGCGGCGAGGCTTACAATGAAACCCGCCGCATCATGCGCGACAACAAGCTGACCACGGTCTGCGAGGAGGCCGGCTGCCCCAACGTCGGCGAATGCTGGAGCCAGGGCCACGCCACCATGATGATCATGGGCGAAATCTGCACGCGCGGCTGCACCTTCTGCAACGTCGCCACCGGCAAGCCGCAGGCGCTGGACGTGTTCGAACCGGGGCGCGTGGCCGATGCGGTGGCCAAGCTGGGGCTGAAGCATGTGGTCATCACCTCGGTGGACCGCGACGATCTCGAGGACGGCGGGGCCGAGCATTTCGCCCAGACCATCCGCGCCATCCGCCACCGCGCGCCGGGGACCACGATCGAGATCCTGACGCCGGATTTCCTGCGCTGCGGGCCCGAGGCGCTGGAAAAGGTGGTTGCCGCGCGGCCCGATGTGTTCAACCACAACCTGGAAACCGTGCCGGGCCTGTATCCGACGGTGCGGCCCGGGGCGCGGTATTTCCATTCGCTGCGGCTGTTGCAGCGGATCAAGGAACTGGACCCCACGATCTTCACCAAATCCGGCATCATGGTGGGCCTGGGCGAGGACCGTCAGGGTGTCGGTCAGGTCATGGACGACATGCGCAGCGCGGATGTGGATTTCCTGACCATCGGCCAGTATCTGCAACCCACCCCCAAGCACCACGCCGTCGCGCGTTTCGTGACGCCTGAGGAATTCGCGGCCTACGAGAAAGCCGCCTATGGCAAGGGGTTCCTGATGGTCTCGGCCACACCCCTCACGCGGTCGTCCTATCACGCCGGCGACGACTTCGCCCGCCTGCGCGAGGCGCGGATGGCGAAGCTGGCGCGGGGATAGGCGTCAGTAGATATACCGGATCTGATCGCTCCAGTAGCGTTCCATCCGTTTCAGCGCGGCGTTGATGCGGTCAAGTTCGGCGTCGGAAATGACGCCCTTGCCGGCCAGCCCTTCGGCATGGCGGGCGAACAGAGCCGAGACGATGCGGCGGATTTCATTCCCGCGCGCTGTCAGCCGGACGCGGACGGACCGCCGGTCGATCTCGCATCGGGCGTGGTGCATGTAGCCGGATTCGACCAGTTTCTTCAGGTTGTAGGAGACGTTCGACCCCTGGTAATACCCCCGTGTCTTCAATTCGCCGGCCGTCACCTCGTTGTCGGCGATGTTGAACAGCAGGAGGGCCTGCACCGCGTTGATATCGAGGATCGAAAGCCGTTCGAATTCGTCCTTGATCACATCGAGCAGCAGCCGGTGCAGCCGTTCGACCAGCGCAAGGCTGTCGAGGTAGCGCGGCAACAGATCGTCGAGCGCGCCCGAATCGGGGGGGCCCGGTGTCCTGAGTTGGCTGTGAAAGCTCATGGCATGCTCCGGCAGTCCGTATCTTCGGCCCACCTTGCGGGCCAAAATGCAAACGCCGGGTTAAGCGCGCGCATTTTTTCGCAATCTCCGCGACAGTTCATGACAGGAATACGAAAAATCCGAACGATCACGCCGGGTTGACACCCTTGAAATCCACGTTGACCGGATTAAGGCGCCGTGCCAAGCATGGATCGTTCTAACCGGAGCCCTCCATGAACACCCTTTTCAAGTCGATCCTTACCGGCGCCGCGATCGTGGCGCTGCCGGCCATCGCCTCGGCGCAGGCCTGCCCGAGCTACGGCGTCAGCGGTTCGCCGCTGAACTACACCGCCGACACCGCCTATGTGCCGCAGTCCACCTCGGTCGTGGCCGGCGGGCCGCTGAACCTGTCGGCCTGCGGCAGCATCCCGGGTGTCGGCTATATTGTCGAGAATCCTGACTTCACCATGCAATATCAGGACCTTGGCATGGGCCGCATGCTGGAGATCCGCGTCAACGCCGTCTGTGACGCGGTGCTCCTGGTCAACGGCGCCGACGGGCAGTGGTACTTCAACGACGATGCGAACGGCTCGGACCCGGCGATCCAGCTGACCGGCGCGATCAGCGGCCAGTATGACATCTGGGTCGGCACCTTCGACGTCGCCCCCTGCGACGCGACCCTGACGGTCGAGACGTTCTGAGCCCTCGACCGGCCCGCACAGGAGGCGCCAACCGCAGGGCTGGCGCCTTTTTTCCTTGAACCGCCGCGCCCCGCGGCGCGACACATCCCCGAATCCGCGGACTTGCTGCAGGGCCGGCTTGCGATGCCAACCCCTCGTTGCCGATCAAACCCCTTGACGGACCCTTGGCAAGGCTCCACGCTTCGACCCACGACGATTTTTCAACAGGAGCTAGTTATGCCGATTTCCTTTCGTTCCGCCTCGCTGGCTGCGGCGCTGTGCCTTGTCGGTGGCGCGGCGGCGGCCCAGCAGTGCCCGGATTGGCAATTGAGCGGCATCCCGATCACGACCGATGCCGAAACCGCCTGGGTTCCCCAGCAATATCCGATGTTTGCCGGTGGCAACGTCGATCTGTCGCAATGCCCGACAACCGGGGGCGTGGGTCAGGTCACGGCGGCGCCGTCGTTCTCGATCACCTATGACGCGCGCAACCTGGGCCGCGATCTGGAGTTCCGCGTGCAGTCGGATTGCGACACCACGCTGCTGATCAACGATTCCGGCGCTGCCTGGCAGTTCAACGACGACTCCGACGGCACGCTGTCGCCGCGCCTGCGGCTGGCGCAGGCGCCCTCGGGCCGCTACGACATCTGGGTGGGCACCTATGGCGGGCAGTCCTGCCCGGCGACCCTGATCGCCGAGACCTTCCCCAGCGGCGGTGCAACGGCGCCCGCGTCCTGCCCCGACTGGTCGCTGGGCGGCGCCGAGATCAATCTGGTCGCCGGCGGCACGGACTCGCGGCCGGTGGTGGCGGGCGGGTCGGTGAGCCTGTTCAACAACGCCTGCAACATCCAGGCCCATGGCAATGTCGCCGAAGCCCCGGATTTCTCGCTGTATTTCGATCCGCAGGGCGCGGTTTCGACGCTGGACATCAGCGTTCAGGGCCAGTGCGACACGCTGCTTCTGGTGAATGATCCCGCGACCAGCTGGACCTTCAACGACGATTCGAACGGTCTGCAGCCGCGCATCACCATCGGCGATGCCGTCGCCGGGCGCTATGACATCTGGGTGGGCACCTTCGGCAGCGACACCTGCCCGGCCACGATCACGGTCTCGGCCATGGCGCCGGCGCCGGCGGCCCCTGCGGCGCCCACGAAGTAAGCGTCGGAACCGGGCCGGACCTTCAGGGGTCCGGCCCTTTCGTCACCGCCGCGAGCCGCCCGGCGCCAGCCGCGCGGCGGCATGGGCGGCGATGGCATCCAGCAGCGGGCCATAGGCCAGGGGCCCGCGCGGCAGGCCGCTGGTCGTGCCGATGCGCGCGGTGACCCATTGGTAGAGGTCGTGATCGTTCTCGCCCAGCAAGGCCTCGGTCAGGTCGATCTCGGAGTCGCTCAGCGTGGCGGCGCGATCATCGGCCCAGGGCCCCAGGATCAGGTCCATCTCCTTGATTCCGCGCCGCCACGAGCGCATCCGCAGGCGTTTCAGGCGATCCGGGTCGGTCATGCTTGGGCTCTCGGTTGGGCAGCCGCCTCTTGAAGGCGACCTCGGCCAAGCCTAAAGGAAAGCGGCGGAAAACACAAACCGGAGGCCCCGATGCCCTTCCTGTCCGACACGCTGGCGCGCGTGAAACCCTCGGCCACCATCGCCGTGACCAACCTGGCGGCCGAGCTGAAGGCGGCCGGCCGCGACGTGATCGGCCTGGGCGCGGGCGAGCCCGATTTCGACACGCCGCAGTTCATCAAGGACGCCGCCAAGGCCGCGATCGACGCGGGGCGCACCAAATACACGGCGGTGGACGGCATTCCTGAGCTGAAGAAGGCGATCTGCGCCAAGTTCCAGCGCGAGAACGGGCTGACCTATGCGCCGAACCAGGTGTCGGTGGGCACGGGCGGCAAGCAGATCCTGTACAACGCCCTGATGGCCACGCTGAACCCGGGCGACGAGGTGATCATCCCCGCGCCCTATTGGGTCAGCTATCCCGACATGGTGCAACTGGCCGGCGGCACGCCGGTGACGGTGCGCTGCGGGATCGAATCGCAGTTCAAGCTGACTCCGGCGCAACTGGAAGCGGCCATCACGCCGAAAACCAAGTGGTTCATCTTCAACTCGCCGTCGAACCCCACGGGTGCCGGCTATTCGCGCGCGGAACTGAAGGCGCTGACGGATGTGCTGATGCGCCATCCCCATGTGTGGATCATGTCGGACGACATGTATGAGCATCTGGTGTTCGACGGCTTCGAATTCTGCACGCCCGCGCAGGTGGAGCCGGGCCTTTACGACCGCACCCTCACCTGCAACGGCGTGTCGAAATCCTACGCGATGACCGGCTGGCGGATCGGTTATGCGGCGGGGCCGGTGGCGCTGATCAAGGCGATGGCCACGATCCAGTCGCAGAGCACCTCGAACCCCTCGTCGATCTCGCAATACGCCGCTTTGGCCGCGTTGACCGGGCCGCAGGATTTCCTCGTGCCGTTCCGCGAGGCGTTCCAGCGCCGGCGCAATCTGGTGGTCGAGATGCTGAACCAGGCACCGGGCGTGACCTGCCCCAGGCCCGAGGGCGCGTTCTATGTTTACCCGGATATTTCCGGCTGCATCGGCAAGACCTCG
>Ga0075157_10001550_pt1 | contig 14248 bp, 14 predicted proteins | sample JI81BgreenDNA_FD_70967 | JGI IMG/M metagenome (GOLD analysis project Ga0075157, IMG submission 70967) | Wastewater effluent complex algal communities from Wisconsin, to seasonally profile nutrient transformation and Carbon sequestration -... | ecosystem: Engineered > WWTP > Effluent > Algae...
CCATTCGGTGAGTTTCAGCCGGCGCACCAGCATGGATTTTGCGTATTTATCGGCCAGCAGCCCGGCCAGGCCTGAGAACAGAAAGAACGGCACAATGAACGCCGCCGAGGCCATGCTGATCAGGCTTGCCGCTTGCTCGGCATCATCCGCCGCCAGCCGATAGGTGATGAGAATGATCAGCGCGTTCTTATAAAAATTATCATTAAACGCGGCAAGCGCCATCGCCCCGAACATCGGGCCAAAACGGCGACTGGTAAATAAGGGCGTGCTCATGCCCTGTTTCAGTCACAGAAGCAGCGGGTTGTCTATTAGATTTCCGGTAATGTTCCGCTTAGGCCGCCACCGCCGATTCGCGCATGCGCAGCTGGTGAATCACCGCTTCCGCGACGGGAATGGAGGAGGCGGGATTCTGGCCGGTAATCAGCTGTTCATCGACCACCACATGCGGCTGGAACGGACCGCTCGCAAGGCTGAGGGTGGCACCTTGTTCGCGCAATCTGCTCTCCAGCAGGAAGGGCACGTGGGCATCCAGCTCCACAAGGCGCTCTTCCTCGTCGCTGAAGCAGGTGATGCGGCGGCCTTGTACCAGCGGCGTGCCGCGCGGCGTTTTGGCGTTCACCAGTGCCGCGGGGCCATGGCAGACCAGCGCGGTGGGTTTGCTTGCGGTCACGAACTGCTCCAGCGTACGGGCAACGGATGCATCCTGCACGAAATCCTGCATGGTGCCGTGGCCGCCAGCGAAGAACACGGCATCGTACTGATCGGGTTGCAGGCTGGCGAGTTTCAAGGTGTGCGCCAGCGCATGCTGGGCTTTGGTATCCACTGCGAAGCGGCGGGTGGCAGCGGTCTGGCTGCTTTCAGCAAGGCTACGTGCATCCACCGGGGCGGCACCACCCTGCGGCGAGGCAAGGGTGATCTCGCAACGCGCATCCAGGAACGCATAATAAGGGGCGGCAACTTCCTCGAGCCAGACGCCCGTGGGTTCGGGGGCGGTGCCCATCATCTCGGCTGAGGTGACGACCATCAAGACGCGGTGGGTGTGCATAGCATGCTCCATTCGTTAATCGGTAAGGTATGAACAAGAGGGGCGCGACTGGTGATGGAATCCTTCATCGCCGTCAGCGGATCGGGCAACCTATCAACGTTTGATCGCCCGTACAAAACACAATGCAACGTCACAAAACGCCACAAAGTATAACGCACCAGCCCTGTGATGCTAGTGAAAAATGCAGCATTACTGTGCCGCGAGTGGTGGCACACCCAGCCATAGATAGAGCATGCCCGAAAGCGGAATGATGAGAAACACGGCAAGCAAGCTGGCGATCCATTTTTTGCGCGGGGGCAGGGTGGGGTGCAGCAGGATCGGCCAGACCACCAGCAGCGCCACGCCACACAGAATAAACAAAGCAAAAACAAGAAACTCCACCATGCTTAACTCCGTTCGTTGGGGCGGTGGCGCGTGCGCCGATAGGTGAGGACACCGCCGAGGATCACCAGCAGCGCGGGCATGGCCCAGAGCAGGGCAGTGGCCGCGTTCAGTGGCGGCTGCATGAGAATGCTTGCGCCGTAGCGCGCAACGTAATCGGTGCGAATGGCCTCGGCCGTGTCGCCTTGCTGCAGGCGGCTGCGGATATCGGCGCGCATTTGTACGGCGAAGGTCGCATCCGAATCGGCGAGCGATTGGCCTTCGCACACCACGCAGCGTAAGCCATGAAACAGCGTTTGCGCCTGCGCTTCCTGTGCCGGGTCGGCAAGGGCGGTGTCCAGCACCAGTGCAGAGGCGGGCAGGGATGCGAGCAGCATCACCGTCGCACATACAGCGTTACGGATGCGCTGTCGCATCGTCGATCTCCTCACGTTGCAGGGTATCCAGCAAGGCTTCCAGCTCGGGCAGCATGGTGGGGCTGATCGCGCCGCGAATATGCAGGCGGATCTTCCCGTCGCGGCCGATCACGTAGCTTTCTGGCACACCGCGCAAGCCCACCGAGATGGCGGCTTTTCCGGTATCGTCACGCCAGACGCTATCGTACGGATTGCCGTATTTTTCCAAAAAGGCGGTCAGATGCGGGGCCGTATCGTTCCAGGCGATGCCGTGCAACGCCACGTCCTTGCGCGCGCTCAAGGCCTTCAGTTGCGGATGCTCGGCGCGGCAGGGTGTGCACCAGCTGGCAAAGAAATTGACGATGCTGACGCGGCCCGAATCAGGCGACCAGGCATCGTTGCGGGTTTCTCCGTCCAACGCTTGCAGGGGCATGGGCGGCAGCGGCGTTGCCATCGCCGGGGCGCGCGACGGTTGGTATTGCATGGCTGCCCACAGCCCGATCGTGAGGCAGAAAAAAGCAATCAGTGGCAGGTTTTGCGATCTCATGCGTGGCGCTCCGTCAGGCGTTGGGCAAAGGCAGCCAGCGTGACCACCGCGCCGCTGATGGCCGCAAGGATAAACGCGATCCATAGCCATTGCTGCCCGGGCGTAACATACAGGCGCACGCCAAGGCGCGGGGCGTCACCTTCCGGGCTGCCGGGGGCGTCGCCAATCGCAAGGTAGAGATCGCGCCACGGGGTGGAATGCAGCGCCGCTTCGGTGGTTTGCATGCGCCGCACAGGGTAATAGCGCAGCTCGGGCGTCAGCTCGGTGAGGGTACGATTTCCCTCGCGGAGGCGGAAGGTGGCGCGGCGCACTTCATAGTTTGCTTCCGTGGTGCGCGTGGCCTTCACCAGTTGCAGGGTGAAGGCACCCAGCTGCAAATCCTGCCCAGCGATGAGCGGTGCTTCATACGTTTCTTTCAGCAGGCTGGTGGCGGCAATGCCTGCAGCGAACAGCGCAAGTGCGGCATGCGCCACAATGCCCGCCAGTTGCCTGCGCCATGCCCAGCCATGCTGGCTGGCGCGGGCACGCATGGCGCGTTGCAGCGCTGCCGCTGTGCCCCAGAATAGCCACGCGCTGAAGGCTGCCCCCACCAGCATGAGCGCCCATTGCGCATCCGCCACCGCGAGCGTGACCAGTGCCGCCGCCCCAAGCGATGGCGCGAGCAGGCGAAGTCGTGCGCGCAGTTGTGCCACACTGAACCGATCCCATGGCAGCAGCGGGGCAAGCGCGGCAAGCACCAGCAACGGCGCGCTCATGGGCAGGAAGGTGCGGTTGAAATACGGCGCACCGACAGAGACTTCCGGTGCCCCCAGCAATTGGCTGAATACGGGATACAGAATCGCCAGCAGTACCGTCGCCGCACTGGCGACCAGCAGCATGTTACCGAGCAGGATCAACCCCGTGCGCGAGGCGAGCGCCGGTGGGCTCGATGGCTGCTGGGCCAGCGGGCGAAACGCGTATAGCGCCAGGGCTCCGCCGGTGGTGAGCGCAATATAGCCGAGAATGAACACACCGCGCGCCGGGTCACTGGCGAAGGCGTGGACCGAGGTAATCAGGCCCGAGCGCACGATAAAGGTGCCGATCAACGCCATGCTGAAGGTGAGAATGGCCAGCAACACCACCCAGCCTGCCAATTGGCCACGGCGGGCCAGTACCATGTTTGCGTGCAACAGCGCCGTGCCGGTGAGCCAAGGCAGTAGCGATACGTTTTCCACCGGGTCCCAGAACCACCAGCCGCCCCAGCCCAGCTCGCGGTAAGCCCACCAGCTGCCCGCGCCGATGCCCAGCGTCAGCGCGCTCCAGGGCAGCATGATGTAGGGATGCACCGTGCGCGCCCAGTTGCGATCGATGCGCCGCTCCATCAGCCCGGCGATGGCGAAGCAGAACACCACCGCAAACCCCACATAGCCCACATAGAGCGTGGGTGGGTGAAAGGCGAGGCCGATATCCTGCAGCAGCGGGTTTAGATCCTCGCCTTCGGCAGGCATCGGCCAGACCCGCAGGAACGGATTCGAGGTGAGCAGAATAAACGCGAGCAGCCCAGCATTCAGCCCACCCATCACCGCCAGGGCGCGGTGGGTGAGCGCCCGCTCGGACGTGCGTAAAAAGGCGAGGGCGAAACCATACGCACCGATGATCCACGCCCAGAGCAGCATGGAGCCTTCATGGTTACCCCACGTGCCGACAATTTTATACAGCAGCGGCTTGTCGCGGTGCGAATTGAGCAGCACGTTCATCACGCTGAAATCCGATTGCGCGTAGCTCACCAGCAACGCGGCAAAAGCCCCAGTGAGCAGCATGGCGTAGCACACCGCCATGGGCCGCGCCCATGCCAGCAGCGCGTGCGGCCGCCACAGCCGATGCAGCAGCAATGTGCTGGCCTGCAGGCAGGCGAGCATGAAGGCGGTGCAAAGGCAGAGTTGGCCGAGTTCGGCAATCATGGGGCGGGGCTTTCCGTGAGTGGAGGATTGGCATGCTGCCAACGCCCGGAACGTTTTAGCGCATCCACCACCTCGCGGGGCATGTAATTTTCGTCATGTTTGGCGAGGATGCTGCGGGCGTGCAATGTGCCATCCACCACCGTGCCCTGCGCGACCACGCCTTGTCCCTCGCGAAATAAAGCAGGCAGCATGCCGCGATAACGCGCTGGAATCTCATGGCTCAAATCGGTGATGATAAAATGCATGGTGCCGTCTGCGTCGGTGCGCACGCTGCCCTCTTTCACGAGTCCGCCAAGGCGCAATGTTGTCGCATGGCTTTTGCGGGTTTCAGGCTGTTCGGTCCATTGGGTGGGAGTGTAGAAGAAAATCAGCTGGTCGCGGAAGCTGAGCAGCATCACGGCGGCGGCCGCCGCCATGATAGCCACACTGCATAGCACCCAGACCAGCCGACGATGCTTCGGCTTCATGCGGGATCCTTAGGCAGCATCTGCTGCATCAGCGCGCGCCGCACCCGCCGATGCTGAACGACGCTGACAACGCAAAGCCCTCCCAACAACAGGGCAGTGAGCAGGTAGGCGATCCATACATACTGGGTCAGTGGCATGCCGTCGCTATAAGCTAACATTCTGCGAACGTGTAGTAAAAAAGTGGCACCATACGCACAACATCCGTTGAAAACATGGTATGTATTTGCACCTAGCAAAGAAGTCATTTGCCTCTCCAGTCGCATATGACTACAGCTATATTTATGAATTATAACCATGATTGCTGGAATCATGGAAACACAATGTCGGGTACGTGACGGAGAGATCGAACGGTATGAGCGCAGCGGCCGGGGATGATGAGGATTTTCTTTCGCAAGGAAGAACGTCTGCGCCTGCGCCTAATGTTGCGCCGCAGCCTATGCCGATCCCCATGACTGTCGCTCCGCCATCGGCACCTCCGGTCGAGGTCCAGCCGGTAGCGCCCCAACCGGTCGCCCCCGTGGCCGTCGAGATGGTGGCGCCCCCTGCGCCGTCCGCGCCTGTGTATGAAAGTCCCGGGGAAAGTGGATTTGGCAAAAGTCCGGCCGAGCCCGAGAAGAAGCCCATGCGGATTGGTGAAAAGCTGATTTCCATGGGTTTGATCTCGAAGGATCAATTGGAGATCGCGCTGCGCGAGCAGGCCAAATCGAAAAAGCTCTTGGGCAATATTCTCGTTAGCATGAATTTCATTACCGAGTCCGCATTGGGCGAGGTGTTGGCGGAGACCACCGGAACCGAACGGTTCGATGCAAAATCCACCATGATCGACCCCACCTTGGTGGCGCTGGTGCCGCGCGAGGTCGCGGTGCGCAACAAGGTCATGCCGGTGCAGCAAGAGGGTGGCAACGTAAAAGTGGCGATGGTGGACGTGTTTAACGTGCTGGCCATCGACCAGGTACGTCGTCACCTGGAAAAGGGTGTGAAGATCGTACCGATCTATACCACGGAAACTGAGCTGAATGAGCTGATTGAGCGCTACTACAATTACGATCTCTCGATTGATGGGATTCTGCGCGAGATCGAGACGGGTATTCGCGATAAGGCGCAACTGGATGGGCGCGAAGAGGGGTATGTGAACCCCACGGTGCGCCTGGTGGATGCGTTGCTGGTGGATGCGATCAAGCAGGGTACGTCGGATATTCACTTCGAGCCGGAAGGCACGTTCCTGCGGTTGCGTTACCGTATCGATGGCGCGTTGCAACAGATTCGCTCCTTCCACCGCGATTATTGGCCGGCCATGCTGGTGCGCATTAAGATCATGTCCGGCATGAACATTGCCGAAACCCGCGCCGCGCAGGATGGGCGCATTAACATGGTGGCGATGGGGCGCGAGGTTGACTTCCGTGTGGCCACCCAGCCCACCGTGCATGGCGAAAACGTGGTGCTGCGTATTCTGGATAAATCCAAGTCGCTGGTGCCGATCGAGCATCTTGGTTTTTCAGAGCATAACCTTGAGCTCATCAAGCGATGCATTAAGCGTCCTGAGGGGATTATCGTGGTCACGGGGCCGACCGGCTCGGGGAAAACCACCACGCTCTATTCCGTGCTATCCTACATCAACTCGATCGATGTGAATATCATGACGCTGGAAGACCCGGTGGAGTATCAGCTGCCACTGATTCGGCAAACGCAGGTGCGCGAAGGGGTGATTGACTTCAACTCCGGGATTAAATCGCTTATGCGTCAGGATCCGGACATCATCTTCATCGGGGAGGTGCGTGACGAGGAAACCGCGATCATGGCGGTGCGTGCCGCGCTTACCGGTCACCAGGTGTTTACCACCCTGCACACCAACGATGCGCTGGGCACCATTCCGCGCCTTGGCGATATTGGGGTGCCGCCCCACCTGTTGGCGGGGTCGCTGATTGCCACCATGGCGCAGCGTCTGGCGCGCCGCTTGTGCAATAGCTGCAAACGCCCGCGGCCGGCCACCGCAGAAGAATGCAGGCTAATGCGTGTGGATGAGGCAAATCCTCCGACCGTGCATGATGCGGTGGGGTGCGAGGCCTGCAACTTCAAAGGCTACAAAGGCCGGATGGGCGTGCATGAGATCCTGCGTATCGACCAGGGGATGGATGAGCTGATCGCCACCAAGGCCACGCGCACGCACATGCTGGAATATGCGATGCAGAATGGCTTTGTGCCGATGGTGCAGGATGGCATCAGTAAAGTGCTTGCTGGTTACCTTGATATCCCCGAGCTCATTTCTGTGGTGGACCTCACCGACCGTCTGTAATAGTCTTTGTCCACTCGGCAGGTCGCGATACAATAACAAAATACCGCACCATCAACGTGGAGCTTTATGCCTGCATTTACCTATAGCGCGATCAATGATCGTGGGCGCACGATTCGTGGGTCCATGGTGGCGGAGAATGAGATCGATCTGGAAACCCGATTGAAGGAAATCGGTCTGGATCTCATCAATTACCGCGAGCAGCGCAGCAAAGGTGGCGGCAAATCAAAAATCAAATTGAAGGATATGATTATCCTCTGTCTGCACCTGGAGCAGCTTAGTCGCGCGGGCGTGCCCATTCACGAAGCGCTGGCTGACGTGCGGGATTCTACGGAATCGAAGAAGCTGCGCGACATTATGACCGACATTCTGGAGAAGGTGAAAACCGGTAGTCGCTTGTCGGAGGCGTTGGCCAATTATCCACGTGTTTTCAATGAAGTGTTCGTTGGTCTTGTGGCGGCAGGTGAGAAAACCGGAAAGCTGACCGATTCCTTCGTGCATATTTCTGAGAACATGAAATGGAACAATGATCTGCGGCGTAAGGTAAAAAAGGCCACGCGCTATCCGATCGTGCTGCTTTTTGTGATGTCGGGCGTGATCGCGATCCTCATGGTGTTCGTGGTGCCCAAGCTCATCAAATTCATTCTCGATCAGGGCTTTGAGGTGCCGATTCACACGCGGGCGTTGATCGCAACGTCGGAAGCGTTTCAGCATTACTGGTACATTATCTTCGGGATACCCATTGGCGGGTTTATGGTGCTGGCGGCGCTATATCGCGCGTCCGACGCTTTTGCGTACTGGTTCGATGGGGTGCTGTTGAAGGCGCCCGTGCTTGGCCCCACCATACGCAAGATCAACCTTGCGCGCTTCACGCACTTCTTCGCCGTAATGTTCCGCAGCGGCATTGATATTCCAGAAGCCTTGATGTCGTCCCGTAAGGTGGTGGCAAACCGCGTGCTTTCCGAATCGGTGGAACTGGTGCATCGCGGCATCGTTGAGGGGAATAATCTCACCAATTCGTTGCGAATGAGTAATCAGTTCCCCACCCTTGTCATTCGTATGTTCAAAGTGGGCGAGGATTCCGGCAACATGAACGACGCCCTTGATAACATTAAGTTCTTCTACGACCGCGAGGTAACGGACGCGGTGGATGGCATGATCGGCATGATCCAGCCAACACTGACGCTATTCCTTGGGGGGCTTATCTTCTGGGTGATTGCTGCCGTGTTCGGTCCGCTTTATCAATCCTTCTCGAACATGAAATTCTAGTGCATGAAATTCTCTAAACCAAAAGCCGAACAAGAACCTAAAGCTGCAAAGGCCCCCAAAGCGCCGCGTGCAGCAGGTGGTGCTGCCAAAGCTTCCAAGGGGCGTGGCAAGGGGCGCTTTGTGATGCTGGTTGGCGACGATGGGGCCATCCTTGTCTACATGCAGGGCTCTACGGTCGTACGTCGGTTGTTTGCGCCAAGCCCGCAGCCGGATCACACGGCTGGTATGGTGGAATTGCTGAATGCGCACCCCAAGGCGCCCATTCTCATGCTTGCCGACGTGCTGGATCAGCAATATGTGCGGCATAGCTTCCCGCCGGTGAGTTCGCTCAGTGTGAATGGTCTGGTGAAGCGTCGTTTGGATCGTGACTTTCAGGCGGAAGACCTGAAGGGGTTCCTGCCGCTGGGGCGCGATAAAACAGGCCGGAAGGAATGGAATTTCCTGCTGATCTCCTTGGCGAATACGGCGGTGATCCAAATGTGGATGGAGCTTGTCGTTGAGCAGCCCAATGAATTCCTTGGTATGTATTTGGTGCCGGTTGAATCGCAGAACTACCTGCCGGCATTAAAGAAAGCCATCGGCGGCACGCCGGCTTCGTGGCAAATTCTGGTCACGCATAATAAGGTCAGTGGCTTCCGTCAGGTGGTGCTAAAAGACGGTAAATTGGTCTTCACCCGGGTGAGTCAGGCGATCGATGAAGGGGTGGCCGCGGTGGTCGCCGGAAATATCGAGCAGGAAATCCTCAATACCATCGAATATCTTCGCCGGTTAGGCTTTGACGATAACATGCCCTACGATCTGGTGGTCGTCACCGCGCAAGAGGTAAAAGAAGTGCTGGATATCGGCCGCTTCCAGGCCGCTGAAGGCACGGTGCTGACGCCGCTGGATGTCGCAGATACGCTGGGCTTGCAGCAGGCTGCGCTCTCGGCCGACCGGTTTGGCGATGTGGTGATGACCGCGTGGTTCTGTACTGCCAAAAAACGCCGTCTGCGTTTCATGACAGCGTATGCTGAGCAGCTAAAGAAATTCTACGGCATGCGACGTGCCGCGATTGCGCTGGGCAGCCTTGCGGCGCTTGCGCTTGCTGGCATGTCGGCGATGAATGTGCTGGATGCGCTTTCGGCTGGTTCTGAAGCGACCAGCATCGAAGCGCAGGCCGCGCCACTCAAGACAGAAATTGCAGCCTTGCAGAAATCCTTGGATAGTCTGGATACCAACGTGGCCTTTAAATCCGCGGTCGTGACGGTGCATGATGCCTACCTGAAAGATGGCTTGACGCCGCTGCAATTCGTTCAGGATCTCGCGCCTTATATTGACGATCAGCATCAGGCGACGGTGATTGACTGGCGCACCGAAGATCCATCGCAGGCTGGCGCGGCGGCTACTGGACCCAATGGTTCGCCATTGCCGCCCGCACCGCTGAATATCAAAGTCAGCATTGAGTTTACGGGCGGCTACATGGATCCGGACGAGCTGACAAAAGTGGCGGATGCCTACTTCAAAGGAATGCGCGAGAATCTTACGAAATACGATATCTCAGTGGGCAATTATCCGTGGATCGCCGGAGGCGGTAACAGCATGGAGATTTCATTTAACCAGCAAGCGACCGCACCTGCTGGGCGGACAGCCGATCCGAAGGTTGAAGTCACATTCCGCGGGCCCAAACCTGAGACTGATACGAGTAACACGGCGGCGCCAGCGGCGACGCCTGGGGCCATGCCGGCGCCTACATCTGTCCCACCCATGCCGGGCATGCAGTAAGGAGGGGCAATGAAAAAAGCAGCACGCATGAAAAAGCAGCTGGTGAAAACGGGGATCGTTATTGCCGTGGTCGTGGTGGTAACAGGTGGCGCGATGCTGGCAACGGGTAGCTTTAAGACCAGTGAACTGGCACGTAAAGCGACTGCAGAAAATACGCGCAATCAGGACAATAGCCAGATTGCCACGATGAAGACGCAGATCGAACAATCGGGCGAGGCAGAAAAGCGGTTCGTTGAGATTGGGTTGAAACGTCAGACCCAAGACTACTCGTCCAACAGCGATGTGTTGAAGATGGCACTGAAAGAGGCAAAAGAGCGGTATCGCTTCGCCAATAGCTTCAAGCTAACCTTGCCCTTGGAATCAACCTCGTCGCGGCCAGAGTTTTCGGCGCTTAACTTTAACATCATTGAACGTAAGCCCGTGAAAATCGAGCTGGGGGCCATGTCCGATTTGCATGTCTATTCGTTCTTGGATGAGTTGCTGCGTAAAACGCCAGGGTTCATGCAGGTGAACAAGCTCGAAATACAGCGCCGTGCGAACTTGAACATGGATGTGTATACGCAGATGCAGCGCGGCCAAAACCCAGAGAATGTGGTCGCCTCCATCGAGCTGACATGGGTAGGCATTGAGCCGAAGCCTGCTGTTGCTACTGGAAATGAAGCTGCGCCACCCCAGCCGGGAGCAGGCCTCTGATGCGTTATCTTGTCCCCAACCATCTGCAAATGGTGCGCTTGCTGACGACAGCGGCGATCGTGGCCATGCCTTCGGTGCTGTTCGCCCAAACATTGGATAATTTGCCACCGGTTGCGCCATTACCGGAGATGGCAGCCCAACCGCCCATGCCGCCTTCACCCGCGCCAGCCCCTCAAGCGGGGGCAATGCTGTTGCCAGAAGTGGAAGTGCCGAGCGGCCCTGCGGCGTCTGCGCCGTCAGACCAAAGCCTGCTTCCGGTCGTGCCGCAGCAGCCAACAGAGGCACCCGCGCAACCCGCACAACCCGCAAAGCCTGCTGAAAGCGTGACGCCCTCGGTGGCATTGGATGAGCCTTTTTCGTATGGTGCATTTCCTTCCGCGCTGATGTTTGCGCCCAGCCAGATTGAGGCCATGAAGCGCGTCTTGAACGATTATGAGATGAAACGTCGTTTGGGAACAGCAGGCGATATTGAAATTGTAGAGGAACAGGCCCCGCCGCCGGTGATCGTGCCTGAGCCGGATGCCTATCCGGTCTTTACGTTAGGCAGCGTTGCCTATCGCGCGCGTAACGATTGGACCGTGTGGGTCAGTGGATTGAAAATCACGCCGAAAACAAATGATCAGGAAATCCGCGTTGTCGGCGTTGGGCCTGGTCTTGCGCGTCTTGCCTGGAAACCGGCCTATATCGATACGTTCAAACGTCGCGTTGCCGAGAATAAACTCGCGAAAGCCGACGCCTTAAAGCATAAGGCCACACGGCCCAATACGGCCGTACTCGATGCGCAGGAAGGCAAAGTCTATTTTAGCCTGAAGCCGAACCAGAGCTTTGTGCCGGGGTACATGGCGACCTTTGAAGGGAAGGTGGGATCGCCGACGCTGGAGAAGATGGAGCCCTTACCGGTTCCCGGCGCGGAGGATGTGTCGGCGATCGTTAACGGCGATGCTGCCGCACAAGCACAGGGGGAAACGCGTGACGTTCTGCCTCCTTCTGCGACCACCGGTCTTGCCGGCGATTCCATCCGGCGTATGTATCAGAAGGCGGGTGGCACTTCGGTTGCTAATCCACAGGACACGTTAGATACGTTGCTTAAAAACAATCAAAATATTAATGCTGTTGTGCCGCAGCGCGCCAATCCGAAAGCGCCCGGCCAACCCTAATCGGAGGAATGCGATGAGCTCCACACTAGCTGCTCCGCTGAGTTTAGAGGCCATTTCCAAATCCTACGGCAAACATCAGGTGCTGGAGGAGATTAGCTTCTCATTGAAGCCGGGTGAAATTTTTGGGCTGATTGGTTTGAATGGGGTGGGCAAAACCACCCTGATCAAGATTATCTTGGATCTGGCCAAGGCAGATGGCGGTGAGGCCCGCATGTTTGGTGAGCTATGCACCACCGTGGCAGCCCGCGAACGCATTTCCTATCTGCCAGAGAAATTCTCGCCATCGCGTTACCTCAAAGGGATGGAGCATTTGTCGCTCGCGCTTTCGTATTACGGCAAAAAGCTCGACACTGAAAAAGCATTGCAAATGGCGGAGGATCTGGATCTAGACCCGCAGGCATTGACGCGTAAGGTCGGTTCCTATTCCAAAGGGATGGGGCAAAAGCTTGGGCTGATTGGTGCCTTCATGGTGGATCAACCCTTTATGATTCTGGATGAGCCAATGAGTGGGCTGGATCCGCGTGCGCGTATCAAACTTAAAGATGTGATGCTGCGTGCGAAGGCAGAAGGAAAAACGCTCTTTTTCAGCTCGCATATCCTGTCGGATATTGACGAGATCTGTGATCGTATCGGCATTATTCACGATAAAAAGCTCGTGTATCTGGGGACCGCCGCAGAATTCAAGCCCACCTTCGGTGAGGCAAGCTTGGAGCGTGCCTTCTTAAAAGCGATCGGTGAGCATCCGGCCAGCCGTGCCGTGGCTTAGAATCCGTTATTCGAATTTTCCGAGGTAATGGGGGACATTTCCCGGAACATGGCTTCCGTGGTCGCCATGCGTTTCGCATTCTTCTTGGTGTTGAGGGCAAGGCGAAGATTCGCCGTGTTATCCGACTCGGTGAGTGCCGTTTCTTCGGTGATGATGTTCGCCTCGACCATCTCGAGCAAATGTTGATCGAAGGTTTGCATACCGTCGATACGGCCACGTTCGATCATCTCACGGATTTGCCGGATCTTACCTTCTTCGATAAGTTGGCGAATCAAGCCATTGTTTAACATCACTTCAATCGCGAGTGTTCGGCCCATTTGCAACGTGGGAATCAGCCGCTGTGACAGCACGCCGCGTAGATTCAGTGCCAGGTTCAGCAACACTTGCGGATGCCGCTCTTCCGGGAAGAAATTGAGAATGCGCTCAATGGCTTGGCTGGAATTGTTCGCGTGTATTGTGGCAATGCATAGATGCCCGGTTTCCGCAAAATAGATGGCTTGCTCCATAACCTCGCGGTCGCGAACCTCACCAATCACAACCATATCCGGGCGCTGCCGTAACGCGTTCTTCAGGGCAATGCCGTAGGAGTAGGTATCCAGCCCCACATCGCGCTGACTGATGATGCATTGGTTATGCTGATGCACGAATTCGATGGGGTCTTCCACCGTGATGATATGGCCAGCACCATGCTGGTTGCGATGCCCGACCATGGCCGCCAGCGACGTGGTTTTCCCTGAGCCAGTTGGTCCTGCAATCAGGATCAGGCCGCGTTTCATCATCACCAAATCGGCGTAGGTCGATGGAAGATTGAGCTGCTTCAGGGTAGGAATCTCGGTCTCGACACGTCGAATGACTACCCCGATATGGGACTGTTGACGGTAGACGTTGACGCGAAAGCGCGCCACATCGCGCCACAGCAAGGCTGCGTTCAATTCCAAGGTGCTTTCGAATTCGTCGCGCTGATTCGGCGTGAGTAATTGGCTTACGTAACGTTCCAGCGTTTCATCGTTCAGGGGAGTATTGTCTAACGGCAGAATGCTGTCGGTAATCCGCAATGCTGGTGGCGCTCCGTGGGTAAGATATAAGTCGGAGCCCTTTCGGGAGACGAGGGCCTCCAATAGCTGATCAATATGGGTATCGCTCATGGGGGCCTGCAGCTATGCGGTTAAAATGCGTTGGCTGATTTACGGATGCCGCCTGCGCTACTGGAAGGCGTTGGCCCGGCGGTAGTGTTGTTGTCATCCTCGCTATTTCCGGTAAGCAGGGCTTCGCGTAAGGTTTCGGAAGAAATAAGACCCTGTTCAAACAGCTTATTCATGGAATCACGCATAATGCACATGCCTTGCTTGGTGCCCATTTGAATCATGGAGGTGATTTGCGGCACCTTGGCTTCGCGAATCAGGTTACGGATCGCCGGTGTACCCAGCATGATCTCATGCGCGGCAACGCGGCCCGCGCCGTCGGCTTTTTTCACCAGCGTCTGGGCAATCACTGCTTCCAGCGATACGGAAAGCATGGCGCGCACCATTTCTTTATC
>Ga0075157_10001551_pt1 | contig 14244 bp, 11 predicted proteins | sample JI81BgreenDNA_FD_70967 | JGI IMG/M metagenome (GOLD analysis project Ga0075157, IMG submission 70967) | Wastewater effluent complex algal communities from Wisconsin, to seasonally profile nutrient transformation and Carbon sequestration -... | ecosystem: Engineered > WWTP > Effluent > Algae...
TCAAATTGTTTGTTTGTCTCCAAGTCAATGGGTAAACTGTTTTTTGGAAATGCTGGAAGTTGTCCCTGAAAAATTTCATCCTTCGTAGTTCAAAGTCGGGTGGTTGTCAAGATGATTTTTTTGGTTTGGTGTCGTCTTTTAAGCTGCCGCATAACTTGTTTATATGCGCAACAAAACTGCCCCTATACACCCAAAACCAAAGCAAAGGAGAAATTAAATTGCGCTTAGCAAGTTAACAAAGCTTTGGTAAAATCAGCTATTGTCTTGCATTATTTTCTTTTAGGCTTGCTGAAAGCGATTAGCTGAACAGCAGTCGGCGATCAGCGATCGGCTAAACAGCGGTCGGCAGTCAGCGATCGGCCAAACGGCGGTGAACGGTCAGCTGAATGCCAAACGCCAAACGCATCGAAAACCGCCTCCTTCCGCATCTTTCCGCCTCCCTTTGAGCGGTCAGCAGTCAGCGATCGGCTAAACGGCGGTCAGCGGTCAGCGATCAGCTGACAAGCTGAATGCCGCCCTTCGACTACGCTCAGGGACCGGCCAAACGCTGAACGCAGAATGCTGAACGCCAAATGCCAAACGCCGCCCTTCGAGAACCTCAGGGTACGGCTCCCTGCTCCCTGCTACATTCCCCGCGCATAAAAAAAGCCCACCTTGCGGTGAGCTTTTTTGTTTGATGCTTGGCGCTGATTAGAAACCAATCGACACACCGGCGTTCACACCGCTGTAGCCGCCAATGCCAAAATACTCGGCATGGATACCAAAAATCAACAGCTTCAAGCGCAAACCGGCGCTGTAACGCAGCGAACTGATGGCGTCGGGGTTGATGTTGATGGGATCGGTGAATACTTTGTACTCTTCGCGCAGGGCACCGGGCTGGGCCAGGGTGCTGTTGTCGCGCAGACCCGACATGATGGCGTAGTCGCCTGCAGTACGCAAAGAGAAGGTAGCACGCTGCATGCCCAAGCTGAGGTAAGGAGTCAGCATGAGGAGCTTCTTCGACAAAATGATGCCATAGCCCATTGAGGTGGCATCCATGGCAATGGCTTGGTTGCTGTAATCGCCGGCAGTTACACCGGGAGCGTAGTTGTAGCCGATGATGTCGCCAGGACCGCTGTAGGCATCGTAGGTTTTGCCTTCTGGTCCAGGCAGGCTAACACCCAACTCAAAATTCAACTGGGTGTAGTTGAAATAACCACTGAGGCTGAAAGGCAATTTATTGATCACCGGAATCCACTGTTTGATATCGTGCTTCACGCCAATACCCCACATGCCAAACTTACCGTCCATTTCACCGCCCAAAGTCGACAAATCGAGGGTAGGTACGTAACGTACGCTTACTTCGGTGCCTTTGATGAGGCCGAGGTTTACTTGTGCAAAAGGAGCCGCCATAAAATTGAGGCCCATACCCTGTGTGAGGCCATTGATGGTGTCGATTACCAAACGACCACCGGGGTTGTTCGGGTCGGCAGTGCTGAGCTCATAGCCGGGACCTTGATCAGCCGGTCCGAGGATGGTAGGAGCCGATGTTCCCAACGGACGCAGGTTGTTCATGCCCAGCGCGGCGGGATTAAAAGTTTGTGATTCAGTAGGTATTTGTACCAGCGAAGCACCCACCTGAACGTTGAAACGGAGCAATTTTAATGGGGCAGCTGAGTTGTACCAGTTTTGGCCCAAGCCGATGGCGAATGACTCGCCAAATGGACGGAAATAAGCGTTCAGCAGCTTGTCGGCGTCTTCAACGCCCGAACCGAGCACGTCGATTACGGCACCTTGACCCTTGGCCTCCTGCTGCATGGTAACACCGGTTAGTGCTACCAGCGACAAAAGTGAGTAGCGAAGTAGTTTCATAAGAAGTTGGTTTTTGTTGAGTCAAAGTTAGAATCTTCGTGCAGCCTGCAAAAATATTCTACACAATTTACCGCATTTGCGGTATATGGTTCACCCCAAGAGGGTAGCGGCCTCGCGCAGTACGTCCTGCACCTCAATGCGGTTGATGCAGGGATTTTTGGGGTGAATGCAGTTGATTTGGTCGCAGGGGTTGCAGGAGAGCTTCACATGCAGGTAGCGGTTGCCTGGTCCGTAGGGGGCAAAAACCTCAGGTTGTCCCGGGCCAAAAAGTGCGATGACCGGTACCCCCATGGCAGCCGCCATGTGCATGGGGCCGCTTTCGTTGCCCACCATGAGGCGTGCGCGACCGGCCAAGGCGGCATAACTCAGCAAATCACCCTCGCCCACAAAGCAGTGGGTATGGAAAGGCAGGCGTTTGCGTATTTTTTCGATATCGGCCAAGTCTTCGTCGCCACCTACAAACACCACTTGCAAATCGTAGCGTTGGTAAAGGAAAACCGCCAATTCTGCCCATTTCTGCAAGGCCCAGCGGCGCAGCAATTTGCGGGCACCGGTGTGGAAGACCACAAATTGGGTGATGTCATTCCGCTGCAAAAACAACTCTGCCTGCTGCTGTTGGCGGCGGTTGGGGTACAAGCGCGGTGGCAAGGGTGCCGGTGTTTCGGGCAGCAGTGGGGTGATGATGCGGATGTTCAGGTCGACCTCATGGCCCTGTTCGCGCTTGAACAGGCGGTTCAAAAAGCGGTGGCTGCCCCTATCTACCCGGTGCGACCACTGACTGAGGGCAAAGCGCAGGCTTTTCCAGTCGCCCCGCAAATCGGCCAGGTAGTCGTAATGCCCCTTCAACTGCTTCCAATCGGTGGCAATCACATCGATGGCCGGATGTTCTTTGATCAGCTGGGCCATTTGGGGTTTGCAAAAAACCGTGAGTTCGGCCTGGGGGTAGTATTTTTTAAAAAGCTCGAAAACCGGCAAGGTGGTCACCATATCGCCCAATTCGTCGCGGCGGATCACCAGAATCCGTTTGGGAGCCTTGCGCCTGGGGTTGCGACCCAGGTTCACCAGCAGGCCGGTCAGCCACGAAAAAAAGAACAAAAAGCGCTCTGCTGCGAACATGCCGCAAATATTGGGAAATAATTTTTTCCGTTCACGTCAAAAGCCGTTGCCGCCCGATTTTTCGGCAGGTCTCGCCCCTCCGGGGCGCAGGAAATCTGGGGTAATCCTAAATGCTACACAGATTGCGTCCCTCCTGGACATGGGTATTTTGGTAACCGATGGAGCATTTTCAACCACCATCCAATCGGTCCCAGAGGGACCGAATCTGTGTAGATTAAAATATCCAATAACCATCCCGGCGCCCCGGAGGGGAGCGACCAGCAGGATTACCTTCATCCAAAATAATTCGAAATATTCCAACATCACCCACCACCAACCATCATCGCACCCCTCCGGGGCGCTAAAATTCTTGGGGAACCTAAAATTCTACACAGATTGTTTCCCTCCGGAACAGGGGCATTTCGGTAAACCATGCGGCATTTCTAACCACCATCCAATCGGTCCCAGAGGGACCAAATCTGTGTAGAAAAAATCACAATCACCCAATTATTGCGCCCCGGAGGGGAGCGATTGCCTGAATCATCAACCCACCTAAACCCTCTTCCTACACCGGATCCTTAAAAATATATTTCTCATCAAAAGAAATACCCTGTTCAATCAAAAGCTGCCTGTATTCATCCAGAAACCGCTGCTTTCGATGGTGTTCCTTTTGGTTTTGCACATAAGCAAGTACCCTGGGCACATGTTCCTTTGAGTAACCAAAAGCACCATAGCCTTCCTGCCAGCGAAAATTATTCGTAGTAAGCTTTCTTTGGTTAATCCACATCGAACTGCTTCCCTTCACTTCTTGCATCAAATTCGATATGCTCTGGTTGGGCCGCCAGCCTACCAAAATGTGTAGATGGTCTGGCATCCCATTGATTGCCAAAACCTGATGCCCATGATTTCTGATTATGCCAGTTACATAGCGATGAAGCTCGATTTCCCATTCAGCATGGATAAGCGCTTGCCGGAATTTCACTGCAAACACAAACTGGATGTGTAATTGGGTATATGCGTCTGCCATTTTCGATAAATTTTTGGCAATTTACCATGAGGGAAGAGCCGTGAAATGCCTATGCGCAGTTTGCAAAAAAGAATGCGTAGTTTGCGAAGATTAGGGAGATTCAAAAATGTTATTTATCTGATTTTGTGATTGTTTAAAAATGCGTTTTCGTTTTTATGACAACATCATCGCACCCCTCCGGGGCGCAGGAATTCTGGGGTAATCCTGCATTCTACACAGATTGTGTCCCTCCGGAACAGGGGCATTTCGGTAAACCATGCGGCATTTCTAACCAACATCCAATCGGTCCCAGAGGCAAATCATTTGAACAGCAATACAGTGCCGAACAACCCATCGTCGCACCCCTCCGGGGCGCAGGAATTTTGGGGGAACCCTATATTCAACACAGATTATGTTCCTCCGGGACAGGGGCATTTTGGTAAACCATGGAGCGTCCAAACCGCAAAACTGTAGCATTCCACAAAAGCTTGTATTTGCCAACATCAGCCATCCAATCACCATCCAATCGGTCCCAGAGGGACCAAATCTGTGTTGAACTAACCAGAATCATTCAAAACAGCGCCCCGGAGGGGAGCGACCAGCAGCATCCAGATCCAACCACAATCCATTCGGCTAGAGGCATACCATCTCTACAGCTAACATCTGTTGCTCCAACCTTCATCGCACCCCTCCGGGGCGCAGGAATTTTGGGGGAACCCTATATTCAACACAGATTATGTCCCTCCGGGACAGGGGAATTTGGTAAACCTTGCGGCATTTCTAACCACCATCCAATCGGTCCCAAAGGGACCAAATCTGTGTAGATTAAAATACCGTGTAATTGTCCCAGCGCCCCGGAGGGGTGCAATTTTTCAGCCGCCTCTGCGGCAACCACAGTCTCGCCCCAGCGAGACCCCCACAGTACCGCCCTTGCGGGACAACCACAGCCCCGCCACCTGCGGGGCACCTACGGCCCGGCACCCGCGGGGCATCCCCACAAGCGCAAGCTTCCCCCACTTCCCCTATCTTTACCCCATGCGGCTGCGCTTTTTATACAATGCGGGAGTGGTCCTACTGCTCAACCTCACCGTCAAGCCCTTTTGGATCTTCGCCATCGACCGCCAGGTGCAAAACCAGGCCGGTCCCGAGGCCTATGGCCAGTATTACGCCCTGCTCAACTTCTCGCTCCTGCTTAGCACGCTGCTCGATGCCGGCATCTCCAACTTCAACACCCGCCGCGTAGCCATGCAGCAGCACGAGCGGGAACCCGGCCTCGACAGCCTGCTCGGACTCAAACTGCAGCTTTTTATCGGTTACCTGCTGCTTACCCTGGGAGCGGCCTGGCTGAGCGGACTCGGCTGGCAACCCCTGCTGCTACTTATTGGCTTCAACCAGGGCCTGCATTTCCTCAACCTCTTTTTGCGCTCCTACCTGGCCGGCACCCACCAATTCAAAACAGAAGGCTTTTTTGGGGTGGTCGACAAGCTATTCATGAGCCTGCTGGCTTGGCCGCTTCTGCTCAACCACGCCTACCTCACGGGCGATTTGATGACCGATTTTGTGCTCATCCAAAGTCTGGCCTACCTGGGCACCACCCTGCCCCTGCTGCTGCTCGTAGGCCGCACCCGACTGCCGCGTCTGCATTTTTCATGGCGCTTTAGTCGTAGCCTGTTGTCTCAGTCGCTGCCCTTTGCCCTGCTGGGACTGCTCATGGCCGGATACACCAAAATCGACGCTGTCTTGCTGCAAAACCTACTTCCACAGGGCGATTATGCCGCCGGAGTATATGCGGCCGGTTACCGCCTACTCGATGCCTTTGCCATGATTCCCATCCTGGTGAGCGGCATCCTGCTGCCCCAGTTTGCCTCTATGCTGGCTGCCCAAAAGCTCGATACCGCCTTTGTGCGCACCGCTGCCCTGCTACTTGGTGGGCTCGGCAGCCTGGTGGCCGTGGTAGCGCAGGTGCAGGCCGACTGGCTGATGGAGCTGCTCTACCACCACCACGACCCGGTACAAACCGAGGCCTTCCGAATGCTCATGTGGACCTTCCTGCCGCTCAGCCTGAACTACGTTTTTGGCACCTTGCTCACTGCCGGTGGCCATTTGCGACAACTCAACCTGCTGGCCGTTTTAGCCCTGCTGCTGAACCTAGGCCTGAATTTCTGGCTCATTCCGCAAAGCGGTCCGGTTGGCGCCGCCACCGCCGCCCTGCTCACCCAAGGCTTCATGGCACTCAGCCAAGGGCTGCTTTGCTGGAAACAGTACCGCTGGCAGCTGCGTGCGGGTTTTGTGGGGAGGCTGCTGCTTTGGGCCTTGGTATGTGTGGGTTTGAGCCTGAGTTGGCCCCTGTCTGCCTCGCTGTACAGCCTGTTTTTGCAGGGCATTTGCGGATTGGTGCTTTTGCTGCTGCTTTTTGGCTTGCCCATTTACCAACGCATTTATGCCCATTTTCAAGGCCGTTTGTCGTAGGAATCCTTATTTTTGAGCCAAATCAAAAAATACCTATGCAAGCTGAGAAACAGGCATACAGTTTCGATTCACTTTCGGTGGTTGAATTTCTGGTTAAATGGAAGACGCCCATCCTGGTGGTAACCCTGCTGGCAGCCGTTGCTTCGGTCATCTTTTCGGGACCAAGCTTCATCAAGCCCCGATATAAATCCACCGTGGTATTTTATCCTGCCACCACCAACTCCGTTTCCAAGGCCCTGCTCAACGAAAACGCCTACGACCGCAGCGACCCCCTCGAATTTGGTGAAGAGGAGCAAGCCGAGCAGCTCATCCAAATCCTGTATTCCGACGAAATCAGGCAGTACATCATCGACAAGTACGACCTGATGAAGCACTACGACATCAAGGAAAACAGCAAATTCCGCTATACGCAACTCGCCAAGAAGTTCAGCGACAACATCCGTTTCCGCCGCACCGAATATTCGTCGGTAGAAATTGAAGTGCTCGATACCGATCCGCAAATTGCTGCCAACATCGCCAACGACATTGCTGCATTGCTCGACCAAACCAAGAACCAAATCCAGCGCGAACAGGCCACCAAGGCCCTGCAAATTGTAGAAACCCAATACCTCGCCAAGCGCGATCTCATCAACCGCCTCAACGACTCGCTCAACCAGTTCCGCAGCATGGGCATTTTCGACTATGACCTGCAAATCGACCACATCACCGATGTGTACGTGCAAGCCGTAGCCGGTATTTCGGATGCCAAGGCCAAGCTGCAGGTGCTTCGCAACAAGGGCACTGCCGAAACCGACACCGGCATTGTGAACAACGAATCGCGCCTCAGCGGCTCAGAAGCCACTGCCCGTGAATTACAGAAACAACTCGACCTGCTGGGCCGCTTTGGTGGTGCTTACAACAGCGTGAAAGAACAGCTCGAGAAAGAAAACGAAGAGCTGGTGAAGCTCCGCCAGCGTTACGACCGCGCCAAGGTAGACGTTGACGAGGTGTTGCCCGTGAAATTCGTGGTAAACTCGGCCAAAGTTGCCGAAAAGAAGACCTATCCGCTGCGTTCGCTCATCGTAGCACTCAGCACTTTTGGGGCCTTCTTGTTCACCCTGCTCATCCTCATTGCCGTAGAAAACTACAAATACCTCATTGCACGCAATCAGTAAGGCATGCGGCAGGCCACTTCTTCGCTGAGCAAAAGCTGGTTTTACGCCATTGGGGTGCTGTTTGTAACGGCCAGCACCTTCATGCTCACCCACGAGCAGTATTGGTTCCTGTTTTTGCCCATGGCGCTGTGGTTCGTGTATTTTGTCACCTTCAGCATCGACCGTTCGTTGCTGTTCATCACCTTCATCACGCCCCTGAGTGTTTTGGTAGATGTGCGTCAACTCGGCATCAGTTTCACCCTGCCCACCGAACCCCTGTTGTTTGGCATGATGGTGCTGTTTTACCTCAAATTGCTCATCGAAGGCCGCTACGATACCCGTGCCCTCTACCATCCCATCAGCCTATCGATTGTATTTTACCTGCTGTGGATGGTGCTCACCAGTGTGTCGAGCAGCATGCCCCTCACCTCCTTTAAGTTCTTTTTGTCGAACCTCTGGTTCATCACCTGTTTCTATTTCATTGGCTTGCAGTTGTTCCGCAAAAAAGAAAACATCCACCTCTTTTTGTGGCTCTACCTGGTACCGCTTACCGGCGTTATTTTGTGGAGCATTTACAACCACAGCACCTACGGTTTCACCAAGCAGGCTTCGTATTGGGCCAGCGAACCTTTTGTGATCAACCACGGCATTTACGGTGCCATGGTGGCCTTTTTCATACCCATGATCGTGGTGTACCTCTTCCGCCTGCCGCTGTTCACTCAAAGGCCGCTCATGAGTTTTGTGATGCTGCTCTTGCTCATCATTTTTTCGGCCGGACTCATTTTCAGCTTTACCCGTGCGGCCTGGCTGGGCGTTATTGCTGCAGGTGCCTTTTACCTGGTGCTTCGCTTAAAAATTCCTTTCTGGGGATTATTGAGTGCCTTGGGCGTGGTCGTCGCACTGTTCTTTACGTTCCAAACCGAAATCACCATGCGGTTGATGGAAAACAAAACCGACTCGGCCGACGACCTGAGCAAGCACGTGAAATCGATTTCGAACGTGCGTACCGATGCCTCTAACCTCGAGCGCCTGAACCGTTGGGCCAGTGGTTTTCGCATGTTGGAAGAAAGGCCCTTTTTCGGCTGGGGACCGGGCACCTACATGTTCCAATACGCCCCTTTCCAAAAGCCCAATGAAAAAACCATCATCAGCACCAATGCGGCCGATGTGGGAGGCATCCACAGCGAATACATGAACCCGCTGGTAGAGATGGGCTTCCCGGGCTTCCTCATTTTCATCACCATTATTGGCTTTGCCATTTCCAAGGCCATGCGGCTGTATTACACCCTGCGCGACCAGTTCCTCAAACAAACCATTTTGATTGTGCTGCTGGGCCTGGTAACCTACCTCACGCACGGCTTCCTGAACGACTACCTCGACATCGATAAAACGGCCTTGTTGTATTGGTCGTTCCTGGCCATCATCACCGCCATCGATGTGTACCACGCACCGCAAGTGCAGGAGGCAGTGAGAAGGGCGCAAGAGCCAGGGATGGAGGCGGAATGAGACGGAGCAAGGCGGAAGGATGCGGCACGATGACCTCCAGCTATAGCTCTTAGCTTAGTTTCTGGCGCGGGGCAGGGTGCATGGCGCAGGGGTGTGGATACGGAAGTATGCTATTTGTTGAAAACCGAATGCCATTAAGCTGATTGCCAAACGCCATCAACCGAACGCCAATTGCCGAACGCTGACAGCTAAACGTCGAACGCCCTCTCCGTGTCCTCGGTGTTTTGCTATCCCAAATACCTCAACCCCAACAAAGTCAAATCATCCGCAAAATTGCGGTCGCCTTTGAAGCGAATGAGGCCTTCTACCAGCTTCTTTTCCATCACGCGCAGGCTTTCGTTACGGTTTTGCTGCACCACTTCCTGCATCTGGGCCAGGCCAAAAGCACGGCCACGGTAATCGCTTACTTCCGAAACGCCGTCGGTATAGGCCAGCAGCAAATCGCCGGGCTGCAGGTGCAGTTTGCCCACGTGCAAAAAAGGCAGCTCATCGAACATGCCCAAAATGGTAGTGCCTTCTTTCAATTCGCGCACTTCGCCGTCGCGGAACAAGAGCGGAGGCACGTGGCCGCAGGAAATGTATTTGAGCAAACCCGTTTTTTCATCGAGTTTGCCAATGAACAGCGTGATGAATTTATCGCCTTTGGTGATGTTGAGCACCGCCTTGTTCAGGGCTGCCACCAAAGCACGCAGGTTGGGATGGTAATTGATGAGGGCCCGCAAATTGGCCTGGAAATTCGACATGAGCAAGGCTGCGGGAATGCCCTTGCCCGACACATCGGCCACACAAAAAACCAGTTCTTCGGTGGGCAGTTTCACCACATCGTAATAATCGCCACCCACATCGCGGTGCGGCAAGTACACGGCCGCCATTTCAACGTGGGCATCGTGCGGCAATTTATCGGGAATGAGCAGGCCCTGCATTTGGGCGGCCAGCGCCAATTCCTGCTGCATTTTCTGTTGCTGCAGCTGTTGCTGAATGAGGCGGCGGTTTTCGTTGGCCACGGCCAAGATGTTGGTGACGGCTTGCAGATAAGGCAACAACTCCTTGCGCTGCTCCTCGGTCCATTCGTCGCAGCCACCCAGCAGCAAAAAAGCAAGCGAGCGCTGCTTATACACCACAGGCACCAACCATTGCATGCCTTTGTAGGCTGTTTGCAAGATGTCGGGCACCGGCACACAGCGCTCATATCCTTCGAGCAGGGAGGTATCATTGGGGTAAAGCGCCGTTTCGAGGCCTTTGCTGCTGTACTTCTTCCAGCCTTCTTCTTCGAGGTAGAGCAAAAAGCGACCTACCTGAAACTCGCGGGTGAGCATGTAGCCGTAAATCTCAATGAGGGCAGCATTCGAAAAATTGTAATTCACCGCCTGGGTGAGCTGCAAAACCCCATCGAGTTGGATGTTGCGCATGGCCAATTGTTGCCGCAACTCCTGCAAGTCGGCAGGCAGCAGTTCGGCAGCTGGCGTTGGCGTATCCATGGTATTAAAGCAGCAAGTTAACGTATTTTCATCTTGCTGTCAAAAGCATCGCTTAAACCGTTTCCAAAGAGGTTAAATGCCAGTACGAGCAGCAGAATCACCCCGCCCGGAACCATGGCTAGGTAGGCGGCATCCATGATGATGTAGGGGTAATGCTCCTTGATCATCATGCCCAAACTGGCTGTGGGAGGCTGCACGCCCAGTCCCAAAAAGCCCAGGCCCGACTCCACCAGAATGGCCGTGGCGAAATTGCTGGCCGACATGATCACAATGGGGCCTACCACGTTGGGCAACAAATGCCTGAAAATAACCCGCAAATCGCTGAAGCCCATGGCGCGGGCAGCGACCACAAACTCCTGCTCGCGTAAACCCAATATCTGACCGCGTACCATGCGCGCCACATCTACCCACATGGTGAGGCCAACTGCCAAAAATACCTGCCACATGCCCTTGCCCATTACGAGCGAAAAAGCTATCACCAACAGCAGCGAAGGAATGGACCAAATGACATTGATGAGCCAGCCCACCACCTGATCAATCCAGCCTCCGTAATAACCCGCCACGGCGCCCAACAATACGCCCACCAGCAAACTGATGAGTACGGCAATGAAGCCAACGCCCAAAGAAACACGCAAGCCCAGCACCAGGCGACTGAGCAGATCGCGCCCCATGACATCGGTGCCCAGCCAAAACCTTTCAGTTGCTACTTTTGTCCCGGCAGCAGCAACCACCTGCTCGGGCAGTTCAGCTGCTGCACCCCATTCGCGGTACCACAGGCTGTCGCCTGCCAGCCTGTACGAAGCCAAGGCAATGCGGGCAGGCACCTGGTTTTTGCCTAAAAGCCACCACCAGGGATCCTCCTCACCGGCATTCGATTGTGGCAGCACCAAAAAATCAACGCGGCTACCCGGTGAGAGGGCTATCAATCGCAGGTCCTGCTGGTTGGCATCGCGGCTGTTATCGGGAATGAACAAATAAGCGAAAGCGGCCAGCAACAAACCCAGGAGCAGGAAAATGCCCCCACCCAGTGCAGGTTTGTTGCGCTTCAGCCGATACCACCAGTTCTGTTCCATCTTGTTGGGCGAAGTTAAGAGAAATTGACACGCTCCCACTCCCCTGCTTGCCGCCTTTTCGCCTTATCTTAGCGCCTGCATGGAGCCAGTTCGCAAGAGTAGAATCATTTTGGGCATCGACCCCGGAACCACCGTAATGGGTTTTGGCATCATTGAAACCAGCGGCAACTTCATGCAACTGCGCGATGTGGGCGTACTCAACCTCTCCAAAGGCGGTGATCACGCTACCAAACTGGCCCTCATCTTCGCTGAGCTCATCCGCCTCATCGACAAACACCTGCCCGATGAGCTGGCCATTGAAGCGCCTTTTTTTGGCAAAAACGTACAAAGCATGCTCAAACTGGGACGTGCACAAGGCGTGGCCATTGCTGCGGCCCTATCGCGCCAAATACCTGTGGTGGAATATGCGCCTAAAAAGGTAAAACAAGCCATCACAGGCAACGGAAACGCCAGCAAGGAACAAGTGGCCGCCATGCTCGATACCCTGCTCAAAGCGCGGGTATCGACCGAAAAACTCGATGCCACCGACGCCCTCGCCGTGGCCGTTTGTCACCACTTCCAAACCCAAGGCAAAAAAATACCCACCGCAAAGGGTGGGTGGAAAGCATTTCTGAAAGAGAATCCCGACAAAGTCATAGGTTAGCCCTGATCCTCGCAGCGACATCGGCCAAATCGTCGGACGAAGGATTCAATTTGCGCTTGCTGAAGTTCATATCGCCCACCTCGTTGATGGGAATGAGGTGAATGTGTGTATGGGGCACTTCCAAGCCTATAACCGAAACCCCAAGTCGCTTGCAAGGAACGGCCTTTTGGATGGCCGGCGCCAGACTTTTAGCAAATAGCACCAGTCCGGCCAACACCTCATCGTCGAGGTTAAAAATATAATCTACCTCTACCTTCGGAATCACCAAAACGTGACCTTCAACCAAAGGCTGAATGTCAAGAAAAGCCAGGTATTGTTCTGTTTCAGCAATCTTGTGGCAGGGAATTTCTCCGGCAATGATGCGTGTAAAAATGGTCGGCATCTTACAAACTGATTTCTACTACCTCAAACTTCATCATACCCGATGGTACCTTGATTTCGGCTACTTCACCTACTTTTTTACCAATGAGCCCACTGCCAATGGGCGAACCCACCGAAATTTTACCGGCCTTCAAATCGGCTTCCTTTTCCGAAACCAGGGTATAGGTCATCATCGCTCCGTTTGCCACGTTTTTGATTTTCACCTTGGTAAGTGGCTGCACTTTCGACAAATCGATCTGACTTTCATCCATCACCCGGGCACTTGCCAATACTTGCTCAAGCTTTACGATGTTCAATTCCAACAAGCCCTGGGCTTCTTTGGCAGCATCGTACTCGGCATTTTCAGAAAGATCTCCCTTCTCACGGGCTTCCTGAATAGCACGTGCCATTTCAGAGCGGCCTCGACCTTTCAAATCGGCCAATTCTTCCTTTAGCTTCTCTAATCCTTCTTTGGTAAAATAAGATACCTGACTCATAACGATACGTTTAAAAAAAGAGAAACGCCCCACCCGAAGGGGAGCGTTTCACTACAAAGTTACAAAAAAATCAAAGGGTATAGCGTACGCCAATCAAATGCGTTCCTCCAAAAGGATTGGTTCCACGATAAGCGTAGTCAAATCCGAAGATGCTTTTACCCAAAGGTGCGTCAACCGAAAAACCGAAGTTCAAGCCGGTATACACATTCATGCGAGCAGCTTCATCGGCAATGCCGCTTTCCAGCTGATAACCTGCACGGGCAGCAAACATGTTCTTCCAGCTAAATTCAGCACCTACACCGTATTGGTCGGCAGTGAAAGAGTTAGAAGTGAAGTTACCTGCAAGGGTCAGCTTGTAATCGTCAACACCCATGGGATACAAATCGTAAGATGCACCGATGTTCATGAGTGAAGGCAATTCAAACTGCTGCGAACGCTGAGCCAGGGTGAGGGCCACGGTGCTACCTTGCATGGTACCACGAGCCGACAAACCATCACCACCAAACTGCATGGGCGTACCCACGTTGCGCAAGGCAATACCAAATTTGATGGCGTCTTTTGGTCCGGTTACATACTGGATACCGGCATCAAAAGCCACACCCTGAGCGCTAACGTCAGAAATGCTCTGGCTGATGATACGCACTGTGGCACCACCATGAATGCGGTCGGAAAACGACTTGGCATACGAAATACCGATGTTCGAGAACGACGGCTTGTAAGTACCCAAACCACCATCAGGGTTTTCGGTTGTTGTGATTTCGATGGTACCCATGTCAATCGACATCACCGAGAAACCTATGGCACTCGATTCGTTGATTTTCTGAGCCAATCCAAAAGCGTTCATGTAAATGTCCGTTCCGCTCAACCAGGTCGTACGCGAGAAATTCAACTCGGTCTTCTTGGTGAAAGCCAATCCTGCCACATTCATCCGCTCCGACTCGATGCCACGCACCGTAGAAGTATTCACGCCAATCCAGCCGGCGCTCCGTGCCCAGGGCACAACCAGGAGTTCCTGTGCACCGGCCTGACCGCGACGGTCAGGGTTGCCTGCGTAGGCACTGGCAACAACGGTTGCCAGTGCTACGATCATCAGGCCACTTTTCTTTATCATATCTAATTTCATGCTCTGTCTC
>Ga0075157_10001552_pt1 | contig 14242 bp, 14 predicted proteins | sample JI81BgreenDNA_FD_70967 | JGI IMG/M metagenome (GOLD analysis project Ga0075157, IMG submission 70967) | Wastewater effluent complex algal communities from Wisconsin, to seasonally profile nutrient transformation and Carbon sequestration -... | ecosystem: Engineered > WWTP > Effluent > Algae...
GACAAATTAACGAGAAAGAAGAGAAAATGAAAACCGACCGCATAACATCACCTATACGCAAGCAGGGGTTTCGTGCTTCGTAGGACAGTTAAGTGGTAAATTTAAAGTTCAGTTCTTCGTGGCAAGTTCAGTGGTAAAAATCCCTGCCTGCGTATAGCTGAGAACCGTTACAAGCAACCCTAAAGACAGACATACTTAAGAAATAAAATATCATGATTAGAATAATTCATATTTCAGACCTACATTTAGAAAAAGAAACACCTTCTTTTGAAAAGGTAGCAATAATAAACGCCCTTTCTCTTGACTTAAAAAAGCAGGTTAACGACAATACCCTATTATTTTTCACAGGTGACTTAATTGACAAAGGGGCATTAAACTTTTCAGACAAAGAAAACGCATTTTACACTTTTGAAAAGGTATTCATTGACCCTATTCTAAGCCAAAATCCGAGCTTAAAAGGTAGAATCTTCATTGTCCCTGGTAATCATGATGTTTTTAGAGATAAAATCGACAAGTATTCTGAAAGTGGATTAAAATCAGAACTTGACAATGTAAAAAGCTTGGACACTTTTATTCAATCGAACAGATTGAAATCAAAACATTTAGAAAGAGTTGAAGACTACAAAAAGTGGGAAAGCGATTTTTATCAGAAATACAACTCAAAGAATTCAAGCTATTTTGAATTTACTTACAAATTAACTATTGGCAAGTATAAAGTTGGAATTACTTGTTTGAACTCAGCTTGGTTATGTAAAGATGAATTTGATAAAGAGAATTTGCTTCTTGGTAAGAATCAAATTGAAAATTCATTACTTGAGATTAATGATTGCCAAATCAAACTTGCATTATCACATCATCCACTTGAGTTTTTTAAAGAGTTTGACCGAGAAACCTTAAAAGTTTCAATTTATAGAAACTATGACATATTGTTTACAGGTCACGTCCATGAAGTAGCATCATCCTACACTTCAGACTTATTGGGAAACATTTTTATTTCAATTGCTAATTCAACGATAGGTGATTTTCCAAAAGAAAGAAAATACGTAAATGGATATACCATAGTTGACCTTGAGCCAAATCAGCAAATTACAACTCATTACAGAAAGTTCATTGAAACACATCAAAACTTTGTTCCAAATACTGACATAGGAACGGAAGACGGAAAAAAGATATTTCCGATTTTGAAAGATGAAAAACTAGAATTATTTGAAGCTAATCAAAAAATCGTAGAAGGTATTGAAAGCAGGTTTTGTGAGAAACTCAATGATGACATTATAATGTCGTCAAGCAATACGACCGTAAACTGCTCCATTGACAATTTATTTGTAGAACCTACAATATTAAATAGTCCTCAAGGAAATCTTAAAGACGAAGACACTATAAGATATACAATTGATTCCATCTTAAACTCAAAAGAAAATTATCTCATTTATGGTTTGAAAGAATCTGGAAAGACTCTTTTGCTTGACAAAATGTTCATTGAATCTGTTCGTAGATTTAATCAATTCAACAAAATCCCTATTCTGTTAAAATATAGCGACTTCAAGAAAAAAGATATTGTAAGAGTTATAAGAGAATTTCTAGCTGTATCATCAAGTGAGATAGACAATTTTCTGTCATCGAACGACACTGTTTTGTTCATTGATGACATAATATTTAATGGCAAAGACAAGGAGCAAATTGATTCATTAAAACAGCTTATATTAAAATATCCCAAAATACAACTAGTTGCGACTGCTGATTTAATCTTGGAAAATGTAATTCCAACAGACTATTTAGACCATAATGATATTCTAAATGTTAACATCACATTCATTCAAAATTTCAGCAGTAAAGAGATTAAGCAACTTATTCAAAAGTGGTATGTCGGTAAGGAAGTAGACCTGCAAGAAAATATGCAAAAGTTAATAAAAAGCTTTGTTGACTTTGGACTTCCAAAAACTCCTTTATCGGTAACATTATTTTTATGGATTTTTGAAAAGCAAGAGAAAAAGCCAATTAATAATTCAGTTTTGGTTGAGCTTTTCATTGAAAACCTTTTAGAGAAAACTAACATTGAAAACATATACAGCGAAACTTTTGATTTTACAAACAAAAAAAGGCTGCTTTCTTTTGTTTGTAAATTCATGTATGACAACGGTGATGCTGACTACAGTTATGCTGTTGATTATGTAGAATTGCTTAACTATTTCAAAGACTACCTAAAAACAAGATTTCCCGGACAACCTCAAAAGGTATTAGACGACTTTATAAAAAGGGGTATTTTAACTTATCATGACGACAATCTTGTTAGATTCAAGTCTGCATTTTTCTTTCACTATTTTCTTGCTCTTCATTTTGATTATGACCCAACATTTAAGGATGAAGTATTTAGCGGAGATAATTATTTAAGCTTTATAGAAGAAATAACCTATTACACAGGTCTTAAAAGAGATGACTTAGCAATATTGAACTTTACTCAAGAAAAACTTAATGAAGCGTTTGGCGATTTCAATAATGATATCAGGAACAACCATGAAAAGGTAGATAGAGTATTAGAATCAAAAAGAGACACTACAATTACATTTCAGATAGACGAAAAGAAAGCTGAACAGAAATTATCCGAAAAGCAAGTTGATGAAATGTATGATGATTCTCTGTCGGCAATTCCTGTGACTAAAAACATTGAGAAGAAAGACAGCAGCAACCAAGACACTAAAAAACAAATTGACAAAGTCTTAAAACTTGCTTGTAATGTTTTGAAAAACAGCGAAGATGTTGATGACTTTGAAGCAAAAAGAATTGCATATCAAAACTCCCTTGTTAGTTCGATTTCATTTTTAATGCAATACAGAGATTCATTAATTATTCATTACATCAAATTCAAAAAACAACCAGAGCATTTCCCTAAGAACATTGACTTTCATCTTTTCATTAAGATAATTCCACTAATTCATCAAGTAGTTATTTACAACTGGTTGGGTTCACAAAAATTAAGACCAGTTTTAACAGACAAAATAGACCGAGATAAAACAACTTTAAATATATCAGATTTTGAACGGTTCTTGACAGTGTTCATTTATGGCGATGTTAAAGGGGGTAACTATCCAGAAGTCATAGAGAAATTTGTAAAGTCAACAAAATATAATTACCTCAAAGACCTTTCATATCTAAAAATCATGTCCTATTATCATTTACGAAACAATGACAAGGAGCTTGACAAGTTTTATCTGCGACTTATGGCTGACATAAAACAAGAAATTGGACAATTAGACAAACACAACAAGTCAAAATTTATGCAAAACTTAGAAGACGACAAGAAAAAGGGCAGCTTGTAACACGGGTTTTGCGTCAGGCGGGGTGACATGCAAACTTGAAGCTCTGTTCTTCTATTCAAGTTCAGTGCAGGTTGACAGTTTTGTGCTCCGAATCCCGCACGAACGCCAAGCCCAAAAACGTTATCATAGTGAAAACTAAAATGTTCAGCCATATGCGAAACAAGAAAAAGTATTCATTACTGGTTTTGGTCGCTTTTGCCTTTTTATTGGGGGCATGTGCAAGTGGTTACAAATCCCGCGAAACAGCTTTGCAGGAGTGGCTAACAACGGCAAAACGACCCGTGAAGGTGACCAAGCACCATCCCTACCGGCATTTTTCGGCCACGCGGGGAAGTTATTACTACACCTTGATTGACAGCGAGGGTAAGATTTATCTGGCGAAGAATGTTCGTTTCGACTTGCCAGAGGTGATTGAATAAGGTTTTGGTTTCAATAAGGCTTGTTTTTGCATAATGCCAATTTATAAGCGTTCTGTCGGGGAGACCGCAGGACGACTCAGTAGGTGTTGCTAAGCTTAATAACCAAGGAATTCAACGACATTATTCATGGTGTCGAGGTTAAAAGCCTATATTGACCTCTGAAGCCGGACTGCTTATTTTCCAGGTCAACCAACCATGATGCCATTCATAATGCGAAAAACAGGATTCTTGTGCTGGGGCGTACTTTTTTTTGGACTGTTTGGTTCCTGCGCCGATAGGGCCACCACGGCGCAAGGGTTGGGGAAGGCCGAACAAGCGGCTGGGGTTGATACCCTGGCATTTGGTTCGGGCATTCGTGCCATTTTTGAAGACAGCCAAGGCCGTTTGTGGTTTGGTAGCCTGCAAGAAGGGCTAGCCATGTACGATGGCCAAGCCTTCACCTATTTTGATGGGCAAAATGGGTTGCCCGACAACCAAATCCAGCAGATCCAGGAAGACCATCAGGGGCGCATTTGGTTTACCACCCAGGAAGGGGTAAGCAGTTACGACGGTACGCGCATTACCCGTCACAGCCGGGCAGCGGAGGCCAAAATGCCGTCGACATTCCCCATACCACAAGCGGCACCGCCAGCCGGTGTATGGGCTAAATTCAGCAACGATCTTTGGTTTGGGGCCGGCAAGCACGAAGGGGTTTACCGTTACGATGGCCAACAACTGAGTTATTTGGCTTTTCCGGCACCGAAAATTGCGGAGGCCACCGAAAATTTATTCGCCCTCACCAGCATGTCGGCAGGCAATGCCAACAGGATTTGGTTTGGCACCTATGCCGGTGTGTTTGGCTACGATGGCAAAACTTTCACCATCCTTACCGACGAAAGCCTGGGTTTTGACAGGAAAGTCGCGCCGCTGCACATCCGCAGCATTTTGGAAGACTCCAAAGGCCGGTTGTGGATAGGCAACAACGGCATTGGTGTTTTGCTGCGAGAAGGCGATTCGACCATCAATTTTACCGAAAAGTACGGGCTCATTCACCCCAGCAGTGGCAGGCAAGGTGGAAAATCAATGCCCGGCACCTTGGAGCATGTTTTTACCCTGGCCGAAGATGGCGAGGGCAATATTTGGTTTGGCGACCGCGATGCGGGCATTTGGAAATTCGACGGAACCAACATGACCAACTACACCCAAAAGGATGGGCTGGCCAACGATTTTGCCCTTTCCATTTTTGAAGATCGCAAGGGTGTTTTGTGGTTTGGCATGGCCGATGGGAGCGTGTACACCTACAAGGATGGGCGATTTGAGGCGCGGTTTTGAAAGGCAAGAAATGAATCTGGCAACAATTCAAGCACCCTTCTTGATCAGATTTGTGTTGGGTGACTAGTATACAATTTTATACCCACGTCCACGGCTGTTCAGGATTTTAACATGGGGGTCGCTCGCTAATTTCTTGCGCAATTTGGTGATGAACACATCCAGACTTCTGCCATTAAAAAAGGTATCGCTTCCCCAAATTTTCTTCAAAATCAAAGAGCGGTCAACAATTTCTTCGTTGCTGCTGAGGAGCATCAACAGCAGCTTCGCTTCCATAAAAGTGAGTGTGTGCATTTCTGTGGGGCTGGTAAGGGTTTGTTTACTGAAATCGAATGATATGCTGCCAATTTGGAAAATCTTGTGTTCAGAGGCCTGTTGTTGCCTTCCAAGTAAGGCTTCTATGCGCACAATCAATTCTTCAATGCTGAAAGGCTTTTTAAGGTAATCGTTGGCGCCGGCTTTAAACCCTTGCACCACATCGGCTGTTTGCGATTTGGAGGTGAGCAGCATGATGGGGATGTTTTTATTGCCCTGGCGGATTTCTTGCACAAGTGTAATGCCGTCTTTTAGGGGCATCATCACGTCAAGCAACAGCACATCGAAGGGTTCGCGTTGGTACAATTCCCAAGCTTCTCTGCCATTGTGGCTGAGGGTTACTTGAAAATTTCGGGTTTCCAGGCTTTCCTTCACAATGGTGGCCAGCGCCAATTCGTCTTCTGCCAAAAGCAGTTTTATTCTGTCCATAACGAAATTTTAAAGGTATTCGGACTGCAAAGCTCAATGGTTCCCTTGTGTTTTTGAATGATGTTTTTGGTGTAGTACAAACCAATGCCAAAACCTTTGATGTGGTTGAGGTTTTTGCTACGCGCCCTGTAAAATTTATCAAAAATGAAGGGGGCATCTTCTGTCGAAATGCCTGTCCCATTGTCGCTTATGCTGAGGGTTATTTGTTTGGCTGCTTCCTGCCAAATGCGTATGTTGATTTCGTTGCCGCCGTATTTGATGGCATTGTCGATGAGGTTGGAGATGGCATTTTCGAAGTGAAAGGCATCTGCGTTGTAAGCAATTGTATCCATATGGCTATCTAAATGGATGGTTTTGGACGTGTTTAGTTGGTGCCGATTCACCAGTTCTTTGACAACCGTTACGATATCTATTTGCTGCAAGTCGAGGCTGAGTTGGGAGCTTTCCAAGAGGGAAGTTTCCATTACTTTTTCAACCAGGATGTTCAGCTTTTTCAGTTGCTCTTCCGAAATGTCGAGATAGCGCAGCGTTTTGTCGCTGATGTTTTCGTTGTTGAATTTTTTAATCGCTTCGATGGCGCTCGCAATGGTGGCAATGGGCGTTTTGAATTCATGGGTGACATTGCTGATAAAATCGTTTTTGATTTCAGAAATCTCCTTTTGTTTTTTGATGATTTGTTGGAGGTAATACAGGGTAAAAATGATGGTTAGGCACAAAATGAGCGATAACACAATCCCGGTTAATCCCTGAAGCAAAGCCGGCATTACGGGGTCTTGGTAAATGAGCTCAAGGGTAGCGGTGTTTTCGAGCGGACTTAAAGTTGTTTGAGCGGAAAGTGTATTAAAGCTCGCAGATAAATTGTTCAGTGAATCGGTGACAATGCCATTGTTTCGTGCCTTGAGGTTATAAACGATTTGATAATTCAGTCGGTCAAGCGCCGGTTTCAACAAGGCATTGAATGCTTGTAGGTCAACATGGTCTTCCATGATGGTATAGCTCACCGATGGTTTTTCAGGGTTGGTTTCATTGCGATTGAGTCCTTGTAGTACTTCGTTTACAATTTGTTCGATGGAGTCCTTGCGCGATTTACCAATGCTTTCAGGCAAATCATTGGTCGTGTAGGTAGTTATGGAGGCCTGGCTGTTTCGGTATTCCTTGCTTACCTCATCGAGCATTTGTTGGATGTTGTGTATTACCTGCAGGCGGTTGTTGGCGTATTGCGTATAATTCCAATAGAGCTGTGTGCCAATGGTAATCAGCACGATGATGGCAATGAATATTACGGTTTGTTGGTGGCGTTGCATGGTTGAAACTACGAAGAAATGCTTTGTTTGTGGAGTAGGTGTGGGGGCAACATTAACGAACGATAACTTTCGATAGGAAAGCGTTCAGACTGGTGGTGGCACCTTTGCGATGTAAAATCTTAAACAATGAAAACCATCCACTCATTCAACAAAGTCCTGATGGCAACAGTGATCTTTCTGTTTGCCAGCCTGATGCAGCATCAAGCCTTGGGACAAAATGCACAAACTTGCGAAGACATTGTGTTGCAAATTTATCAGGGTGTCAACCAGCAAAAGGGGAAGCACCTGGTGCCCTACCTGTCAAAAGACTTCAGCATGGCCGGTCAAAAGGGCGAGCTGGCGCAGGAAATATTTCCGGTATTCATCAGCAGTTTGAAAGACAAGGTTACAGACATCGAAAAAGTGTCGGAAAAACGGACCGATGTATTGACTTTGGTGTACGAGGCCAAATTTGAAGACATGGGGGTGCGCAAGTCAACCTTTGTTTTCGACAAGCACAATAAGCTGATTTTGATGGATTTGTTGCCCACACAAGTGAAGCACCAAAAAGGCAAGTAATCACCCAAGATTTAACCCATTACAAAACCCAAATAAAGATGAAAAAGTTAGTTTTGATCATTGCCATTTTCCTGATTGGCTTTTCTGCTTCAGCGCAGGATGCAGCCGTTTGTGAAAGAATTGTCCTCGAGACCTATAACGCCATCAATCAGAAAAATGCCGATTTGGTTATGCCGTACCTTGCTGATGATTTCAGCATTGCCGGGCACAGCGGAGAGATTGCCCGCATGATATTGCCGCAGCTTTTTATGCAGCTCAACATCAAGGTGACGAACATCAAAAAGGTTAGTGAATTGAAAACCGACGTTTTAACCCTGACCTATGAAGCCGCATTTGAAGAAAAGGGAGTCAAAGCCTCTACTTTCATTTTCAATAGTCAAAATCAGTTGCAATCGCTGGAACTATTACCCATGCAGGTAATGACCAAGGAGGCTGAGGCGGAGGTAGAAAAAGACGATCAGGCCTATTTCACCCTCCCTTTCAAGAGGATAGGTAATTTGATTGCGATTGAAGTCCAGCTCAATGGCGTGTCACGCACTTTTCTTCTCGACAATGGTGCGCCGGTTTTGGTGCTGAACAGCGCGCACATTGCGTCCGATACGGTTGGCAGAAAACTGGTAGTAAGTGGTCCCAAAGGAGCAGGTGGTGCAGTGGCCGATGTAGGCATGGATGAAATCGAAAGTTTTACAATGGGCGGCATCAGCATGGGTCCCCAAAAGGTTGTTACCGTTGATTTGGGCCATTTGGAGGAACAAACCGAAATGGCCTTTCATGGATTGTTGGGATACGAATTGTACAAGGATTACGATTTGCTGTTTGATTATAAAAAGAACACCATCACTTTCATCAAGCCGGAGGCAACAGCTGCTTATGTGCAAAAGAATTACAAAAGCAAAAAACCATTTGAGGCCGACATCACCATGGAAAGCCACCTGGCAGTAGTGAAGGGCGTCATCTATGGTAAGACTTATGCATTCGGCATCGATTGTGGAGCTGAAACCAATTTGTTTGATATTGGCTTGCAAGAGGCCTTTAAACCGCACATGACGCAGCTATCAACCGACACCATGCTTGGGGCAGACAAAAATGCCGTTGAAATCATGCAAGGTAAGTTGAAGGAAATGGTCATTGGAGGTGTGCGTTTTAAGAAAACCGAAACTGCTTTCAGCGATATCTCCCATTTGAACGAAGGTTATCAAGTGAAACTCGATGGTTTGATAGGTTATGGGGTATTGTCGGATCAACCCACCTTGCTGAGCTACCAAAACAAGAAGATTATTTTCCTCAGATAGGCGATAAGGGTGCTTGACGGCATAAAATCAATGGTTTTAGCCCAAATGACAAGAATTGGGGACAGCGGCAAGCTGCTCCCCTTTTTCTTTTCACCGTTTTTTGCTGTATCGTGATGCGCACCGATGTAAAGGCATTTCTGTTCACTGAGCGAGTTAACCGGTATATTTAGCTCAAAGAAAACACCCCATGTCCGAACCCTATCTCCAGGACCAAAACTTCGACAAAAATTTTTCGCCCGCAAAAGGCGAGTACGACCACTGCACCTTTACGGGTTGTGACCTGGCGGAGGTAGATTTGGGTGGTTACCGTTTTGTAGATTGTACGTTCACCGGTTGCAATTTGAGTTTGGCCAAGCTGCAGCGCACGGCCTTTAGGGAAGTGCTATTCAAAGACTGCAAAATGCTGGGCCTGCGATTCGATACCTGCCACGAGTTGGGTTTGTCGGTAAGCTTTGAAGGCTGTCAGCTGAACCACGCTTCGTTTTACAAGCTGAAGCTCAAGAACACCCGCTTTGTTGATTCGAATTTGTCGGAATGCGATTTCACCGAATGCGATTTAAGCGGGGCGCTTTTCGACCATTGCAATTTGGAATTGGCAGTATTTGATCAGACCAGGCTTGAAAAGGCCGATTTCCGTACGGCTTATAATTACAACATCGATTTGGAGAGAAACCGGGTGAAGGGCGCGCGTTTTTCGTTGGCTGGGGTTGGTGGGTTGTTGGGGAAGTACGGGGTCGAAATCGACGGGTAGGGTAACCGCAGATCCTTAGACCCCGACCCTGGCGTCGGGGTCGCGGAGGGGTTTGTTACGGATGGTAGGCTAAGTGCGGTTTTTATGGCTTTGGCATCACAGAATGACCTAGGTTTTCAGTGCAGGTCCAGGCTGCAGGCTGGCCCCGCGTTTCGATTTCGCTCAACGACCAGCGGAGGCGTTTGGTCTGCAGTGCTGCGCAGTTTGGCCGGAGGCCGCAGCGTTTAGAACGGCCCTGTCGGGGCCATCTCTGGGTAGCAACGCATGTTGCCACAAAAATGAATGCGCCCTGTCGGGGCGCTCTATGCGACCGACGTAGGTAGGTCATGACACTGGCGTTAACCAACCCGAACGAGCAGCATCTGCTGTTTGTTCCCATAGAGCACCCTTACAGGGCGCTATTGACGCCATGCATCCACATGGCTACCCAGAGGCGTCCCTTACAGGGCCGAGCGTGTACTGGGTCGTAAATGCATCATGTAAATTGGCATTTATGGATTGATTTCATTGCGTTTATGAATAAGCAGCCATAAGGGCCCTGTCGGGGATGAATCCGGGTAGTAACGAGAAAAAACCGGCAAAGGCATTGCCGACTGGCTCGAGATTTTGGCGGCTTTTGAGGCCGGCAACAAAAGGTCGAACGAGGTGGTGGCGCATTTGCAGTCGCAATATGGTGTGCCGCGTTATTGGGCGCGCACACTCACCACGCTGTATTTGAACCAGCAGGGGGCCTAACAGGGCGTTGGCTTTGCCAAAATGCTTTATATTCGGCGGTCGAATGAAGTCGGGCTTGCCTGAGCCGTGCTTTATTACGGCCCAAGCAAAGCACCATGTTGAAGAAAAAGCTCAAAAAAGCCATACGCGAATTCCGTTTTCCCATGGAAGAATACCTTCCACGTGAAAAGAAGCAACCCAAAAAGACCATCGAAGTGGTGACGGCCTGGCAGGGATTGGAACTGATCATCGAAGACATCCTAAACCGCTTTGATGTAGGCCGTGAAAGCTGCATTGAGTTTGGGGTGGAATTCGGCTTTTCAACCGTGGTGTTTTCGAATTACTTCAAATCGGTTACCGGGGTCGATACCTTTGAAGGCGACGACCATACCGATTTCAAAGGCAACCATTACGAACGGACCAAAGCCTCGCTGCAGGCATTTGAGAACATTCAGCTGTTTCAGTCGGACTACCGCGATTGGATTAAAACCGACCCAAAGCAGTACGATTTTGCGCATGTTGACATCATCCACAACTACAAAGAGACCTTTGAGTGTGGCTTGTGGGCGGCGCAACACAGCAAATGCTGCATTTTTCACGATACCGAGAGTTTCCCCGAGGTGCGCCGGGCGGTGCACGACATTGCAAAAAAAACGGGCAAAAGGGCGTATAACTTTCCGCAGCATTATGGTTTGGGAATTGTGGTGTAAGTCAGCAAGGGAAGCCTGCCTAACCAGTGAATTTCATGACCACGCCCAACCTACAACCCACGCTCCAAACTGCTGAAGTGCAGTTGGTGTCCTTGCAGCCTGCCGATTTTGAAGCGGTTTATGCGGTGGCTTCCGATCCGTTGGTGTGGGAGCAGCATCCCAACAAAGACCGTTATAAACGCGAGGTATTTGTGGTTTTTTTTGAAGGAGCCATGCAAAGCGGTGGGGCGTTTAAAGTGGTTGAACGCTCGAGCGGCAAGGTGTTGGGTTGTACGCGCTTTTATGATTACCAGCCGGCCGACAACAGCATCCACATCGGCTATACGTTTTATGGTCGCGATAGCTGGGGCAAGGGCATCAACCTGGCCGTAAAGCGCCTGATGTTGGATTACATTTTTCAGTGGGTCGACCGGGTTGATTTTCATGTGGGTGCGCAAAACATCCGCTCACAAAAGGCCATGGAGCGATTGGGTGCGCGTAAGCTTGCTGAAAAAGTGGTGGCTTATTACGGCGAGCCCGATAAATTGAATTTTGTGTATGCCATTTACCGGGCTGATTGGAAGTCGGGCAGCCAGTAGTTGCTGTTTTTTGGATGCGAGCCTGTGATTATTACTTGCCTAAGTGTTAATTTGCTGCTGAGAACAACCTCCGGAACAGCTGCTATGAAATCACTCAAAGGCGCACATTTTTTTCTGCTCATCATTGTATTCATTTTGGGTAAGCGGATTGTTGAACATTTTGATCCGGTGACCATGAGCTTTTCTAAACCCATCATTGATGCCCTGTACGGCTTGGTGATTGTGCTGAGTCTGGTTTTTGTGGTGAGAGATTGGTGGAAGGGACGCAAAACAGATCAAAACCCCAACAACTAATGCCATGGCCCAAAACAAAACCACCCAAACAACCCAATCGGTGGATGTATTTTTGGAAGCATTTGTAGACAATGAAGCCAAGAAGACCGATGCCAGGGCATTAATTGCACATTTGGAAGCCTGGACCGGCGAAACAGCCAAAATGTGGGGCCCCAGCATCATCGGCTTTGGCAGTTACCATTTTGTGTATGCAAGCGGTCACCAAGGCGATGCACCTGTTTTAGCCTTTTCGCCCCGCAAAGCAGCGCTTACGCTTTACGTTTATTCTGAAACCGAAAGGAGTAGGGCAGCGCTGGCCCAATTGGGAAAGTACAAAATGAGCAAAGCCTGCATTTATGTGAAACGGCTGGCCGACATTGATTTGAAGACGTTAAAAGTGCTTTGCGAGGAGAGCATACGGTACATCAGCGAACACCACGAATGCTCGTGCCGGATGGCGAAGGCATAACGACAAATCCCATTCAAAGCTCCCTTCTCTTAGCGTAATGATTTGAATCATATTGACTATTTAATTTAGACCATCAGCTATCTTGCTTCTTTATTACATCAGCTAAACCCCGTGGAGTAGACTTGGGGTAAATGATCAAAGATTTTGGCCATGGAAAGCAAGAAAGTGCTAAAAACCTGCAAAAAGGGACATCGGTTTTACAAAAGTTCCACCTGTCCATCATGCCCTATCTGCGAGCAGGAGCGACAGCCATCAGCAGATTTTCTGGCGAATTTAGCTGCCCCAGCGCGTCGAGCGCTTGAAAATCATGGAATCCAAACCTTGCAGCAATTGGCCAGCTATTCAGAAGCGCAGGTGTTAGCTTGGCATGGTATCGGAAAATCGAGCCTTCCTAAATTGCAAAAATGCCTCGAAGAGGTTGATTTGAAATTTAGCAGTTAGAAGTAACTTATTGAGCATGGAAGAAAAAGCAACGCAAACCGAAAAATCTGGAATAGCAACTCCTTTTACACAAACCTATTTTCATGGCACCAAGGCTGTTTTGAAATTGGGCGATTATATTGTTCCCGGCAAGCCTTCGAATTACGGGCAGCAGCAAAAGGCTACCTATGTTTTTTTGACAGCTACTTTAGATGCCGCCATATGGGGAGCAGAACTTGCTGCAGGGGCGGAAAAAGAAAGGATTTATTTGGTGGAACCAACCGGGGCTATTGAAAACGATCCCGATCTCACCGATCAAAAGTTTCCTGGAAATCCCACCCAATCTTTTCGCTCCACAGCGCCTTTGCGCGTAGTGGGCGAGCTACTCAGTTGGCAATCGCATCCGGCCGAAATGGTTCAAGGGATGAAGCAGCACTTGGCTGTCCTCGCTGCAAAGGGAATAGAATCGCTTAATGCTTGATTTATTGTGATTTTAATCCGTTTGTAAATCATGAATACACGTTTTTTACTGGCTTCCAGTGGATTGCTGCTTATGTTTTTGGGTGTGCTAGCTACCTTTTTACCAGATGAATTATTGCTTCTTTTTGGGCATGATAGAAGTGGGGCTGCCGCTGTGCTGATTCAATTGCTTGGTGCCTCTTATTTTGGCATGGGTATTTGGCTGTGGATGAGCAAAGGTGCGGTGGTAGGTGGCATTTATGGCAGGCCGTTGGTTGTGGGTGCCTGGAGTCAATTTGCCATAGGCGCCCTGGCTTTGTTGAAAGCCCAAGAGGTGCTGGCTGCTTTTCCGGTTCTTTGGGGTTTAGTGGTCCTTTTTTCGCTGCTGGCTGTGAGCTACGGCAGGTTGTTTTTTATTCAACCCAAAGGGTGATTTGGTGGAATTGCATTTTTGAAATTAAGTTTCTAAAGCAATAGTTCTTTTGCAAACAGAAAGGAGTTGCTACCTTGTTGGCTTACAGCTTTTTGCTTTTATAGTCAAACCAAATTCCTATGCCCAAACAAGTTTTTATCAACCTCCCGGTGCGCGATTTGATGCGTTCGGTGGCCTTGTACCAGTCGCTCGGTTTTACCATCAATCCCCAATTTTCTGACGAAACAGCCCATTGCATGGTGTGGAGCGAGCACATTTTTGTGATGCTGCTCAGTCACGACAAGTTCATGGGCTTTGCCACCAAACCCATTGCCGACACCCAAAATGCCGTTGCCGCCCTCATTTCGCTCAGTTTCGACGACAAAGCGGCCGTAGATGCGGCCATGAACAGCGGATTGGTAGCCGGCGGCATAGAACCGCATGAAGTGCGCGACTATGGCTTTATGTACCAACGCAGTTTGGAAGATTTCGACGGGCATACCTGGGAGTTGTT
>Ga0075157_10001553_pt1 | contig 14239 bp, 12 predicted proteins | sample JI81BgreenDNA_FD_70967 | JGI IMG/M metagenome (GOLD analysis project Ga0075157, IMG submission 70967) | Wastewater effluent complex algal communities from Wisconsin, to seasonally profile nutrient transformation and Carbon sequestration -... | ecosystem: Engineered > WWTP > Effluent > Algae...
GTGTTCGAGCGCCGGGTGTTTCAGGACAATGGCGACGGCACCCAGAGCTTTGGCCGCATCGACTGCTACAAGCGCGATTGCTTCATCCTTGAGGCCAAACAGGGCAGCGAGGCGGACAAGGCGGCTGCGGCGCGCGGTGAGGACGATCTGGACATTTTCGGCCAGTCCGCCAGCGCCCGCGTCAAGCGCGGCACCGCGCGGCGCGGAACGCCCGGCTGGACCCGTGCGATGCTTCAGGCCAAGGGCCAGGCCGAACGCTACGCAAAGGCGCTGCCGTCCGATCATGGCTGGCCCCCGATCCTGCTGATCGCGGACATCGGCTATTGCATCGACGTCTATGCGGACTTCACCGGCACCGGCAAAGCCTATGCCCAATTCCCCGACCGCGCATCCTACCGCATCATGCTGGACGACCTGCATGACGAGAAGGTGCGCGAACGGCTGGCGCTGATCTGGACCAACCCCAAGGCGCTCGACCCGTCCACCCGCGCCGCCAAGGCGACGCGCGAGATTGCCGATTACCTCGCCACCATCTCGCGGCGACTGGAGGCGCGCGGGCACAATGCCGAGGCCGTGAGCGGCTTCCTGATGCGCCTGCTGTTCACGATGTTCGCCGAGGATACCGGCGTACTGCTGCCCAAAAAGTCGTTCACCGACCTGCTCAAGGCGCAGCTCGACCATCCCGAACATCTGCACCACCAGCTGACCGCCTTGTGGACCGCGATGGACAAAGGCGAGTTCGCCCCCTCGCTCGGCATTCCGGTCAAGCATTTCAACGGTTACCTGTTCAAGTCGCGCGAGGCCTTGCCGCTGGAGCGCGAGGAGCTGCTGGTGCTGATCGAGGCGGCGGGCAAGGACTGGACCGAGGTCGAACCCGCGATCTTCGGCACGCTGCTCGAACGCGCGCTCAACCCCAAGGAACGGGCAAAGCTGGGCGCGCATTACACCCCCCGCGCCTATGTCGAGCGGCTGATCGCCCCCACGATCATGGAACCGCTGCGCAGCGACTGGGACGGCGTGCGCGGGGCGGTGGAAAGCCTGATGGGCGAAGACAAGGTCGATGCCGCCCGCGCGGTCGTGGAGGCCTTCCATGCCCAGCTGGCGCAGACCAAGGTGCTCGATCCGGCCTGCGGCACCGGCAACTTCCTTTATGTCGCCATGGCGCGGATGAAGGAGCTTGAGGGCGAGGTGCTGGAGCTGCTCGCCGAGCTGGGCGACAACCAGTATCTGGCCGAGCTTTCCGGCCACACGATTACGCCCGAGAATTTCCTGGGGATAGAGATCAACCCACGCGCGGCGGCGATTGCGCAGCTGGTGTTGTGGATCGGCTATCTGCAATGGCATTTCCGCGTCAACGGCAAGGACCGCAGCCCGCCCGAGCCGATCCTCAAGGACATCCGCACCATCGAGAACCGCGACGCGCTGATCGACTATGACAAGCGCGAGCTGATGAAGGACGAAAGCGGCAAGCCCGTCACCCGCTGGGATGGCGAGACGATGAAGCTGCACCCCGTCACCGGCCGCAAAGTGCCCGACGAGGACGCTGGGGTGGAGGTATACAGCTATGTAAAGCCGCGCGCGGCGAAATGGCCCAAGGCGGATTTCATCGTCGGCAACCCGCCATTCATTGGTGGCAAGGATGTGCGCGACCGGCTGGGCGACGGGTATTTCGAGGCGCTGTTCAAGACCACCGACGTGCCCGAAAGCGCCGATTTCGTCATGCACTGGTGGGACAAGGCCGCGTTCGCGGTGCGTGCCGGGACGCGCCGGTTCGGCTTCGTCACCACCAATTCCATCGTCCAGACCTTCAGCCGCCGCGTCGTCGCCAAGCATCTGGAAGCGAAGAACGGCGTTAGCCTGACCTTTGCCATCCCCAACCATCCATGGGTCGATGAAAAGGACGGCGCGGCGGTGCGCATCGCGATGACCGTGGCGCAGGCGCAAGGCAGGCAGGGCCGCGAAGCCGGGCGGCTCTGGCGCGTGACCGACGAGAGCGCCGCACCCGACCGGGTAGACTATGCCGAAGCCGTGGACATCATCGCCGCCGATCTGCGGGTCGGCGCGGATGTGACCGTAGCGAAGGCCCTGAAGGCCAATGACGGTCTGGCATCGCCGGGGGTCAAGCTGCATGGCGATGGCTTTATCGTGACGCCCGAAGAGGCGGAGCGGTTGGACCCGGCATCCTTGCGAGCGCCTGCGCATTTCCGGTCCGGCACCAGCAATGAGCGCGCGGTGATTTTCGATTACCGCAATGGACGTGACCTAGCCTCGCGCCCGCGCGGGGTGATGGTGATCGACCTGTACGGGCTGGACGAGGCGCAGGTGCGCGACGGGTATCCGGCGGTGTACCAACATGTGTTCGCCAGCGTGAAGCCCCATCGCGAGCAGAACAATCGCGCCAGCTATCGCGACAACTGGTGGCTCTATGGCGAGGCAAGGTCCGAACTGCGCAAGGCGATGCGGGGGCTGGACCGCTATATCGCGACCATCGAGACCGCCAAACACCGGGTCTTCCAGTTCCTGCCAATTTCGACGGTGCCAGATAACATGCTGGTCTGCACCGCACTTCCGGACGCCTATATCCTCGGCGTGCTTTCCAGCCGCATTCACGTACCATGGGCGCTTGCCAGTGGCGGGCGGATGGGCATGGGCGATGATCCTCGCTACAGCAAATCCCGCTGCTTCGACCCCTTCCCCTTCCCCGCCGACGTTCCCGAACCTCTGAAAGACCGCATCCGCGCCGAGGCCGAGGCGCTCGACGCGCTGCGCAAGCGCGTGCTCGCGGCGCATGAGGACCTGACGCTGACCAAGCTCTACAACGTGCTCGAAGCCCTGCGGGAAGGCCGCGCGCTGACCGGGCAGGAGCGCGACATGCATGATCGCGGGCTGGTCACGCTGATCCGCCAGCATCATGATGCCATCGACGCGCTGGTGGCCGAGGCTTATGGCTGGCCGGTGGGCCTGTCCGACGAGGACATTCTCACCCGGCTGGTCGCGCTGAACAAGGAACGCGCCGCCGAAGAGGCACGCGGCCTGATCCGCTATCTGCGCCCCGAATTTCAGGACCCCGGCTATGCCGCGCCAGTCAACCAGACGCTCGATTTCGGCGAGGCAGCGGTCGTGCTGCCCGACAATGTCATCGCATGGCCCAGGACGCTGCCGGAACAGGTCAGCGCCGTCCAGTCGATCCTAACCGCCGCCCCTGCCCCCCTCGCCGCGCAGGACATCGCCCGCAATTTCAAGGGCAAACGCGCCGCCACCGTCCGCCCGGTGCTCGACGCATTGACCGGCATCGGCATGGCCCGGCGGCTGAAAGACGGGCGGTACGCGGCATGAAACGCAGTGGCGGCACGGCAGGGCGCCCCATGGGCCACCTCTCGATCGAGGCGCTCGAAGCCCATACCCGAACAAGCGAGCGCGACCCCGTTGAGCTCACACTGGTGCTTGCCGAGCTCGGCTATCGCAAAACCAAGCGCGCGCAGGAATTGAAAGACCTGGTGGCTCGATTGCATCGCGCGGCTGCATCGAAGGAAAATGGCGCGCAATGAGCGACATCAAGCTGTATCGGATGGCTGGGTCTGATGTTACCGAACTGGCCGGTGGCGCGATGGCGCTGGAAAAATCGTTGCAGACCGTTTTCGAGAAGAATCTGGAGACGCTGCTCGGCGTCCGGTTTCTGGCGAGCGAGTTCCCGACCAATGACGGTGGCCGCATGGACACGCTGGGCATTGACGAGAACAACAGCCCGGTCGTGATCGAGTACAAGCGATCGTCGAATGAGAATGTCATCAACCAGGGGCTGTATTATCTCGACTGGCTGATGGGCCATCGCAAGGATTTCGAATGGTTGGTGCTGGAGCGGCTGGGGGCCGAGGCCGCCAGGCTGGTCGACTGGACCGGCCCGCGCCTGATCTGCATCGCCACCGACTTCGGCAAATATGATGAGCATGCGGTCAAGCAGATGAACCGCAATATCGCGCTGATCCGGTATAGGCGCTTTGACAGCGACCTGCTGCTGCTCGATCAGCTCACCAGCGCGAGCGCCGCGACAACCTCGCCCGTCAGCGGCACCGCGACCGGCAGCGCCTCCAAAACGACCTATAAGACGATCACCGAACAGATGAAGGAAGCCCCGCAGGAGCTGCTGGATCTGTATCACCTGCTGGCAGACTATATGCTCGCGCTGGGGGATGACGTGGATACCAGGACCACGGCTTTCTACATCGCGTTCCGGCGGATCAAGAACTTTGCCAGCGTCGAACTGCGCAACCAGGCGAAGAAGCTGCTGGTGTTCGTCAAGGTCAATCCCGACACGGTGCAGCTCGAGCCGGGATTTACGCGCGACGTGCGAAAGATCGGCCACGTCGGAACGGGTGACCTTGAGATCAGCATATCGTCGCTTGATGATTTCGAGCGGTGCAAGCCGCTGCTGCAGCAGTCCTACAACCTGTCCTGACAGGCCCGGAGGAGTCCCCTCCCCCGGCCCCGGCCATTCAGGCGGCGCGCCTAAGCTGGTCCGCCAACTGCTCCGACATCGCTGCGCAGATTTCAGCAAGCTTGTCCTGCATGGCGGGCGTCAGCGGACGGTTGCGCCGCAGCCAGTCCAGGATCACCAGGCTGGCGATCCTGGGATCAAGGCTGCACTGACCTTGGGACCGCTGCCAAGCCATGGTCGCGATGGCCAGCAGCGCGGTGTCGAGCTCGCAATGGGCACGGGCAGCGGCCCAGCCAGCCGGATCGGTCGGAAACTCGACCCGCTTCTTGCCCTGCATCAATGTCGTCGGCAGGCCCAGGCGAATCAGCACCTCGCTGAGGTGCGTCCAGGATTTGCCTGTAGCCTTCAGCTGCAGCCCAAGATCGAGATGCGGCCGGATCGCCCCGCGCTTGGGAGCGTGCTTGCGGAGCAGCAGTTGGGTTGGCAGCGGCAGGCCGTGTTCCATAGCGGCGAGCGTCAGGATCGGCAGGTCCATCGCCACACTGCCAAAGGCCGTAGCAATATTGTCCGGGACTGCGCGCAGATGGTCGAACAGGCCGCGAACCACGGCCTGCTCATCCCCATGGGTGTATTCGGTCCAGCTCGCCATCCTCTCGAAGCAGATCGCGCCATCGCTGTGGAGTGTGACGTCGAATGCTGCGGCTGCAAAGACCCGCCTGCTCGCCATCCTTACCCGGGCTTTCACCCGGCGTTCGATGGAGCAGTATGCTGCGTGCAAATCGTCATCCCAGGCCGTTTCGATATCGTAGAACGTGAATTTGATCATGTGTTTGGATCTTCCAGATGCGCCAAAGGCCGCCCCATGGGACGGCCTTTGGCTTGTGTGTTGCTGCGTTGAGGGGCCGTGCCCCGGTTCGGATCTCAGCGGATGCAGATCACCGGTTCGCGGGGTCCAGACTCGGCCAGCAACGCGGCGTCCGTGTCCATCGCCATGCTCCCGGGCACTACAGCGTCGCCCATGCGCGCGGCGATCTGGCGGATGCGGCGCAGTGCGCGCTTATGACCCGCGCCAAGCGCATCCGGAAGTCCGGCGATGCGCTGAAGGCTGCCCCTTGCATCGACCATGAACTGCCCCTGCCCGCTGGTGCTCACGAGCCTGACCGGTGCATCGTCGGACTCGGCATAAGGCACGCAGCTGCGGATGATATCCACGTTGCCGATCTCGCGAAAGACGACCGAGAAATTGCTGGCGCGCTTCGCCCCCGCATGGGCGAATGCCATGTGGATGCAGTCCTTCTGTCGTTCCGCAGCAAAATGCGCGAGTTCGATGGAGTATGCAACATCCATCGGAGCGCCGAGGCTGAACGCGATGGCATCGTTGACAGGCCGGTAGGGCGGCAGGCCCAGGGCCTGGCGGAGAGCATGAAGCTGGTTCTGCTGACGCTGGTTGGGTTTAATCATGGTATTTTCGTTTCCTTTTTTGAGTTTGATGAGCTTTTCCCTTCACACAGGACGCTCACTCATTTTTGATCCTTCAGGGGTTGGCCATGCCGCCGTGCGGCACGGCCACAGCTTCAGCGATGCCGCTGGTGCCAGGTGATTGGGGTTACCCTGGGTGCAGGACCGAAAGGCGTGACATGGCGCTCGATCCACAGAATCTCTGCGTCAAGATTCTGCTCCGAGACTTCGATGCACCAAACCTTGTGCCGTGCATCCCACCTGTAGCCGCGGGCCTTCAAGATCGACCGCGTATCAAAGGGAGCGCGGGTCGCTTCCACCCGAAAACTCCGCCTGGCAGCGTTGGCGAGCAATGCACCGAGGACCGGTTGACCCGTTGGCAGCGGGTAAGCCAGCAAATGGATCAGGCTGATCACATCCGCGAGCGCGCGGTGCCCCGAATTGTAGAAACCGATCTGATACAGCAGATGTCCCAATGCGCGGCCGTCGAGCTGCGCATCGGCCAGCCAGTCGAAATCGGACAACGAGCAGGCCCAGGCGGACCCTGTGGTACAGGGGAGCAGGTGGCGTAGAAATGACAGGTCAAAGGCAGCGTTGTGCGCGATAAAGACGTCAACCTGTCCAAAATCCTGTTCGACGAGATCAAGATCGATCGACTTGCCACGCAAGTCAGCGTCGGTAAGCCCGGTGAGCAGGCGAACGCGGCTTGGGATCGGCATGCCCGGATCGCAGAGCGCCTGCCGTGCAGCGATGACGTCGATTATATCGCCGACAGCATCAACCCGCAGGATCACGTACGCGAGATCGATGATCTGGTCTCGCGCCGGGTCTGTACCGGTTGTTTCAGTGTCGATCACCGCGATGGTTGAGAGTGGCTCCACTGCCTGCTTGCGGACGATGAAGTGTTCCAGACGCGCCGCAGGCAGGAGCACGCGGATGCTCCATTCATCACTGTCCTTGCCATAAGCCTCCGGCGGAGCGGTATTCGGTATATTGGTCATTATAGTCCTTCTGACCGAACCTGAGAAAAACCGTTTTCCCATCACAAATTCGATCAAAAGGGCCAAAACTGCCCGATATTCTGTCAGAGAGGCGGCGTCAAAAGGCACTTGAGCCGTAGCCTAAATCGCCAGAATAGCTATTGTTGACAGCTTCTTAACATAAAGCTGGCAGCCTAGCCTATGTATTGAAATGGCATACGTATACATATGTATATGTATGAATACGGTGGAGCCGGGGCAATGAGCCAAGCGCGAGGAATACAGTACGATACAGTTGCGGCCGTCGCTGACAAACTCGTCGCCGCAGGCATCAAGGCTGACCAGATTTCAGCCATCATGATTCGCGAGGAGACCAAAACCGGTAGCCTGACAACCATCATCAATCACCTCCGCCAGTGGCGGGTCCATGCAACGAAGGCGGTCGTCCCGGCGGACTTCAACGATGACGATCTGGCTGCCATTCTGATGGTGATTACCAACAAGGTTCAGGAAGCTGCGAACCGTGTCCGGAACGAGGAACGCGCAGTCCTCGAGACCAAGCTTATCGAGCTGGACGCCGTGAAGGCCGAGCTTCATTCTGTGCTTCAGCTAAACTCCAGGCTTGAGGAAGAGCTTGTCCAAGCGAAGGAGGCGACGACGCTATTCTATCAAGAACTTGAGGGTGAGCGGGCGCAAGCATCTTCGCTGAGGGGCGAGGTAAAGGCGCTTAAGGAGGCGTTGTCCCGCTTTGCGCCAGCGGCGCCGGACTTGACCCAGGACGCTGTGGCGAAATGAGGTACGCGAACTGATGCCGCGATGGCGGACAGTTGAAACCCGTTGGCATATGCGGCAGCGAAGCCTTGACGTTTTATGATGGTTATCGGCGAATGCTGCCAGTAGCGGAATGGTGTTTCGTGGGACAATTCTGCCGCTCGTCATTAAGGCGTCAAAGGGCAGGTAATGACAAACGCGGACACACGGCGGTAGCCGGACCAGATCACCATTCCTGCAGAAAGGGCCGGTTCATGGCTGGTGATGGAAATGAGGACAGCCTACACGGCTATGGATGACTTGCTCGCGAGCTCACAGGCAGAGCGCTCCGCGAGGGGCAGCTGAACGCTCTAAAACCGGTAAAACAGTGTCACGCTTGCGATGTGGTCGAGCCGGTCCTCACCCCGCCGAAAAACTGTCTGGTTGAGATATCCAGGCTCAAGCACAACGCCTTGGGCCAGCGGCACTCCGACCCCCAGAAAGTTACGCCAGCGGTCAAGTCCCTGTCGTGGTCCCCAATCCGCGTCGTTGAGGTTGTAGAATGCTTCGCTCCACAATACGAGCATGGTCCCTTGCACTTGCCCGATGGGCTTTTGAGCTCTGATCTGTTGACGGAACCGCCACCCAAGATCTTCCGCTCCTGTCACCATGCGCGCCTCGATCCAGGTCCGCGCAGTTATGGCGATGTCGTCTATCTTGCCCAGCGGATAGACGATGTGCTGGTAGATCCGGTGCTCGTCAAAGGCGAGGCGATCGACCGGATCAGTATGGACGAACATGTAGCCCACATAGACCGTTACCCGTTGGCTTATGCGGTAACCGATCGCAGGGCTGATCTGGAATTGGCCCAATCTGCTCGCGTCGTTCGTGATGCGCGGCTGGATTTCGGCCTGTACCAGCAAGTCGTCCTTGATCGGCCCTTGCGCAACCATCAGCGTCCACTGCTGGAAATCATGGTCCTGCGCTGCGAGGGGGCAGGTGCACAGGTTTAGCAAGATAACGGAGCACCCGCGGCAAACCAGGCGCAATGCTGTGGAGTTTCCCATGAGCTCTGTTTCTTCTGATGGGTTGGTACCGGGCGTCATGCCGGTTGCTGGCGCGCAATCCCTGCGGACTCAACCGGCGTTGCCACAGGTTGCTTGGCGTCCTTGCGTTCGGAATAGCGATCGACAAGCTGGTCGGCATGCGGGCGCAGCAGGACCGTAAAGCGCACCAGTTCTTCGACCACATCGACGATCCGGTCGTAATAGGCCGATGGCAACATTCGCCCGGCCTCGTCGAATTCCTGATAGGCCTTGGCAACGCTCGACTGGTTGGGGATGGTGAACATCCGCATCCAGCGACCAAGGATGCGCAGCGTGTTGACGCTGTTGAACGACTGCGATCCGGCACTGACCTGCATCACCGCCAAGGTGCGGCCCTGCGTAGGGCGCATGCCCTGATAGGCGAGCGGCAGGTGGTCGATCTGCGTCTTCATGATGCCAGTAATCTGGCCGTGGCGTTCGGGGCTGCACCAGACCTGACCTTCGGACCACATCGAATGCGCGCGCAGCTCTACAACGGCGGGATGATCGTCGTTCGCGACCTGGTCGGGAAGCGGCAGATCGCGCGGGTCGAAAATACGCGTCTCGCAGCCAAAATACTGCAGCAGCCGCGCTGCTTCCTCAGCAACCAATCGCGAGTAGGAGCGCTCGCGCAGCGATCCGTAGAGCAGAAGGATCCGCGGCTTGGGATCCAGCGGCCCCAAGCCTATCGCAGGCTGTCGATGCGCAAAATCAGGATTGAAAGCAGGCAGGTGGTCCGGATCGCCAAGATGCCGCAGCCGTTCAAATTGGATCTCTTCGGTCACCGGGCATTCCCTTCAAATTTGCTGCGCGTGGCATTGGCAAAAGCGACCAGTGACAGCATCACCGGCACTTCGACCAGCACGCCGACGACTGTCGCCAGCGCCGCGCCGCTTGACAGGCCGAACAGGCCGATGGCGACCGCGACCGCCAGCTCGAAGAAATTCGATGTGCCGATGAGCGCGCAGGGTGCCGCAATGTTGTGGGGCACCTTCCACACCAAGGCCCAGGCATAGGCGGCGGCGAAGATGCCATAGGACTGGATGATTATCGGAACCGCGATCAGCGCGATCAGCAGCGGGTTGGCAATGATCGTTTCCGCCTGGAAGGCGAACAGCAGCACCACGGTCGCAAGCAGGCCGATGATCGACCAAGGCTTCAACCTCGCGGTAAACGCATCGACCGCCGCTGCATGGCCGCCATGGCTGGCGATCACCCGGCCCCGGGTCAGCGCGCCTGCCACAAGCGGGATAACGACGTACAGCACGACGGAAAGCAGAAGCGTCTCCCACGGGACGACGATATCCGTCACGCCGAGCAGCAGCGCGACGATCGGCGCGAAGGCAACGATCATCACGAGATCGTTCACCGACACCTGTACCAGCGTATAGGCCGGATCGCCGTGAGTCATCTGCGACTAGACAAAAACCATCGCGGTGCACGGCGCCGCGCCGAGCAGGATCAGCCCCGCAATGTATTCGTGGGCATCATCGCGCGGCAGCAGATCGGCATAGAGGTAATCGAAGAACAGCACAGCGAGCGCGGCCATGCTGAAGGGCTTGACCAGCCAGTTGATCACCAATGTGATCACCAGCCCCTTGGGCTTGCGACCGATATCCCTGATGCTGCCGAAATCGACCCCGACCATCATCGGAAAGATCATCGCCCAGATCAGCACGGCCACCACCAGATTGACCGAAGCATATTCGAGCCCGGCCAGCACCTCCACAGTATCAGGCGCCACAAGGCCCAATCCCAGGCCCGCCAGTATGGCCAGCAGGACCCAGATCGAAAGGTAGCGCTCGAACCGACCGAGCGGGGCAGCATCCGCGCTCATCAGGCGGCCCCCTCCATCGCGCCGATTTTGGCCAGTGCAGTTTGCATCGAGGCCTTGTCCATAGAGGCCCGGTCGAGCACAAGGAAGGCTCGCACCCGCATCTCCAGCAAGCGCCAGGTTTCCTCAAAGGCGGCGTCGACATCTGCCTCGCTGCCGGTCGCATCGGCAGGATCGGGCAAGCCCCAATGGGCCTTAAGAGGGCTGCCGATGAACACCGGGCACAGCTCACCTGCGGCATTGCCGCAGACGGTTATCGCCAGATCGATCGGCGGCGCATCAGGGCCACTGAACTCGTCCCAGCTTTTGGAGCGGAACAGTGTCGTATCGATGCCGCGCCGCGCCAACAGCCGCAGCGCGCCGGGATGCGGCACGCCCTTGGGCTTGCTGCCCGCGCTGAACGCCCGCACCCTGCCCTGGCCCAGATGGTTGAACAGCGCCTCGCCCAGTATCGAGCGCGCCGAATTACCGGTGCACAGCACCAGCACATTAAAGGGCTTGTCTGTCATCATCAGCCTTTCGTCAGCGGTTCGCAGGACAGCTCTGCCATCAGGTCGGAGCACATTTCTGGAGCGCCGCCGCAACAATCCTGCATCAAGAACATCAGCAGTCGGCGCATTCCCGGATAATCCGCGCGATAGCGGATCAGGCGGCTCTCGCGTTCGGACTGGACAAGGCCTGCCCGCTCCAGCGTGGCGAGATGGTGCGACATGGTCGAGGCAGGGACAGACAAGTGCTGGGCGATTGCGCCTGCAATCATGCCATCCGGCCCCGCTTTCACCAGCAGGCGAAACACACCAAGCCGAGTCTCATGGGCCAGGGCCCCGAGCGCATCCACCGCCCAGACTTCCGCGCCGAGTTCATTCATTGCCCCTACCTTTCGAGAAACATCGAATTACCTTGCTATTTGCCATCGTCAAGGGTTAATTCGAAGATTGTGGAAATAACGCGCTGGGTTTTGACGCCGGTCAAGGCGCGATCGCTACCAGAGCGCCATTCTGACTCAGCCTGGTTGCAGGCGCGATCCGACTGGAAAACGCGCGAGCTATGGAGTCGCAACGCACAGGATGGACATGATCAAGACGGCTGACATCGTGATAATTGGCGGGGGCCAGATGGCGCTTTCGCTTGGCTATTATCTCCGCCGGGCCAAGACGGACTTCCTGATCCTGGACGCCGAAACCGGACCGGGCGGTGCCTGGCGGCATGGCTGGGATTCCCTCCGGCTGTTTTCGCCCGCAGGGTACAGTTCGCTGCCGGGTTGGCTGATGCCGCCGACCAGCCATTCCGGGTATCCCACCCGCGATGACGTGCTCGACTATCTTCGCCGCTACGAAGACCGCTATCAGCTGCCGATCCACCGCCCCGTCCACGTCTCAGGCGTGCAACCGCTCGCTGGCATGTTGATCGCACAAACCAATCAAGGCGATTATTCTGCCCGATATGTTGTCAGTGCCACGGGAACCTGGTCCAAGCCCTATATACCCGATATCGAAGGGCGCAGGATTTTCGCCGGTGAGCAGGTCCATTCGGCGCATTACACCTCTCCAGACAAATTTGCAGGCAAGACCGTGCTTGTTGTGGGTGGCGGAAACAGCGGTGCGCAGATCATGGCCGAGATATCTTCGGTTGCCCATGCCTTATGGGTCACGATTGATGAGCCGCTGTTTCTGCCCGACGATGTCGATGGGCGGGTGCTGTTCGAGCGGGCAGTAACGCGAATGAAAGCCGGAGCCGATGCCGAACCGGTCGGCGGGATTGGCGATATCGTGATGGTTCCGTCCGTCCGCGCAGCGCACGAGCGCGGCGACCTTTCGGCCGTTCGCCCATTCGAACGCATGACAGTTACTGGCGTGGTCTGGCCCGATGGGTCGGAACTTGCCGTAGATGCCGTTATCTGGTGCACCGGCTTCAGGCCTGCGCTTGATCACTTGCGATCGCTGGGCGTGATCGAGCAGGACGAAAAGGTGGCAGTGGAGAACCAGCGCTCGATCCGCCAGCCTCGGCTGTGGCTGGCGGGCTATGGCGACTGGACCGGCCCCGGCTCTGCTACCTTGATGGGGGCCGCCCGAACGGCGCGCGACTTGGCTGCGCGGCTGATTGATGCCCTTGCGTCCGACAGGGGCTCGGCGCCCGCCGATGCTTCAACCACCCGTCAGTCCACGTAAAAGCGGAGGTTGTCGATCTCACCCCAGGCGGCCGATCCGCCTTCGCGTTGGGTTACAACGCCCACCTCCAGCAGATCGTCGCCGCGCCATGACTTGCCCAGACCGTCGCGGCTTCTTGTCGCGCTGAACGCGGAAAAGGGCAGTCGGACCTGCGACCAGGCCTGGCTTGCCTCCACCTTGGCGGTCCACTCGCCTGCCAGGGTGTTGATCACAACGTCATAGGTTCCGCTCCCGCGCAGGTCGAGCTGAACACCAGCAAAGCGACGTGCATCGACGGGCGTGACCGATCCGCGCGACAGCGGGACCAGCACGCCGCCTTCCGGCTTGTCCTTGGGCGCCATCTGCACCGCGACGGCCAGGGCGGAGCCGCCTTCGGCTCGCGGCACCCTGTTGGCAATCACCGCCGATCGCTCGACCCCGCCATCCATATCGGCCAGACGCAGCGTATCGAGGGTACTGCGCCCATCCGTCCGCTCGAAATCATCGATCAGAGCTGCAGCAGGCATGGCGGGCAACGCCGTCGCCTGGTTTCCGACCGGCAGCTTGACGCCTTTACCGAAGACCGTCTTTCCATCGATCAGCACCTGATCGATCTTATGGACATCGGAAATTGCCTTCCACGGAATACCATCGATCAGCACGAGATCGGCGCGCTTTCCCTTTTCAATCGTGCCGCGATCTTCCAGCACTCCGAGCGCCTGCGCGCTAGTGGCCGTTCCGGCCAACAAGGCAGCTTTGGGCGAAAGCCCGGCATCGACCATCAACTCCATCTCCTGGAGCGTCGAAAAACCATGGCGCGCGCCTCCGATTCCCGCATCCGTGCCCACCGCCACAGGCACACCGGCTGCGGCGAGCTTGCGCAGATTATCCTGCGCATAACCCCATTTGCGGATTCGTTGCCGGGTAGCGGGATCGTCCTTGCGATTGGGACCGATTTCGTCCGGCTTCAGCTGATAGATGGCCAGTGTCGGCGCATAAAAGGTGCCTGCAGCCTTGATCGCCGCGATGGTTGCCTCATCGAGCGGAGCGTCCTGGATCGAGTGGGCGATGACGTCAACATTGGCTGCTGCGGCTATCTGACCCCGCCCGACGGTGACCGTGTGCGTGAGCACGCGCTGGCCATATTTGTGCGCTTCACCAGTCAATGCGGTCAGCGTTTCCACATTCATTGACGTCTCTTCCGGGAGCTGGCCATAGCGCCATCCATCGGTGAACACCTTGATGTGGTCTGGCTTGTAAGGCTGAAGCTCTGCCATCGCCCGCCTCGCACTCTCTGCCGTGGCCACCCATTTTGTGGTGTTGGTATCAGCCCAGTCCGCGCCGTGGCCGCCCGGTGTACTGATACGCGCGACGAAGTTCACATGCGGAGCCGCAAGTCCCTGAAGCCACGCCCGCTTGGGGGCAAAGGCTTCAGGCTGCTGGTGAAAGTCGTTCACGGTCGTAACGCCGCTACTGACATAGGCGGTCGCGATCTGGGGCAAAGTCGCAGGCGATCCGCCCTGCGACCAATGGGTGTGCACATCGAAAAA
>Ga0075157_10001555_pt1 | contig 14231 bp, 10 predicted proteins | sample JI81BgreenDNA_FD_70967 | JGI IMG/M metagenome (GOLD analysis project Ga0075157, IMG submission 70967) | Wastewater effluent complex algal communities from Wisconsin, to seasonally profile nutrient transformation and Carbon sequestration -... | ecosystem: Engineered > WWTP > Effluent > Algae...
GCCGATCAGCGAGGAACACGTTCCTTATCTGCTGGAGCTGCTGTGCCGGGCTAACAAATTCCTCAACCTCGGGTCCTTCGAATATGACCTCGACCGCCAGTTCCTCGTCTTCCGCATCACCAACATTTTCGAAAAAGAACGCTACGATTCTGACATCGTGACCTCCATGGTTCACTGCGCCATCGCCGAGCTGGACCGCATCATGCCCTATGCCGTCACGGTGCAGCGGACTCCGGAAGACCTGCTCTATGACCTCGATCTCGCCCGCCTGTTGCAACGCGAGGATCTCATCCCCCCCGTCCCCGGCGACGAGGATGATCTGCCGTGATGCGTTTCTGAGCCGATGCTCAGGGAAAAATCTGGTCGATGGGTGTGAGCCGGAGTAGGGTCCTCCTCATGAGAAGGAATCAGCTCAAGGCGATCTTCAAGCGGCTGCCGTGGCTGGCTGCTGGTCTCTCATGTGCCACTGTCTGGTCGTCGTGCGGCTTGTTTTTGGGGAAAGATTGCGTTGAGTATCCCGAAGCGCGTTCGTTGCATGGTGCGGCATCCCGCGGGGATCTGGTGATGGTGCGCAGCTTCGTCGAGGCAGGTGCGGATGTGAACGAGGATGGCAGATTGGGCGATAGACCCCTTCATCAAGCGGCCAAAGCGGGGCACTGGCCTGTGGTGGACTATCTGATCAGCAAGGGGGCGGAGGTAGGGATCAAGGATTGGATAGGCAGCACGCCCTTGCATGAAGCCGCCGAGCAAGGGCAATTCATGGCAGTGCGGAGTTTGGTGAAACACGGTGCCGGAGTCAATGTGGCGACCAATCTCCAGAGCACCCCTTTGCATCTGGCAGCCGAGAAAGGTCATGGGGATGTTGTCGATTTTTTGTTAGAACATGGCGCGCAGCGCAGTGCCCGCGATAGCGATGGGAACCGGCCTGTCGATCTGGCCATCCGCGCGGACCATGCGGAGGTTGTGAAAACACTGCTGGGTCATGGCAGGTTGTTGCGCGGTCGGACATCGGACATCCGTCGATTCATGACGGATGCGGCGGGTGCCGGCAGCGCGGCAACGATGCGATTTCTGCTGGATCATGGTGCCGATGCGCATCAGCGCACCCCCTTCCGCGACCCCTACGGCGGGCAGGGGCCGCCGCGATCCGAAGGGAATGAAACCATGCTCCATTTGGCCTGCCATAATGGCAACATGGATGCGATACAGATCCTCCTGCGGCAGGGAGTCTCGGCCCACGCCCGTGATGCCCAGGGCAGGACTCCTCTGATCGACCTGGCTGGGAGCGGTGGCAGGGAGGCTGCTGAATTGTTGTTGTTACGTGGCGCGGATCCGCTGGCGAAAAGTAAGGACGGCATCTCCGCCTTGCATCAGGGTGCCATGGCGAACAACCGGGAATTGGCTGTGTTGTTGCTCGACCGAGGAGTGCCTCCAGACCTCCGTGATCAATCGGGTCACACTCCCCTGCACCTGGCTTGCGGAAAAGGTTATTACGATTTTTGTATGTTGCTGATCGAGCGGGGAGCTGATGTGAATGCAAGGACCACATTCGGCGAGACACCGCTCTTGGTCGCGGCCAAGTATTACAACTTTCATGAGTTGGTGGATTTGCTGTTGCGAAACAATGCGGACGTTCACGCGAGATCAAACGATGGCAGCACTGTTCTGCATGCGGTGTATTCGAAGGAAAAATCACCGATGTTCCAAAAATTGATGCGCAAAGGCGCGGACGTGAATGCTGTCAATCGCTGCGGGAAAACGCCGTTGCACTGCGCGGCGACGTGTAATGATGACGACCCGAAAGCGATCAAGTTGTTGCTTGATGCCGGGGCCGATCCCCGTGCGAAGGATGCTTACGGTGAGACGCCCCTCCATGTTGCCGCAGGTGTTAGCAACCTGCGCGTGGTAAAAGCTCTCTGCGCCGGTGGTGCGGATGTTAACGCCAGAAATCATGATGAGCAAACAACCTGGGGTTCTTCTGTCAGGTGGCGACGCGATGAGGCTTCCATGAAAGTGCATGATTTCCTGCTTGCGAAATCATCTGCCGCCGTTGGCAGGAGATGAGGGATGGCTTCTCGATGTGTGCCCTCGTTCAATGCGCGGCGAGCCAGTTGGGGCCGGTACCGGATTCGACGAGGATGGGGACCTGGTGCGGCAGCGGCAGGGCGTTTTGCATGATGGCGAGGATTTGCGGCACGAGGGTTTCCTGTTCATCGAGGTGGAGGTCGAAGACGAGTTCATCGTGCACTTGCAACAGCAGGCGGCTGCGGAAGTTTTTCTCTAACAGATCGGAAATGCGGATCATGGCGAGTTTGATCATGTCTGCCGCGGTGCCTTGGATGGGGGTGTTGATGGCGGCGCGCTCGGCATTGCCGCGGATGTTCTGGTTAGAGGAGTGGATGTCCGGCAGGTAGCGGCGGCGGCCGCTGAGGGTCTCGATGTAGCCTTGCTCGCGGGTGCGGGCGATGGTGGCATCCATGAAGGCCTTGATGCCGGGGTATTCTTCGAAGTAGGTGTCGATGAGCTTCGCGGCATCGGCGCGCGGGATGCCGAGCCGCTGGCTGAGGCCGAAGGCGGAGATGCCGTAGATGATGCCGAAGTTGACCATCTTCGCGTGGCTGCGCATGTCGCGGGTGACTTCGTCTAACGAAACGGCATAGACCTTGGCGGCGGTGGCGGTGTGGACATCGAGGTTTTGCGCGAAGGCGGCGATCATGCCGGGATCGCCGGAGAGGGCGGCCATGATGCGCAGCTCGATCTGCGAGTAGTCGCAACTGAGCAGGGTGCAGCCGGGGGCAGGGATGAAGGCCTTGCGGATTTTTTTACCGAGCGGGGAGCGCACGGGGATGTTCTGGATGTTCGGATCGGTGGAGGCGAGGCGACCGGTGGCGGCGACGAGTTGGTGGAAGGTGGTGTGGATGCGGCCGGTCTTGGGCTGGATGTGAGCGGGCAGGGCATCGACGTAGGTGGACTTGAGTTTGCTGGCCTCGCGGTATTCGAGGATATCGGCGATGATGGGGTGCGCGCCTTCTAACGAAAGCAGGGTGGTTTCATCGGTCTTGAACTGGCCGGTGGTGGTTTTTTTGGCTTTTTCCGCGAGTTGGAGTCGGGTGAAGAGGATTTCGCCGAGCTGTTTGGGTGAGTTGATGTTGAATGTGCCGCCGGCGTGTTGATGGATGCGCTGGGTGAGTTCATCGATGGTAAGTTGCAGCTCCGCGCCGATTTCGCGCAGGGCGGCGGTATCGAGGGCAATGCCGTTTTGCTCCATGCGGGTGAGCACGGGCAGGAGGGGGGACTCGATGGTGGCGAACACGGTTTGTTGGCCGGAGGTGGCGAGTTCCTCGCGCAGGTGGCGGGCGAGCTGCCAGGTGACATCGGCATCCTCGGCGGCGTATTCGGCGAGGATTTCCACGGGGATGTGGGCGATGGAGAGGTCCTTTTTGTTCGCGGGCTGGCTGGCGGCGAAGGCGAAAAGGTCATCGCTGGCAGCAGGCGCGGCGTTGGATTGGGCGATGTCGGTGAACTTGATGGGGGTGTAGTGGAGGTAGGCTTCCGCGAGGCGGTCCATGCCGTGGCGTTGGTCCGGGTGGAGCAGGCTGTGGGCGAGCATGGTATCGAAAAACGGCCCGGAGCACGGGATGTTTTGTTGCTGGAGGATGGCGAGGTCGTACTTGAGATTGTGGCCGATTTTTTCGCTGGAGTTGGCGAAAATTTCCCGCAGGGCTGGCGGGAGCGGCTGGCCGGGGGTGAGCGGCAGGTACCAGGCCTCGTGGTCCTGCCAGCAGAAGGCGATGCCTAACAGATCGGCGGCAAAGGGATCGAGCGAGGTAGTCTCGGTATCGAAACAAAAGGCACTCTGCGCGGCGAGGGCGGTGAAGAGGGCGGCTTGTGTTTCGGGGGAATCGGCCAGGTGATAGGTGTGGTCCACCTCGCGGATGGTGCGCAGGGTGGAGGTGGCGGCGGATGTTTCCGTTAGGTTTTCCGGGGCTGCGGTGGAGCTGGCGGAATCGGGGAACAGTCGCTTGGTGAGGGTGCGGAACTCGAACTCGGCGAAGAGGGCCTTGATGTCGGCCTCTTGGTAGGTGGAGAGCTTCATGTCATCCCAGGAGGAGGCGATGGGGACATCGATCTGGATGGTGGCGAGATCTTTCGAGAGCAGGGCTTGGTCGGCGTAGGCGATGAGATTCTCGCCGAGTTTGCCTTTGACCTGGCTGGCGTGGGCTAACAGATTCTCCATGGAATCCCACTCGCGGATGAGTTTTTTGGCGGTTTTTTCGCCGACGCCGGGCACGCCGGGGATGTTATCGGCGGCATCGCCCCACAGGCCAAGGATGTCGATGACCTGGGCGGGGCGGGAAATTTCCCATTGGCTGAGAATGGTGGCCACGTCGAGGATCTCGTGATCGGTGCCTTTGCGGCCGGGCCGCCAGATGGAACTGGTGGCGCTGACGAGTTGGGAGAAGTCCTTATCGGGGGTGACCATGTAGGTGTGGAAGTCGCCGGTGGCATCGGCGCGATGGGCGAGGGTGCCGATGATGTCATCGGCCTCGTAGCCATCGAGTTCGAGCACGGGGATTTGGAAGGCCTGGCACAGGCGTTTCACGTGAGGGATGGCGGCGAGCAACTCCTCGGGGGTGGCATCGCGCTGGGCCTTGTAGGCGGGGAACTTGATGTGTCGGGCGGTGGGCGCGTGGGTATCGAACGCGACGCCGAGGTGGGTGGGGTTTTCCTTTTCGATGATGGTCAGCAACGTGTTGGTAAAGCCGTAGAGGGCGGAGGTGTTGATGCCTTTGGAATTGCGGATGGGATTGGTGATGAAGGCGAAGTGGGCGCGGTAGATCAGAGCCATGCCGTCGAGAAGAAACAAGCGCATGGCGGGATGATGGCGGAGAATGGGCTGAGGGGGAAGTGTGAAGTGCGCGGGGGGAATTGACGATTGTTGATTTTGGAATGTTGATTTCGGATTTTGGGGTAAAAAAATCCCGCCTGGAGGGGATGTGCTCCAGGCGGGCATGGGGTGCCGTGAGTTACGAAAAGCTCTACTTATGGCTGGGCGGGAATGTAGAGTTCGGAGTCCACGGCGAGGAGGGTCTGCGGGCTGAAGCTCCAGCCGTTGAGAGAGTTGATCTTTTCCGGGGTGGTGTTGTATTCCTTGGCCACTTCGGCCAGGGTCAGCTCACGAGTGGTTTTGATCAGACGGTAGGCTGAGGGTGCTGCCACTTCCTTGGTTTGATTTTTCACCGGTTGCGTTGAGGTGTCCGCGAGTGCCGGGGCTGGCTGCGGCGTGAGTTCCTTTTCAGGAGCGGGCGTGGGTGCGGGAGTGGTAGCCGCCATTTCCGGAGCGGGCTCCGGTGCTGGCTCGGGCGCAGGAGTCACGACCGATTTTTGCGCCACCGGCGCAGGTGCGGGAGGCGCAGTGCGCGCAATATCGGCCACCGGTGTGCGTGAGGTCGATGACGATCCGGGTAGATTGATTTTTTGACCAATCGCCATTTTGTTAGGGTTGAGGTTGGGATTGGCAGCTTGCAGAGCAGCCACGCTGGTGCCTTGCAGGCGGGCGATTTTGCTGAGGCTGTCACCGGATTTCACTTCGTAGGTCCCAGCGACGGACGGGCGGGATGAAGTGTTGGTATTTTTCGCGACGGGAGTGGCTGCTGCTGCAGTGGCACCGTTGCGGGACGGGATGGTGAGCTTCTGGCCAACGCGCAGGGATTGAGCATGCACGCCAGGATTGGCTTGTTGCAACTGGTTGAGCGTGACGCCGTAATTGAGGGCGATGCGATAAAGGTTGTCACCCGATTTCACGGTGTGAGTGGCCGCGCTAGCATGCGATGCTGCGGCAATAGTCAGGAGACCGAAGAGTAGGGTGCGAATCTTCATAAACGGCATAGTAACAATAACCGGCACAGGATCAAGAAAAAAATTTAACTTTGCTTGATATTTTTGAAAAGATTTGCTTTCGAATCACCTGCTACAATTGATTATCTTTTTGATAGCATGGTTGACGTGAAGACGAAGCGGATGAAAGGCCTTATTTTGCAGGCGTTTTGCCAAGTACAGAGACCATGTAAAGCCGCAGGATTTCGGGTTTTTACCATCCACGGCTCCAATCAAGGTGTTAGCCCTCGAGTGAGCGGGTTTGGTCTGGATCAATGACAAGTGAGCACGTGATTTTCTCAAGAGGCATCTGCGGTTTTTTCCGGGTCAGCATGGGTGGAAAGCATAGCTCAGCACTCGCTGCGACCCTCCTGTGAAGTCAAAGTGCGTTCGGCACCGTGGTTCCTAAGCATGATGTTGCCTACCCTTAAAACGCCATCACCCCAATCCAGACAAACTGGATTGGGGTGATGGCGGACAGAGAGGGATTCGAACCCTCGTTACCTTTAACAGTAAACACGCTTTCCAAGCGTGCGCGATCGACCACTCTGCCATCTGTCCTGATACCGTTGTGGGGGGCGCAGTAAGGAGAATTTTTTGATGTTTGGCAATGCATTTTTTCCGATTTTTTCGGAATGATGTTTTCACCACGATGACGCCTGTTCACTGGGTCATGTTGTCGGTGGGTGTGTCAACTTGGCGCGACATATTGTCCCGTTTCCGCTGCGCGTCAATAGGACCTGTGGGTAAAAAGATTGGAAAATCAAGGGCTGCGGCTGATCCGGCGGTTCTGGCACGCTGCCTGCCATAGGGATTGTGTTCAAACGACCCGAATGGGCCACACCAACAACCACTTACCCCACAAACACTATGTCTAAAATACTTGGAATCGACCTCGGCACTACGAACTCGTGCATGTCTGTCATGGAAGGCGGCGAACCCGTCGTTCTGGAAAACTCGGAAGGCGCACGCACCACTCCGTCGGTGGTCGCTTTCACCAAATCGGGCGAGCGTCTCGTCGGCCAGGCCGCGAAACGTCAGGCGGTGACCAACCCGAAAAACACCGTTTACTCTGCCAAGCGTCTCATCGGTCGCAAGTTCAGCGAACTGACCGAAGCCGACAAGCGCATGCCTTACAAGATCGTCGCCGCCGCCAATGGCGATGCCCACATCCAGGTGGAAACCGGTGGCGAAACCAAAACTTACTCACCGCAGGAAATCGCCGCGATGGTGCTGGGCAAACTCAAGGCCGATGCCGAAGCAAAACTCGGAGAAACGATCTCGGAAGCCGTGATCACTGTGCCCGCCTATTTCAACGATTCTCAGCGCAATGCCACCAAGGCCGCGGGCGAAATCGCCGGCCTCAAGGTGCTGCGTATCATCAACGAGCCGACCGCCGCCTCGTTGGCCTACGGTCTTGATAAGAAGTCCGATGAAAAAATCGCCGTCTATGACCTCGGCGGTGGCACCTTCGATATCTCCGTGCTGGAAATCGGTGACGGCGTGTTCGAAGTGCTTGCGACCAATGGCGACACCCAACTCGGCGGTGACGACTGGGACAACGCGATCATCAACTACATCGTCGCTGAATTCAAAAAAGACCAAGGCGTTGACCTCTCCGGCCAAGCCGATGCCCTGCAACGGATCAAAGAGGAAGCGGAAAAAGCGAAAATCGCGCTCTCTTCCAGCCAGTCCTACGACATCAACCTGCCCTTCATCACCGCCGATGCCACGGGTCCGAAACATATCCAACTCACTCTCACCCGCTCGAAGTTGGAGCAGCTCACCGACAGCCTCTTCGAGCGCACCAAGAAGCCCGTCCGCGATTGCATCAAGGAAGCCGGCATCGACCTCTCGAAAATCGACGAACTCGTTCTCGTCGGTGGCATGACCCGCATGCCGAAAGTCATCGAGACCGCTCGCGAGCTCGGTGGCAAGGAGCCGCACAAAGGTGTGAACCCGGATGAAGTCGTCGCCATCGGTGCGGCCATCCAGGGCGGCGTGCTGCGCGGCGATGTGAAAGACGTGCTCTTGCTCGACGTCACTCCGCTGACGCTCTCGATCGAAACCGAAGGCTCGCGTGCCACGCCGATGATCGAGCGCAACACCACCATCCCCGCGAAGAAGTCGCAGATTTTCTCCACCGCCGCCGACAACCAACCTGCCGTGGACATCCGCATTTGCCAAGGCGAGCGCCCGATGTTCTCCGACAACAAGTTGTTAGGAAACTTCCGCCTTGATGGCATCGCCAGCGCCCGTCGCGGTGAACCACAGATCGAAGTCACTTTCGACATTGACGCCAACGGCATCCTCCACGTCTCCGCGAAAGACAAACAATCCGGCAAGGAGCAGAAAATCTCCATCCAAGGATCGTCCGGTCTCAGCAAAGACGAGATCGAGCGCGCCAAGCAGGAAGCCGAGGCCCACGCCGAGGAGGACCGCAAACGCGTCGAGGCTGTCGATACCAAGAACAAGGCCGAAAACCTCGCCTTCCAGGTCGAGAAACAGCTCGAAGAACTGGGCGACAAAGCCCCCGCAGAACTCAAAGCCGATCTTCAAGGCAAAGTCCAGGCCGTGCGCGATGCGCTGAAGTCCGATGACCTCGATGCCATCAAAGCCGCCACCACCGACCTCGAAAAAACCATGACGGAACTCTACAACGCCGCCCAGCAAATGGGTGGTGCCGGAGCCGCTCCCGACGTGCAACCCGCCAACGACGAACCCGGCGAGCCCAAAAAGGCCAAAGGCAAAGTAGTGGATGCCGAGGTGGTTGATTAATATTTAAGTAAAATTACCATGTCTGAATCTAATCCCAAAATAAAACTCTTAACAACTAGTGATTTTGTTAGTGAGGGGCATAATACGTCTAAAATCGCAGTGATTTGCGCTGTCGATATTGATCAAGAAAAAGGTTCTAATCGCGATTTGATTACGACTGAAATCATATTCTCAAACACACCAAGCGGCAAAACTGGATACAGAATGAGGATTGTAGATGATTATCCTTCTGAACTCAATGTGTGTTTAAATATGATGCTGGTAAAAGCTGCGTCTCTCGCTGAACATTACTTCCGCATTTTTTTAAAGGAAAAAACAGAATTTTCAACGTCAGAATTTTGTCTGTTGGTTGAATCAACCGAAGCGGAAATTCTCAACCAAATCAAATACGGGGATGTGATTTTTGATAATCAGAATATTTTGGATAACACTAAAATCGATGATGTTAAAAAATTGATGATTAAAACCGCGAATATTTCTAATCACAAAAGACAGCAGGTATCATTTGATTGCGCGCCAACTAGTAAGCCAACGGTCATTAGAGATTACGGTAGAATAATCACTCGCAAACCAATATCTTAACAAATTATCTACCATGACCCTCTCCCAAAAGCTCGAAACACTCAACGCTCTGCGTCCGCTTTCTGCGGAGGCAGTGGCGAGTATTTCGGCTGCTTGGGATACAAACATGGTGTATGAGTCCAACTGCATCGAGGGCAACTCCCTGACTTTGCGCGAGACTGATCTCGTTCTCTCGAAAGGCATCACCGTTTCCGGCAAGCCGCTCAAGGATCACATCGAGGCCGTCAACCTCGAAAAAGCTTGGGAACACGTCAAACAGCTTGCTCAGCGTGCCGCTGCGCTCACCGAATCCGACCTGCTCGCCATCCATCGCATGGTGCTCACAGGCGTGGAAGAACAGCATGCCGGATTCTACCGCAGTGGTACCGTGCGCATTTCCGGTTCCTCGCTGGTGCCGCCCAACCCCATGAAAGTCCCTGACCTCATGGAGCAGCTCTTCACAGAACTGCAACACATAAGCGATCCCCTCACTCGGGCGGCCACACTCCATCACGGCATCGCTCGCATTCATCCTTTTGTCGATGGCAATGGACGCACGGCCCGCCTCGCGATGAATTTCATCCTCCTCGCCGCCGGCTTTCCGCCCATCTCCATTTCTCCCGCCGACCGCATCCCTTACTACGATGCATTAGAAGCCGCCGACCAAGGTAACTTCCCCGCCTTCCAATCCTACCTCGAACAACAACTCCACCGCGAGCTCGACACCTGGCTCGCCGCCCTCCAGCAACCCTAGCAAAAATTCTGCAATTCTGAAAATTCTGAAATTCTGTTCCCAAAAAGCCACCATCACTCATAGACACCCCATCCCATCTACCGCTCCCCAAAATTCTTCCCCCACTGATCACTGCTCACTCCCCACTCAACACTTTCCACCCTTTCAAGCTAACTCGGCTTGTCTAACCAACAAACAACCAAACCAATACAACACATACTATGGCTAACATCAAACCACTCGGTCAACGCGTTCTCGTGAAACGCATCGAAGCAGAAGCCGTCTCCGCAGGAGGAATCGTCCTGCCCGACAGCGCCAAGGAAAAACCACAAGAGGCTCTTGTGATTTCCGTAGGCACCGGCGGTCGCGACGACAACGGCAAACTCATCGAATTCACCGTCAAAGTGAACGACAAGGTGCTCATCTCCAAATACGGCGGCACCGAAGTCAAAATCAACGGCGAGGAACACCTCATCATCTCCGAATCCGACATCCTCGGTATTGTGGACTGAAGTCCACGGTCACTGGTCACCAGTCATTGGTATTGACGTCCGCACGTTCCTACCAGTGACCAGTCAACCAGTGACTACCAACCAAACTTCTCAAAACATACTCAATCTAACAAACGAACTACACACAGAATATGCCCGCTAAACAACTGCAATTCGACGAAGCCGCACGCCAGGCCCTCCTGCGCGGAGTGGAAAAACTCGCACGCGCCGTCAAAGCCACCCTTGGCCCTGCCGGACGCAATGTGATCCTCGACAAAAAATTCGGCTCCCCCACCATCACCAAGGACGGTGTTTCCGTGGCCAAGGAGATCGAACTCGAGTGCCCCTATGAAAACATGGGTGCCCAGCTCATCCGCGAGGTTTCCAGCAAAACCAGCGACATCGCCGGTGACGGAACTACTACTGCCACCGTACTTGCCGAAGCCATCTACAAGGAAGGTCTGCGCAACGTGACCGCCGGTGCCAATCCGATCTCCCTGCAACGCGGGATCATGAAGGCCACCGAAGCCATCGTCGCCCAACTGAAAGTGCTTTCCAAGACCGTCTCCGACACCAAGGAAATCGCCCAGGTTGCCACCGTTTCCGCCAACTGGGACACCGAAATCGGCAACATCATCGCCGAGGCCATGGACAAGGTCGGCAAAGACGGCACCATCACCGTGGAAGAAGCCAAAGGCATCGAAACCACGCTTGATGTGGTGGAAGGCATGCAGTTCGACAAAGGCTACCTCAGCCCTTACTTCGTCACCGACGCAGAAGGCATGGAAGCCGTTCTCGACAACGCACTGATCCTCATCAACGAGAAAAAAGTATCGTCTCTCAAAGACATGCTGCCACTCCTCGAGAAAGTCGCCAAGACCGGACGTCCGTTCCTGATCATCGCCGAAGATGTCGAGGGCGAAGCCCTGGCCACCCTCGTAGTGAACAAACTGCGCGGCATCCTGCACGTCGCTGCGGTGAAAGCTCCTGGTTTCGGCGATCGCCGCAAAGCCATGCTCGAAGACATCGCCGTGCTCACCGGTGGCAAAGTCATCACCGAAGACCTCGGCATCAAGCTTGAGAGCGTGGAACTCAGCGACCTTGGCCAAGCCAAGCGCGTCACCATCTCGAAGGATGCGACCACCATCATCGAAGGTGCCGGTTCCAGCGAAGCCATCACCGGCCGCGTGAACCAGATCCGCAAGCAAATCGAAGACACCACCAGCGACTATGATCGTGAGAAGCTCCAGGAGCGTCTTGCCAAACTTGCTGGCGGCGTCGCTGTCATCAACGTCGGTGCTGCCACCGAGACCGAGATGAAAGAGAAAAAAGCCCGCGTGGAAGACGCCCTGCACGCCACCCGCGCTGCGGTGGAAGAAGGCATCGTTCCCGGCGGTGGCACCGCTCTGATCCGTGCCCTCAAGGCTGCTCAGGATGCGGATTGCTGCTCCGCTGCTACCAACGAAGACGAGCGCACCGGCATGGGCATCGTGTCCCGCGCCGTGGAAGCTCCGCTGCGTCAACTGGCTGCCAACGCCGGTCGCGAAGGTGCTCTCATCGTGGAGAACGTCAAGACCAACAAAGACGGTTTCGGCTACAACGTCGCCACCGACAAATACGAAGACCTCATCGCTTCCGGTGTGGTTGACCCGACGAAAGTCACCCGCAGTGCCCTGCAAAACGCCGCGTCCATCGCCGGCCTCTTGCTCACCACCGAGTGCCTCATCGCTGAGAAGCCTGAGAAAGCAGCACCCGCTGCCGGCGGTCACGACCACGACCACGGCATGGGCGGCATGATGTAATCGTGGCGGAGGCGTCCCGCCTCCCAGCCTTCAACATCAAACAATTCCCAACCCCGCGCGGCTCATCCGCGCGGGGTTTTTTCCATGGGAGTGCGGACTTCAGTCCCGCATCGTTAGGATGAGAGAAGTGGGATCAAGTCCGAGTTCCATTGCACCCACCAAAAAACATCCTTCACTTAGCAGCTGTATTGCGCTACATTCCCAACATGAACGAAAAAGAAAAGGTCGCGCATTCCTTCGAAAATCACCCACTGGCCAAGGCTATCTTACGCGAAGGATTGTCGATCCAAGATCGTTTTTCCGCCGAGCCCATTTACGCCAAGACAGGGAAAGGCTTTTTAAAAAGTGTGGGCGTCGAAGAGATCGCTCGCGCCAAGAATGAGGCTAAAACGAAAAAGTCATGAATCGTCGCGCATGGTTGGCCGAAGTTTCATGGGACATGGTTGTCTGGCAGAACGAGCAGCTATGTCTTGCAAAGCGCGCCCATCATGGACCTACTTCAGACGGATATGAAGTATGTCGCTTGTTTTGGGAGAGTTCTATGACCACCATCATGACTCTTGATGAAATGGTGGATATTTGCCGCAAATGTCATCGTATGGCACCTTTTACCAACTACAACGGCAATACTTTTTCCGCAATTGCCCGAGCAATGATCGAAATGCTGGGAGTTTCGAATCAAAGTAAAACCCTCGCCCGCAGTCTTGCAGGCCACATAGTCGCCGGAGTCGCCAGTGACGAAGAAATCCTCGCCTTCCGGAAATTCTGCGCTGGTCTCGGAGAGTCGTGAAAGTCGATGATCCTCTCAATATACGGGACTCAGTTTGAAAATGTCACATACAGACGATGCTCTCGATCTCATCGCGAGATTACGCAAGATGTAGATTCCATGATAATCGTGGCTCTTGTCACGGCCACGGCATGGGCGGCATGATGGAATCGTGGCGGAGGCGTCTCGCCTCCCAGCCTTCAACATCCCACCAATCCCAACCCGCGCGATTCATCCGCGCAGGTTTTTTTCGACAAAGATCATCCCTCTGCCACGGCACTGCCGAAATCCTCGATTTTCCCAATCGATGTTTCTATTTGCTAGTCACCACAGCGTCTGTTAGGAAGTGCTCCATGCCATCGCATGATAAAACACCTTCACGCCTTCGCGCAGAACTGGAAGCACCGCCTGCCTTGCGTGTGTTTGGCAGCGGTTGGTGGAGTGGAGCACTCGGCATCATTCTTGGCGCGTCCTCCGTTCTGGGGATCTTATGTGTATGGTTTCCGAATTGGTTCACAGTTGCTGAGATGAAACCATTGCACCAAACAGGTTGGTATCAGCCTGTGATCATCGCCTCGATCACGGTCGCCTTTTTTCTATCCATGCTCAGTCTGATGCTGCGCAGCAGCAAAGTTCTGGGTTACACAGGGATGGCTTTGACATTGCTCGCCCTGACCATCGCAGGCAAAGGGCTCACTCCAGTATCTTCAGAAGCCTCCGCCTATTACTTTGGCCTGGATTTTTTCTTGTTGCGGCTGCTTCTCACCGGCTTGGTTTTTATTCCCTTCGAGTCGTGGTTTCCGCGGCACATCAAACAAGGCATTTTCCGCTACGAGTGGCGCGAGGATCTGCTGTATTATTTCCTCAGCAGCATGCTGGTGCAACTGATGACCTGGCTATCCCTGATGCCTGCCAATACCTTGTTTGCGATAACCTCTTGGGCCACATTCCGTTCCTGGGTCGCAGCGCTACCGTTTTTGGTGCAAGTGATGGCGATCATGTTGCTCACTGATTTTGTGCAATACTGGGTGCATCGCACCTTTCATCGCATTCCCTTCCTCTGGCGTTTTCACTCCGTCCATCATTCGGCACAGTGCATGGACTGGATGGCGGGTGCTCGCATGCATTTCATCGAAATTCTGATTCTTCGCGGCACAACCGTCATCCCCATGATCGTGCTGGGCTTTCACCAGAGTGCCGTCAATGCCTACCTGCTGATA
>Ga0075157_10001559_pt1 | contig 14222 bp, 10 predicted proteins | sample JI81BgreenDNA_FD_70967 | JGI IMG/M metagenome (GOLD analysis project Ga0075157, IMG submission 70967) | Wastewater effluent complex algal communities from Wisconsin, to seasonally profile nutrient transformation and Carbon sequestration -... | ecosystem: Engineered > WWTP > Effluent > Algae...
GTTTCCACGTCCAGATCGTTCGTCGGCTCGTCCAGCACCAGCAGGTTCGATTCGCGCGCCATGATCCGCGCCAGCAGAAGCCGCGCGCGCTCGCCGCCCGACAGGCTGCGCACCGGGGCGCGGGCCTGCGCGTCGTCGAACAGGAAATCCTTCAGATAGGCCACCACATGCTTGGGCGTGCCGCGCACCATCACCTGATCGGCCTGCCCCGAGACCCGCATCTCAGGATCGCCGGTCAGGTTTTCCCACAGGCTTTCGTCCAGATTCAGCCGCGCGCGCGCCTGATCGAAGATCGCCACCTCCAGATTCGTGCCAAGCCGGATCGTGCCGCTGTCGGGCGCGGTCTCGCCGGTCAGCAGTTTCAGCAGCGTCGTCTTGCCGGCGCCGTTGGGGCCGACCAGCGCCACGCGATCACCGCGCAGCACCTTCAGGCTGAAGTCTTTGACGATCATCGTGTCACCGAAGGCCTTGGTGACCTTGTCCGCCTCGACCACCAGCTTGCCCGAGGGCATCGCCGCATCCAGCACCAGCGCCGCTGTGCCCTGGCGGCGGATCTGGGCCGCCCGGTCCTCGCGCAGGGCCTGCAACGCACGCACCCGGCCCATGTTGCGCTTGCGCCGCGCGCTGATGCCTTCCACGGCCCAGCGCGCCTCGGCCTTGATCTTGCGATCCAGCTTGTGGCGGGCCTCGTCCTCCTCGGTCCAGACCTTGTCGCGCCAGTCCTCGAACGCCGCGAACGACTGGTCCAGCCGGCGCACCTGCCCGCGGTCCACCCACAGCATCGCCCGGCTGAGCGCGTTCAGGAAGGCGCGGTCGTGGCTGATCATCAGATAGGCGGCGCGCGTCTCGCGCAGGCGTTCCTCCAGCCACTGGATGGCGTGGATGTCCAGATGGTTGGTCGGCTCATCGAGCAGCATCAGATCCGGCGCCTCGGCCAGCAGCCGCGCCAGCGCCGCGCGGCGGCGTTCCCCGCCCGAGGCCGTGGCACAGGCGACATCGGCATCGAACCCCAGCCCCTCGGCCGCGACATCGACCCGCCATTCCTCGCCGGGATCCAGCCTCTGCATCACCCAGTCGCCCAGCGTGGCGAAGCCGTGGAATTCGGGCTCCTGCTCCATGTAGCCGACCGACGTGCCGGGCGTGACGATCCGGCTGCCCTGGTCCGGTTCGGCCAGACCCGCCATGATCTTCATCAGCGTCGACTTGCCCGAGCCATTGCGGCCGACCAGCGCCAGCCGGTCGCCGGGCTGGATGACCAGGTCGAGGCCGGAAAACAGCGGATTGCCGCCGAAGGTCAGCGAGAGGCCGGAAAGCTGGAGGAGGGGTGCGGGTGCCATGGCGGGGGGCTATCGCGCGGCCGCGCCATGGTCAAGCCGTCAACGGCGCGCAGCCCGGGTGCGGGCGCAGGCCCACCGCGGCGCGGCGCCCAGGGGTGCCAGAACCGGCACAAGGGGCGCACCGCCGACCAGACCGACCCGCGCAGCACAAGCGCGGCCAGGGCAAGAGCGAAGGCAAGCAGGATCACCGGCATCGGCCCCCCGAAGGATACGGACAGTCCCCACCCTCGCCTGCAAGGGTTAAGATCCCGCAAACGCCCGCCGGGGATTGCAGAGGGGTCCCGGGCCTCCTATGTTAAAGGCATTAACATCTGGAGGAACCGATGAACCTGATCCTGAACGTGCTCTGGCTGGTGCTGGGCGGGGCCTGGATGGCGCTGGGCTGGCTGGTGGCGGCGCTGCTCATGGCGATCAGCCTCATCGGCCTGCCCTGGGCGCGCTCGGCCGTGGTGATGGCGGGCTATTCGCTGCTGCCCTTCGGCTTTCGCGCCACCGACCGCGCCGGAGTCAGCGGCCCGGACATCGGCACCGGCGCCCTCGGCACCCTCGGCAACCTGCTGTGGCTGGTGCTGGCCGGCTGGTGGCTGGCGCTGGGGCACCTGATCTCGGCGGTGCTCTGCGCGATCACCATCATCGGCCTGCCCTTCGCCTGGGCGCATCTGAAACTGGCGGGCTTTGCGCTCTGGCCGGTCGGCCGCACGCTGGTCGCGCGCTGACCCCGGCACCCCGGACCGCCGCCGGCGGCGATTCAGCCCCTGTTAAGGGCGGGCCGCTATCCTGCAGGGGAATCGGCGGGACCTGGGGTGAAGATGCGTATCGTGATCGTCGAGGATCATCCGATGATCCTGCAGGTGCTGACCTCGGCCCTGCGAACGGTTCCGGGCTATGTGGTGCAGGGCTATTCGGGCGCGCGCAACGGGCTGGAGGCCTGCGCGGCCGGTGCCGATCTGGCCATCTTCGACAACCGCCTCCCCGACATGAGCGGCACGGACGCCGTCCGCCTGCTGCGCGCCACCCCCGCCACGCAGCACCTGCCGATCATCATGATCACCGGCGATGGCGACGCGCGCACGCGGATGGATTCGATCAAGGCCGGCGCCACCGATTTTCTGGAAAAACCCGTCAACATCGACGAATTGCGCCTGCGCGTGCGCAATCTTCTGGCCCTGCATGAGGCGCAGAAGCAGGCCGAACGGCGCGAGAGGCTGCTGGAAAGCGTGATCTCGGCGTCGAACGCCAGCATCGCCGTGGCCAATGCGCGCGACCCGCGCACCCCCTTCACCTTTGTCAGCGAGGCGCTGGCCCGGCTCTGCGGGCGCAATGCCCGGCAGATGACCGAATTCACGCATCCTCTGCTGTGGATCGACACGGACCCTTCGCCCGAACGCGACGCGCTGGCCGCGGCGGTCGCCGCGCGCCGTCCGGGGCGTTTCGTGCTGCAGGCGCGGCGCCCCGGCGGCCCGGATTTCTGGAACGAGGTGGCCCTGCATCCCGTGCCCGACCCCGGGGCCGAGGCGCATTTCCTGGTCGTCACCCAGCGCGACATCAGCGACATGGTCGAAATCCGCGAGGCCCATGACCGCCTCAACGCCCGCATGAGCGACATCGCCCGCCTCAGCGGCGCCTGGTTCTTCGAGGTGGGGGCCGATGGCGTGGTCACCTATGTCTCGCAGGCGATGGCTCTGGCGCTGGGCGCCCGCCCCGATTCCGTGATCGGCCGGCCGGTCGATGCGCTGGGCGTCCGCTTTGCCGACCCTGACCGCCGCGGGCAGACCCTGCACAGCCTGTTCACCACCCCGGGGCCGGCGATTGATGCGCTGCTGCTCGACTGCCGCCTGCCCGATGGCAGCCTGCGCGCGGTGCAATCCAGCATCGCGCCCTTCCAGGACCCCTCGGGCGGGTTTGGCGGCTATCGCGGCCACGCCGTCGATGTGACCGACATCACCGAGGCGCGCGATCAGGCGCACCGCGCCAGCCGCGCCAAATCCGCTTTCCTGGCCACCATGAGCCACGAGATGCGCACCCCGCTGACCGCGATCGTCGGCCTGTCGGAAACGCTGGCCGAGGACGCGGCCAACCCCGCTCAGCGCGCCACCCTGGGCACCATCCGCGACGCGGCCGCGCATCTGGCCGGGGTTCTGGGCGATGTTCTCGATGTGGCCACGATGGAGCGCGGCGATCTTGTGCTGAATGTGGCGCCGCTGGATCCGGTGGCACTCCTTGAGGAATCCGTCGCGGGCCTTGCGGCCGAGGCGCGCTCGCGCGGGCTGACCGTGCAGACCGAAGTCCTCGGCCCCACCGGCGTGCTGCGCCGCGGCGACGGGCCCCGCCTGCGCCAGATCCTGCGCCACCTGATGTCGAACGCGGTGAAGTTCACCGAAACCGGCGGCATCGACCTGCGCCTCGACCTGCGCGACCCCGCGCGCCTGACCGTGGTGATCGCCGACACCGGGATCGGCATGTCCGCCCGCGAGCTGTCGGTGGTCTTCGATCCCTTCGTTCAGGCCGATGACGGCATCGCGCGGCGTTTTGGCGGCCTGGGTCTGGGGCTTGGCCTTGCCAGGTTCCTGGCCGGGGCGATGGACGGCCGGCTCGACCTGCAATCGACCCCGGGGGTCGGCACCCGGGCGACGCTGGACATCGCCCTACCCCCGGCCGAGGTCCTGCCCTCGGGCCCGGTCGATCTGTCCGGGCAGCGCGTGCTGGTCGCCGACGACAACCGCACCAACCGCCGCATCCTGGAAACGATGCTGCACAAGCTGGGCGCCGAAGTGACCCTGGCCGAGGATGGCGACGAAGCCCTCGACCGCTGGCGCGGCGGCGCGTTCGACCTCTTGCTCCTCGACATCAACATGCCGCGACTGGCCGGCACCGACGTGGCCCGCAGCGTGCGCGCGGCGCCCGGCGGCGGGCGGGTTCCGATCCTGGCCGTCACCGCCAACGCCCGCCCGGAGCAGGTCCTGCTCTACCGCGAGGCGGGGTTCGACGGCTGCCTGGGCAAGCCCTTCACCGCCGACGCGCTGTCGGGCGCTCTGCGCAGCGTGCTCGACAGCCGGCCGCAGTCCAGGCCGCCGCCGCAACTGGCCCGCGCCACTCCCTGAAACCTGTTGTGCCCCCTGCTTTCCCCTCATCACACCAAGGAGATGCGAATGTCCCTGATCTTTCGGGTGCTGGCCACCCTGCTTGCCCTCGCTCTGCCGGCGGCGGGAACCGCCCAGCCGCTGCCTGTGCCGCAAGGGCCGGTCATCCTGACCCTGCACGGCACCCTCGCGCATGCCAATGTCGATGGCAGCGCGCAATTCGACCTCGCCATGCTCGATGCCCTCGAACAGCGCGAGACGGTCACCGAAACCCCCTGGCACGAAGGCGTTCAGACCTTCACCGGGCCGCGCCTTTCGACCCTTCTTGCCGCGGCGGGGGCCAGCGGATCGGAACTGCGCATCGTGGCCGTCAACGATTACGCCGCGACGATGCCCTGGCAGGACACGCAGGACCATGAGGTCATCCTCGCCTCGCGCCGCAACGGCGAGACCATGTCGGTGCGCGAAACCGGGCCGCTCTTCGTCATCTACCCCTTCGACGAGAACCCCAGCCTGCGTGACGAGGTCTATTTCTCGCGCTCGGTCTGGCAGGTCCACATGATCGAGGTGCGTCCGTGACAGGCCCGCGGCGCCCTTTCCGGCTGTTCGGTCAGAACCGGATCAGCGTCGCGATCCTCGCCTTGATTGCGCTGGGCACGATGGTGGCCTCGTCAATCCTGTTCCTGCGGCTTCTGGACTCCGAGCGCACGATGGACGCCCTCGTGCGCGAGGATGCGATGTGGGCCGTGTTCCAGAGCGACCGCCACCTGCGCGCCTTCGACCACAGCGTCGGCCTGATCCTGGAAACCGGGGATCCGCAGCATCACGCGCAGATGATGCACCATTTCGACATCCTATACAGCCGCGTCCGGCTGCTGGAGAGGGGCACGTTCGTCCTCGATCTCAACACCGAAGGCCCCCTGTCGGCACTGGGGCGCGATCTGCGAACCTCGGTCGTGGCGATGGTCGGACCGCTGGACGGGCTCGACCCTGGCGGCCCCGGCTATCTCGAGGCCCTGGCCGGCCTGAGCGGCGACCTGGAACGCCTGCTGACGGCCTCGAACGACCTTGTGCTGGCCGCGAATGCGGAAGTCAATGCCGCCCGGGTCCGCGAACGCGACCAGCGCCGCGCGCTTCAGGACCAGTTGGCGCTGCTGGCGCTGCTGGGAATCCTGTCGTTCCTGGGCATCTTCGTGCTGCTGATCCTGCAACTGCTGCGGATCGCGCGATCGAACCAGCTGATGGCGCTGCTTCAGGAACGCAGCCGCCGTCGCGCTCTGCGCGCGCAGGCGGCCAGCCGGGCGAAATCGGTCTTCCTCGCCACCATGAGCCACGAGATCCGCACCCCGCTGAACGGCATCCTCGGATCGACCGAACTGCTCGCCCTGACCCCCCTGCCCGCAACCGACGGCGCGCGCCTCGAGACCATCCGGTCCTCGGCCCTCGTGCTGCGCGACCTGATCGACGGCATCCTCGATTTCTCCAAACTCGAGGCCGGCGTGATCGAAACCTGCCGGGCCGAGGTCGATCTGGCCGATCTGGCGCGGGTCCTGCATCAGGTCTTCGGCACCGAGGCGGCCCGAACGGGCCTGACGCTGGACATCCACCTGCCCGCCGCGCGGATCGTGACGAATGACGTCCGGCTGCGCCAGGTGCTGGTCAACCTGATCGGCAACGCCCTGAAATTCACGCCGCAAGGCGGCATCCGCGTGCGCGGGCAGCTCGACACGCCCACAAGGCTGCGGATCGAGATCGAGGACGACGGAATCGGCATCGCGCCCGAGGATCAGGCCCGCCTTTTCGCCGGGTTCAGCCAGCTCGACGGCAGTTTCGCGCGCCAATACGGTGGCGCGGGGCTGGGCCTTGCGATCTGCAAGCGTATCCTTGATGCCCTCGGCGGCGAAATCGGCGTCGAGAGCGCGCTCGGACGTGGCAGCCGCTTCTGGTTCACCCTGCCGGTCGAGCCCGTCGCCGACGCCGCCCGCCCGGACCTGCCGCCCGCCGCCGCGCCCGCAGGCCTGAACGTTCTCGTCGTCGAGGACAATGCCGTCAACCTCGCGGTCGTCACGGGGTTACTCGAACACCTCGGGCATCGCTGCCAGGCCGCGCACAACGGCCACGAGGCCCTCGCCGCGCTGACGCAGACCCGGCCCGACCTGATCTTCATGGACATGCAGATGCCGCTGATGGACGGGGTTCAGGCAACGCGCGAGATCCGACGCCGGGGCGAATCCCTGCCCATCGTCGGCGTCACCGCCAATGCCCTCCCCGAGGATCGCGAGGCCTGCCTTGCCGCCGGGATGGACGATTTCCTGCCCAAACCCCTGACCCTTGCCAGTGTTGCGCGCGTCCTTGCGCACCACGCGCCCCGGCTTGAACGGCACCTTGAACCGCCCCCCGAACCGCCCCCTACGCCCCTGACGTCGCCGCCCCCTGACGACACGCCCCCTGACGACACACCCCTGACCGACAACCCGCAACTGACCGACCTGATCGAGGTGCTGGGCGCGCCGATGGTCGATTCCCTGATCCAGCGCTTCGAGGACGAACTGGAACAGACCGATGCCGCCCTCCTCTCGGCCCTGTCCGCGCAGGACCACGAAAAGGTCGACGCGCTCCTGCACACCTTCAAGGGCGCGGCCCTGACCCTCGGGCTGGCCCGTTCGGGCCAGCTTGCCCAGCGGCTGCGCGCGCAATCGCCCCTTGGGGCCGACCAGCGCGAGGGCCTCGTTGCCGTCGCGCGCCGCGAAATCGCGCACATGCGTCACCAGATTCATCAGGTCGAAGCGCCATGAACCAGCACAATCCGCCCCCCCGCAGCCCCGCCGAAACCGCGCTCGACCGGCTGACCCGCGCCCAGGCGCTGGGCGCCCGGGTGATCCGCGACCTGATGACCGCCGCCCCCGAGGAAACCGACGCGGCCGTCCAGCGCGCGCTCGGGCGGCTGGGCGGTTTTCTCGGGGCCGATCTGGGGTATGTCCTTGGCGAACCCGCAGAAGGGACCCGCTGCACCGCGCATCTGTGGCGGGCCCGCGACACCGCGCCGCGCCTGCCCGGCTGGACCTGCGCGACCGCGCGCCCGCTCTGGGCCCCGCTCGATGCCACCGGATCGCTGCATGTTCCGGATGCGCAGGCTGCTTCGGGTCATGGCCCGGTGCGTGCGCTGCTGGAGGCGCGCGGCGCGCGGGCGCTGCTGGCGGTTCCGCTGACCTGCCACGATCAGGTCTCGGGGCTCCTGGGGTTCGAGACGATCGACCACCCTCTCGAGATGCTGGAGGGCGAGATTTCGGTCGTGGCCTCGGTCGCCGGGGTGATCGCCGCGATGCTCGGCCGCCGCCGGATCGAGGCCGAGGTCGCGCTGAGCCGCGCCGCCCAGGACATCGAGCGGCGCCGGTTGCGGGCCACGCTCAGCGTGCTGCCCGATATCCTGCTGGAGCTCGATCACCGCCTGCGGGTGACGGGGGTGCATGCCAACAGCGGCGTGGCCCTGCCCGTGCCGCCTGCCGCGCTGCTGGGCAGATCGATGCTTTCGCTGCTGCCGCGCCGGGGCCGGGCAGTGCTTTCGGCGCTGCTTGCCGATCTGGAGCGTGGCGAGATCGCCAAGGGCCACCGGCTGGAACTGGCGCTGAACGGCACCCGGCGCTGGTTCGCCCTGTCGGCGGCGCGGCGCCCCTCGGATCTGGACTCCGACCCACCCGGCCTTGTGATCATCGCCCGCGACATCACCGAGGCGCATCTGCACCGGCTGGAACTGGACCGCCTGGGACAGATCGCCCGCAACACCACCAACCTGATCGTGATCACCAACCTTGACGGCAGGATCGATTGGGTCAACCCCGCCTTCGAGACGCGCACCGGCTATCGGCTGCAGGATATTCGCGGCCAGAGCCCGGGCACGCTGCTGCAATGCCCGCAGACCGACCCCGACACGGTGGCGCGCATCGCGCGCGCCCTGCGCGACCGGCAGCCGATCACCTGCGAGATCCTGAACCGGACCCGGGCGGGCGCGCATTACTGGGTCGAACTGTCGATCCAGCCCTTGCGCGACCCCTCGGGCGCGGTGATCGGTTTCATGTCGGTGCAGACCGACATGACCCAGCACCACCTGACCGCGCAATCGCTGGAGCGCGCACTTGCCGCCGAGAAAAGCGCCCGCGAGCAGTTGCGCAGCGCGGTCGGCATCATGAACGAGGCCTTCATCCAGTTTGACTCCGCACAACGGCTGGTGTTGTGCAACCGGCGCTACCACGATCTCTATCCCGAACTGGGCCCCCTGCTGGTCCCCGGCACCGCCCTGGCCGACCTGCTGAAGGCCGGCGTCGCCAAGGGGTGCTACGACCTCGACACGCTGTCGCCCGACGCCTGGATCGAGGCCGAACTGCGCGGTTTTCCCCTGCGCTTCACCCAGTCCAGCGTCGTGCAGCGGCATGGCGAATGGTATCGCATGACCTCGCAGCCCACCCCCGACGGCGGCCGCATGATCCTGCTGGCCGATGTCACCGACCTCAAGCACGCCGAAGAGCGCGCCCTGGCCGAAAGGGCGCGCGCCATGGATGCCTCGCGCGATGGCATCGCCCTGCTGTCGGCGGACGGGGCCGTGCTTTACGCCAATGCGGCCGCCGTGCAGATCTTCGGCCGCGCCGACGCCGCCTCGGTTCTGGGCAGTCACTGGCGGGATCTCTTCGCCGCGCCCGACAGCGACGCCCTCGAGCGCACAGCCCATGCGGCGCTGCAGACGCAGGGCTTCTGGCAGGGCCATCTGCAGGCCCGCCGCGCCAGTGGCGACCCACTGGAAATCGAGGTTTCGGCGACCCGTCCGGATGAGGGCGGCACCCTTCTCATCCTGCGCGACATCTCGGAACGGCTGCGCATCCAGGCCGAACAGGATCGGCTGCGCGACCAGCTCGACCTTGCCCAGCGGCGCGAGGAAGTGGGCCAGATCGCCGCCGGATTGACCCATGATTTCAACAACCTGCTGGCCGCGATTGCCGGCGCGGCCAGCCTGATCGAAGAGACCGCCGGCGATGACGGCAAGGTGCTGGCGGAATCGATCGGGGGGGCGGTCGAACAGGCCTCGCGCCTTCTGCGACGGCTGATGTCGCTGGGCAAGGAATCGGGCCCCAAGCGCCGGCTGGACCTGCGCGCCCCGCTGCGCGACGCCGCCGAACTGGTGCAGGCCAGCCTGCGCGCGCCCGTCACGCTGGACCTGACCCTGCCCGACCATCCGATCGAGGCGATGGCCGATCACACGGCGGTCCTGCAGATGGTGCTGAACCTGGTCATCAACGCCCGCGACGCGCTGACTGGCGCCCCCCCGGGCAACCCGACGCGCATCACGGTCGCGCTGAGCCTGGCCGACGAGGCCGACCTGCAGGCCCGCTTCGACCTGGGCGAGGTCGTGCCCGGCCGGCGCCACGCCCGCATCCTGGTCAGCGACACGGGCCCCGGAATGGAGCCCGAGGTGCGCGCCCGGGTGTTCTCGGCCTATTTCTCGACCAAGGGGGACCGCGGCACCGGCCTTGGCCTGCCCATCGTGGCCAGCGCGGTGCGGGACCATCGGGGCGCCCTTGCGCTCGACACCGCACCGGGCGCCGGCGCGCGCTTCTGCATCCTGCTGCCGCTCGATCCGGCCCCCTCCGACGGCGAAAGACGCCCGCCCCTGTGCGCCCTGACCCTGGGCGCCGATGCCGCCACGCTGGCGACCCTGCGCGCGGCGGGTCTCGATACCGAAACCTGCGCCGCGCTGGCCGATCTGCACCCGCGGCTGTCCGGTCGTGCGCCCTGGGCCCTGGCCCTGATCCACGCGGATCTGCCGCCCGATCAGCAGCGCGGCGCGCTCAGGGCGCTTCGGGCCACGGCGCCGCAGCTTGCGGTCTGGGGCCTGGGCCCGGTCGAGGCGCGCGAAGGCTGGGACCGTATCCTGCCCGCCCCGCTCGACCCCGACTCCTTGCTGGCCGCCCTGTCCGGCCTGTCGCAGGACCCATGGAACGAGGGGCCGCATGCGCATCCTGATCGTCGATGACCATGATCTGCTGCGCGACACGCTGTCGATGTATCTCGCCACCGCCGCGCAGATCGAGGTTCACAGTGCCGCCAGCTATGCCGAGGCGCTGGGATGCCTCGCGCGCGAGGGCCCGTTTGACCTGCTGCTGCTCGATTACCGGCTTCCGGGCACCAATGGACTCGATGCCTTGCGCGATGCCATCACCCACCAGCGCGCCGCCCGTGTCGCGCTGATGTCGGGCGATGCCCCGCGCGCCGTGGTCCAGGCCGCGCTCGAGGCCGGGGCAGCGGGGTTCCTGCCCAAGACACTGACCGCGCGGTCGCTGAGAAATGCCATCAGTTTCATGATGATGGGCGAAACCTACCTGCACGCCGATTTCCACGCCGCCAGCCCTGCCCCGCTGGACCCGAGCCTTGCCGACCTCGGCCGCCGCGAGATCGAGGTCCTGCGCGCCCTCGTGCAGGGGCAGCCCAACAAGGCCATCGCCCGCGAACTGGGCGTGACCGAGGCCGCGATCAAGCTGCATCTGAACAGCATCTACCGGCGGCTGGGGGTCAGCAACCGGACCCAGGCGGCCCTGCTGGCGCGCGAGAGGGGGCTGACCTGACGCGATCAGGCCGACAGCGGCATCGCCGCCTCGCCTTCGACCAGGCGGTAACCCGACCCCCAGACCGTTTCGATCCGGACGCCATGACCGCCGGCGCGAACCAGTTTGCGGCGCAGCTTGCTCAGGAAGACCTCGATGATCCGCGGGCCCGGTCCGCCCGGCGCCGGATACAGGCGATCCAGCAGCTCGTCGCGCGACAGGATGCGGCCGCGCGCCTGCGCCAGGGCGTCGAGAAGGTCGTATTCCTTGACCGTCAGCGCCAGCGCGCGCCCCCCGGCCCTTGCCTGTTGGTTGTCGAGGTCGATCTCCAGCCCGCCGATCCGCAGGGGGGCCCGCGCCACCTGCCGCGGCCGTCGCACCACCGCCGAAAGCCTGGCCAGCAATTCATCGATCCGAAAGGGTTTGGTGACATAATCGTCGGCCCCGGCGCGGAAGGCCGCCACCTTGACCTCGATCTCCATGTCGCCCGACAGGACCACCACCGGCACCGTGAACCCGCGCGCCCGCGCCTCGGCCAGCACGGCAAGCCCCGATTCGTTGCGCAGCCGCATGTCCAGCAGCACCGCATCGAAGGCCTCGTCCGCCAGCCGCGCCAGCGCCCCAGCCCCATCGGGCACCGTCCGGGCCTGCACCCCGCGGCGCTGCAACAGGGCCGAGATCGTCTGCGCCATCAGCCCGTCGTCATCCACGATCAGCGCCTTCATCGGTAGTCTCCTTGTTTTCGTAACCTTTTCGCAAGGATGACTCAGGCAGCGCCACGGCTCAAACCGGCATCCGGCTGCGGCCTTGACCAGAGGGCCAGCGGCGCGGCCAAAGGGCCGGCGCGCTGACCGAAGGTTCAGGAAAACAAGGCGGCCCTGCCCGGCTTTCGCCAGAAACCCGCCGCAATCCGACGGCGCGGTCAGCCCCAGACCGCCTCGAATTCGCGCCATTCACCGGCGCTCATCCCCGAGGTTTCGCGCGTCACGACCTCGCCTTTCAGCCGGCGTTTCAACACCGCGATCGCCTTGCCCGACAGGGTAATTCCCCCCATCCGGTAATCCTCGAAAGCGGCATGGGCCAAGGGAACCCAATCGGCGACCATTCGCGCGATGGCTTCGGCATAGACGCGGATTTCATACTGTGCATGGGAATCGGCGCGCAGCCGCAGGAAATGAAACAGGTTGTGCAGATCGGTCTTCCAATACCACTGGGTATAGATGTTCATCGGCAGATTCATCCGCGCCAATTCGCGCGCCAAGCCCTGCTGACCCTCCTGAGACAGCATTTCCTCATAATGATCATACATCTGCGCCGCGTCGGATTTCAGGATCGCCAGCACCCGCGCGGCCTCGGCACCCTCCAGAACCGCGCCGCGGCCCTGATTGTTCACCGTCGATTGCGCCGCCAGTTGCGCGGGTTCGGGAATATAGAATTCGCGGTCCAGAATTGAATAGCGCGCCGAGTATTCATTCACGTTCGCGGTGCGGTGGCGAATCCACTGGCGAGCGACGAAGACCGGCAACTTGACGTGGAACTTCACCTCGCACATTTCAAAGGGCGTCGAATGCCAATGGCGCATCAGATAGCGGATCAGCCCCTCGTCATTCTGCACATGTTTCGTCCCGGCCCCGTAACTGACGCGCGCCGCCTGCACGATGGCCGAATCGTCGCCCATGTAATCGATCGCGCGCACGAACCCGTGGTCCAGCACCGGCACGGCGGTGTAGAGGTGCTTTTCCATCCCCTCGGCCGTCGCGCGCAGCGTCGGGCGGGGCGTGGCGCGGGCGGCGGCGATCTCGGCCAGTTGCTCGGGGGTCAGGGTCATCGGAAATCCTCGCTTGCCGGGTCTGGCCTTGGCGTTATCTTGATCCCAAAAGGAGTAACCGATGAAATATCTGCACACCATGGTCCGTGTTAAGGACCTTGAAACCTCCATGGCGTTCTATCGGCTTCTGGGGCTCGAGGAAACACGGAGGTACGAATCACAGCAGGGTCGCTTCACCCTGGTCTTCATGGCGCCGCCGGGGCAACCGGAATGTCCGGTCGAGCTGACGTGGAACTGGGATGGCGATGACGGATTGCCCAGTGACAGCCGGCATTTCGGGCATCTGGCCTATGAGGTCGCCGATATCCATGCCACCTGCGCGCATCTGATGGCGAACGGGGTGGTGATAAACCGTCCACCGCGGGACGGGCGCATGGCCTTTGTGCGCTCGCCCGACAATGTGTCGATCGAACTGTTGCAGGCTGGTGCGGCTCTGGTTCCGGCCGAGCCCTGGGTGTCCATGCCGAACACGGGTCATTGGTGAGGCTGGCGCTCGCGCTCTGCCTCGTTACGGGGCCGGCGGTGGCCGAGTGTCGGCTGGCACTGGCGCTGGCCTTCGATGTCTCGGCCTCGGTCGACGGGCGCGAATACCGGTTGATGATGCAGGGCACGGCCGACGCCCTGCGTGACCCTGCGGTGCAGCAGGCGGCGCTGTCGGGGGCGCCCGTGGCACTGGCGGCCTATGTCTGGGCGGGCGCGCGGGAACAGGCGGTGGCGGCGGACTGGGTGGTGATCGACAGTGCGGCGGCGCTGGCGCAGTTCGCCGACCGGGTGGCGGGGTTCTCCCGGCCCTCGGGTGATCCCCTCGGGGCCTGGGCGGGGCGCACGGGGGTTGGGGCGGCGCTGCTGGCCGGGGAGCAGCTGCTGAACCGCGCGCCACCCTGTGACGCGCGGACGATCGACCTCGCTGGCGACGGGGTGTCGAACGACGGCCCCGAGACTGCGCGACTCGACGGTATCACCGTCAACGCGCTGGCGGTGGGTGGCAACCTTCCGCTGGACCACGACGGCGCCATCGACGGGCTGGGCGACTGGTATGCCCGCACGATCCTGCAGGGGCCGGCGCCCTTTGTCGTGCAGGCCGACGGCTTTGAGGATTTCGCTCGCGCCATGCGATTGAAATTGCTGCGTGAATTGCAGCCGCTGCTGTTGGGTGGATGGGTTGAACCGCCGGGCTGATCGGTTGGGCGCAGCGCCCGGGGGCGTTTGCGGGCGACGGCAACCGGAACCGGGCCGCCGGAGGGGCTGAGGATCCTGCGCGAACCGCAAGGGCGACTGTCGCAGGGGCGGGTTCGAACTCCGGCGAGAGGCGGTCGAGCCCTGACACCAGGGGCGGCACGGGCCGTCAGCATCCGGGCCGACGCGATGGAACACGCCGCGCGGCTGA
>Ga0075157_10001560_pt1 | contig 14219 bp, 14 predicted proteins | sample JI81BgreenDNA_FD_70967 | JGI IMG/M metagenome (GOLD analysis project Ga0075157, IMG submission 70967) | Wastewater effluent complex algal communities from Wisconsin, to seasonally profile nutrient transformation and Carbon sequestration -... | ecosystem: Engineered > WWTP > Effluent > Algae...
TCCAGTCTGTTAACCTTGGTACTTTCGAATCTTGCAAGAAGGTCGGGTGCGGTGAATGATGAGATCTACATCATTTCCTTTCGGTTCCTGGCGTGCAGAGCAGTAGTGGTCGAATCATGTCTGACTAACGCACCAGTCGTTCTTTTTTCCCTCCTGACCGGCGCGAGACGTCACGTAACAAGCAATCGCTCAAACCAAAAAGCTGGTCAACGACTGCTTACCGTGGCCACGATGAATTAGAATTCGGAGTTTCTCTTCTCATCGCGATATCTCAGTCGCGATGACCGCGTGGCCATGGACCGCAAGGATGGCCGCGAACCTTGCGCATCCGAATTGTTCAGCGACTCTAATAACCCGGGCATCGTAGGCCGCTTTGCCAATAAGCCTGCAGAGATCAGATGCGTGAAACTGCCAATTCTTGCTCGGAGCAGCCGAAATCAGCCGCTGCAGTTCCTGTTCCTTCAAGGTTGCCGCGCGCTTCGGCTCTACGTGCACAGCGCCTTTCACTTTCGTTTCTGGCAAGGTGCGCCACCGCCGCATGAAGCCCAGAAGAAACCCCGCGGGCACAGCTGCATTCCCGCGCGCTCTGTTGAACGCAAGGAAGCGCTCCCAGATGACCTGCGCATCGACGTTCCAGCAGGCGAGCGACGCTTTCGCAGCCTTGATCAGATCCGCCCAAGGTGTGCGATAAACGTTGCTCCCTGCATCAATGTCGATCCTGCCTGCAAAGAAAGTTTTGTTCTTAGAGTCTCTAGATAGTGATGTGTCGCCTGAGGCTGACACGACATCTGGCTGCGCATCGGCAGCCTCTTGCCCCCCGAACCGGAACAGCCAAGGTGCGTACTTGCCATTCGGCTTCCATCGGACTAAAGCCAAACCAGATGCCGCGAGTTCGACCAGCAATGCCGTCAGATGCTGCCGCGAAACCCCCATCTTCTCGGCGAGATGCGCCAGCGTGAACGCGGCTGTTCCGCGCTCCAGGCCGTTGTAGCCGTCCTTCCAGGCGATCCCGTCGAGGATGATCGTCGCGAGCTTGTGCGCCGCCGTGGAGAGTGGCGTTTCGGTGATACGGCGCAGGATGGCACCGGTCGTGAGTTCCATGATGTATCGTTCCGTCTTGGGGCGACACCAGACCGTGAGGCGTACAATTTTTTCGTTCCGGCAAAGGCATTTGCCGGTTGAACGGGTCCAAAGCTCGCGCTAGCTTCCCACTACAACGAGGGAATTTCATATAAATTGCAACAAATTGTGGCCGGCCCGCGTGAGTTGTAATCGCGGCATCGGACATGCGAGCTGTGAAGGGTCACTCCTGGAGCCGCTGCCAGCTTTGCTAGGTAGAAACTCGAGGCACCTTACATAACCTTGCTTATCGGATTTCTGATAAACCACTGGCAAATATAAAGATAATCGCCTTTCCTCCCGCATGCGTCGTCGCGCCTCAAGGTGGATTGAGCCAGTTCTCGACCTGCAGGCCGCGCACGCGAGAAAACTCGCCAGTGTTGGCAGTGACCAGAACTGCGCCGAGAGCGTAAGCATGAGCCCCAATCAAAAGATCGTTCGGGCCGATAGGCTTGCCCCCGGCTTCAAGCTCGGCCCGGATCCGGCCATACTCCGCATCAGCTGGGACGTCGAAAGCCACGACTTGTATGCTGCCTAGAATGGCTTGAACATTCGCGAGTAGCTTGGCTGATCCCCTCCGCGCACAGCCGTAGCGAAGTTCTGCGGCGGTGATAATGCTGAGGCAGACGGCGTCCGACCCGACCCGTAGGATGTGCCGCGTGACAGTGCCTTGTGGGTTGCGTACCAGATCGGACACGATGTTCGTGTCCAGCATGTAAAGCCGCCTCACAAGTCAACCTCGCGTGCGGGCAAGAGTGTCTCGTCCACGTCGGGAAATTGGTCTTCCGGACCAAGAGGCTCAAGTTCGGCAAGCACGGCCAGAAGGCTCCGGCGTCGAACGGGCTCAAGGATAAGGCGGTCCCCGTCGCGGTGGATCATCACTCGATCGCCTGGCATTTCGAAGTCGGCCGGGATTCGCACAGCCTGGCTCTTGTTGTTTCGAAAGAGCTTGGCTTCCCTGCTAGGCAAGTGGTCATGGTTGTGAGGTTGTGGCATGGTAACTTCCCTTGCATATGCATAACCATATACAAACCTCAGGCCGCGATTTCAAGCGAGCGCGTCAGACACGGGCCGCTTCTTGAGACCTGATTGCGCACCCAATTGTATCTCGATGGACGGCAAGGGACGCTGCCTCGACAACATCTTCATCGAGCTTCTCTGGCGGTCCCTAGAACATGAATGCGTCTACCTACACGTCTGGGAAACATGATCGCAGGCCAAGGCCCGCGTCGGGCGCTGGATCATCTTCTACAACCACCAACGCCCCCACACTGTCCATGGCGGCCAATCGCCCGCCGTGGTTTACTTCAACGCAACCCAAACTGACCAGCAGGTGCAGGCAGTAGCTTAAATCACCCGGAAAACTGTCCAAGAGTTGACGAGTAGCTCAGGTTAATGACGATCTTCCTTGGGCTTTTTCCGATCGGGCAGCACACTAGCTATTCTCTGATAGCGAGAGGTCGTACCTTGTGACGACCTCTGCAAACTTCCATCCTGAAACTTGCGCCTGCTCGCGCCGAAGTTCGTTGCGATTAGTACGCTTTCGAGGGCCGCAAGCTATTGCGCCCCGAACAAAGAGCGAACGGCATGCTAACCAATGTATGGCGACCCGATCAGCCGTGGCACATCATACTCCTCGCAGATGGCCTGGCAGTAGCGATCCTTGAGTACGTCTGGTTCGATTGACTGCTCGGGGACGAAGACTTTGTACCATTCAGCCATCACCACCAGACGTGTGAGGAACTCAGCCACCTGATCAGCGATGATATTGATCGAGGCCGCTCTGGCTTTACAGCCAGTCGACTCGATTAGATCACGGACATCATCGTACCCAATCTCGATGAGATGTGGTCCGTCGGTGCCGCCCATCGTCATGAGCACCTCAGACTCACCCCAGCCTGGTTCAACCCAGATCTTCGCGTTATGCCCATACCGTTCGATGAAAGCCTTAAGCTCATCACAGACAAGCTCAAGGCCGTAGTCGAGAATGTCCTCGGCAAAGCCCTGACAATTGATGATCTCCTGCCGACCATAAGCAGGTAGCGCTGACTGTCTGGCGGTGTTTTCCTCGGAGAATACACCAAACATATCAATAAACCCGACTAGATTTCGACGTTCATGTTTCATTTCAAATTCCTTTCTTATTCGTAATTGAAACAGTATTCATATAAATCAGACACTCAAAGTAAGTCAAGTGTTATTATTTTCTTGCTTTCAATTCTATAATTTCGGCGCAATTCAGTTCATACATTAGAGGCATTCACCTTTCAATTTCGACCTTCATGAATAAATCAATTTCCGCAAAGTGGCGCCTACAGCCCTTCTGTTCTTTCGAACATGGCTCAACTGATTGAGCAACATACTGGCGAACCCTCAAAAGCCAGTGATCACAGCACAGCCCTCCATAAAGAGGGCCACTTTGCATCGGCCAGTGAAGCTGCTCTAGATTGTCGACGCCTGTTGGAACAAAGCCCTCAACTCGTTTCGGATGACGCAGCCCCGCACCAGACATTGGCCGCGGTCAGCGGCCCCTGCCCTTCTCTGAGGCGCCTAGATCTGAGACCCGTTCAGCCTCGATCTCCAACTGTGAGCGTTTCCTGTAGTGACTGCGCCTGTCGCGCTTAGCGGGTGGCGATGAGACAGCATAGCGCTGTGCAGCAGCAGACGGAGTCAATGTAAGGCCCTCACCGCGGTCTTGAGCTAGAACCTCGACAGGGATGGTCGGTTCAACGCCTAGCGCCGCTATCACCTGCTGCCCGATGGCACGCGCAAGCGGGGGTGGCACGGCGAGTCCGATTTGTCGTCCGCCATGCCATTTTGTGCTGTGCGGCCGAAACCAGTCTGGAAATCCATGCAGCCTCGCCATCTCGCGAACGGTGATGCATCGATCGTACCTGTAATGGATCGGTCGCGGACTGGTGAAGGCGCCAGCGGCGCTGTCTGTTCCCGCACGAAGGGTGTTCGAGATGCCGTTCGGGTCAAGTTTGTAGAACCGACTGATCGGTTCGACATCACCCGGTGCCGTCGCTGCAAAACGACGCCGAGTGATACTTGAGTGATCTGTGCGTGCGCTCGCGGTCATGAGCCACGGCTTCCATTCTCGGCGATAGCCGAAGTGCCAAGCCGCAGGTGTTTCGCAGCGCATCAGCGAAGAGTACTCCGTCCTTCTTCCGAAATCGTAGACATGTGCCACATCCCCGTGAAGCAGAGCGTCACACTGCTCAGCGTCAGGTAGATCGCATAGTGCGTCACCGACGGACGGACCAAGGGGCAGGCTCGCATCTACAGGGGCACGACCGCGCGCGTTGCAGATGGCAGATGGATAGCTCGGTAGCCTCTCTCCCCGTTTTGCCCCGAGGAGAATGAAGTGTTCCCGAGACTGCGGCACACCGAAATGACACGCGTTCAGTGTCTTCAGCTGTGTCCTCACTGCGTAGCCGCGATCTTCAAAAGTGCCAATGAGTTCATCGAGAACGGCGATGTGCGCACCCCGCATGATCCCACTCACATTCTCGAAGACGAAACTGCGCGCATCAAGCTCATGAACAAGCCGCGCGAACTCCAACCCAAGGCGATTCCGTGGATCATCGATCGAGCGCTTACCGATAATGGAGAACCCTTGGGAAGGTGCGCCGCCGAAGACGCAGTCGACGGTCCGGTCGCCAATTCCAGCCCTCTCACGAATATCCTGACCCGTCAGATCTGTCACTGACGCGCAGATGACTGCTGTCGTCGGGAAATTGTAAGAGTATGTCGCACAGTGGACGGGATCGAGTTCCACGGCCGCTGCAATGTCGAACCCTGCCTGCTCGAAGCCGAGGCTCAGACCCCCTACCCCAGCAAAGAGGTCAATGCCGACTGGTCTTTCGGGATTTCTGGGTGGCCCTGCTTCTTTTGATGGGTGAACCTTGGCATCAAGCGCCAGGCCGCGTCCCTCGAATAGATCTTGTTTGTCTAATGTGTTGTTTTTCATAATATACTCCAAAAAAGGTTACTTGTGACTGCCACCCTTGCGGTCGGCTTTGCGGTATCGACGCCACACATGGCATCGAGGCGCCGCAGGCTTTGATGCCTGCGGATCTTCTTGGGCGATCAGGCCCGTCATCTTGCCTGGACAGGAACACAGCTTTGTTGAGGCGCTTCTGCCAATATTGGCACCACTAGCGCTGAGGTAGGACGCTCCAACCGTTGCCCCGCCCGCATGCGGTGAAGGGCGGCTGGGCGCCGGGCCCTAGCTGCGTCGTTCGCTCCCGAGTTCAGCCTTTCAGACAGCACCGACTAATGCCGACGACAAAGCGGCATTCCACAGCGCACTCCTTGCGAACTATTGACGTCTGGCGGCGTTCTCGATGAGCTTCTCCGACAAATCCTCGATGCGAAGCACACCCAGAATATCCTGGCGCATCTCCGCTTTGGCTGCCTTTTCCAGCTCAGACAGAGCTTTGTTTCCTCGCGGAATTGAAATGCGCTTCTTGAAGCTATCGAAAAGATACTCGACAATATAGAATACTGCGACGTTTGTTGAAGCAGCATAAATCGAGCACTCTGTATCAGCTGCGAGCTTGAATATCTCGTGCCCAGAGATCTCTATGCGATCAGGCTCGGCGTTCTTCACTCCGCCCATAGTTACCATCGAGATGTGCGATCCCAATCCAGCGGTAATCTGCGTTTGCTGAGTGAACTGACCAAAAAGTTTGAAGAACCTAGGCATAACAAAGTTTAAGCCAAGCACAAGCACGTCTTCACAGATTCTGAGCGTCGTGCCCATGGTCCGTTCAATGAGAACCAGCTCCAAATTTCTCGGATCGCTTGCCGCAGAGCCCGGTGAATATTCCGAGCCGAAAGTGTTATCAGTTGTTAATGTGTGTTCCATGATAATCTCCACAATTAAAGTTAATGAATCGTATATTAACACCGAAGTCTCAAATGTCAATGTTAAAATAAAGCATCATCAAAATATTTTCTGGCCCCTATTGCAATACTTACTTCAATAGATTATAGAAAGCCCATCATCTACATTGAGGTGATGTAAAAATAGAATTGAACACAGCCACTTTAAAACGAAAGGAAATAGATATGGCTATAAGGAATACTGTGACCCGACTGGATACTATCGATCTGTATGAGCTTGCTACTCGAGTGAATGCGCGCATAAGCATCTCGACGCGGGCAAAGCTGATCGTTGTTGATATCGATGGACTGCCGCCTCGAGAGTTCCGAAAACTGCGTGACGCGCATGACTATCTCGCAATCACCGCTGAGCGCGGGATCGAGTATTGGCACAATGTTGCACGCGCAACAGCAGAAGCAATTGCGCGCCGTGAGCGTCGTAGCCATCCGCCTGGTTACTTCGACAAAGCCGGCCGCTTCTTTCTTACCGAGCGTTGCGAGTGCTGCGCAGAGATCAAGACGCCGTCCCGCAGTTGGCCGTATCTAGAGATGAAGCACGGACGAACACTTGTTCATGTGGCGTCAGTCTTTGACGTGGAACTGAAGCACCTGCGGCAACGCGTTCGAGACATTGATCAGCTTGACGAGAAGTTGCAGCGTGCAGCCTGAGGGAAGCTTGTGGCGTCAGGGCGTGGTCTCTCTGGCGCCATTCGTCACCGTCATTCTGAGTGAAGGAAGCTGGGAGCGCTCCTGAAAGGGACTCTGAGAAGAATTCGGCATGACTTAGTACATAAGGAATAGTGTTTTTGGTTCAACCGTGCCCTCTTGCTTGGTATTGAGTGGTAAATTTGGTGCACCCACCCTCAATTGTTATAAATTTTAAATTGGGTGATATTTCATGTTGGCCGCAGAAATTAAGCGCGCTATTCGGTCAGCATCAACTTCAAAGATGGAGATTTGAAATGAAGGCTGACACCGAGTTCTTGAAATCGACGGTGAATTTCATCGTCAATCAACAGATTGCACACAGACGCGTATCTCCGCAGAGTGCAGCTGAACTGGCGGTGGATCTTGTTCTGACTTTGCTTTCTGTTCAGGGCGGTGATTCAGACAGTGATGTAAAAGTTGTGCCGCACCCACAGCAGACCTGTCGCAGAGTAAACAGGTTGGTCCCTGCAGTTCCGGTCGAGGACTCAGTGCAAGACGACTACATCGTATGCCTTGAGGATGGTATGCGATTTTGCATGCTCAAGCGGCACATCTGGGAAAAGTACGAGCTCACGCCCGAGGAGTATCGCATCAAATGGGGGCTTCCGCACGACTATCCGATGGTTGCCCCCGCATATTCTCGACGCAAAGGAGAAATCGCAAAGAAATTGAATTTCGGGCGCTATCCGCGTCGATGAGAAACCCACGAGGGCCACCGACTCCGCATCGGTGGCCCTTGCTTCGAGGTCTGCGCTGGTTCTATTGGGATTTAAAGTTCATCCTTGTCTTTCGATTCTGTTAGTGAGTTAAGAGAATTCGACAACTTCGATAAATTTCCGAACGCAGAGTACGTTTATCGGCTCCTGATCGATAGATTTCACTGGCCGCCAAAGCTTTAACCCTATTTTAAACCTTTTGCACTATACTTCTGTCAGAAGGCTCAGAGGTATAGTCATGAGTAAGCGAATGATTTCACTACGTGTGCGCCCCTTAAAGAAGTGGGCCGACGTTGCTGCGGCAACGCAGCATGGACAGCGTGCGCGCAATGTCGAGCATGTTGACAGAACGCGCAGTCATCAGAACGTCCACTATGTCTTTGACGCTGAAGCAGGCTGTCTTGTGAAGAATGGCGGAGCGGCAGACATTGCAGATTGCCTGCGGGATCGCGCTGAAGCATTGGGCGCGCGTTGGCACAGAGGTGCGATAGTAGCTACCGAAGTCATGTTCATCGCCTCGCCGGCATTCTTTTCAGCATCCGACGGCAATGTGGATATTGCGTTGGCCGAACGTTGGGCCGTGGCATGCATTCAGGCATGGGAAGGCTTGTTTCCAGGCCAATCTGTTGTTGCGCGGCTCGATCTGGATGAGACCACACCACATTTGTCAGTGTTCCTCCTTCCGCTGCATGAGCGGCACTATCGCAGCAGCAAGCGGGTCCTAAAGACCAAGGACGGCGGCAACTTGAAAGTCAGTCACAACAAGGTTTTCGGCGGCGCGAAGGGTCCTGAGATCCTTGCGATGCTTCAGAGCTGGATTGCTGCAGAGATGGCAGGTGCGGGGTTCAATCTTGTCCGCGGGACGCGGGCCGTCGAGACCGGTGCGCATCACACAACCCCGGCCACCGGCCGCAGCGCTATTGAAGCAGCGTTTCGATATGCTGAAGAAATCAAAAAGGGTGCGCTTGAAGAGGCTACCCGCCGAAGGGAGGAGGTCGAGCTAGAGGTCAACCAAATCCTGGCGGCCGCGCAGGCTGCAATCATTGACGCGGAACAAGGGCTTCGCATGCAACGTCATGAGGTGATGGAAAGAACTTCAGATCTGAACCGCTTGCAGGACGAGCTTGAAGCGGAACGTTCGCGCCTACAAAGCGAGCGAGAAGGCCTTCTCAGTCGCATTCAGATCTTGGATCGCGTCATGCACGCCGTCTCGCGGGAGCTTGACGTCGATATGGTCGGGTCGTTTTGGGATCGCGTCAGAGCAATTGCAGACATACTCGAAGATCGCCGGAGCGGCGGCGGCGGGCCCGCGTACCGCCCCGGCTGACTTCATATGTTCTAAAGCGGTCCCTTCTCGGCCGCGTCTTGATCCGGTTTCCCAAGACCAAGATCTTCCAACACGCTCGCTAGCTCGTCACCGGCAAGTTCGCGCTTTTCGACGATCAGATCGGTTAAGGTCAGAAGTTCATCCATATGTGCACTGAGCATCTCCTCGGCAGCGGCCTCTGCCCGGATCAGTCGGTCCTCGATCGCCACGCGCAGGGATTGCGGGATACCTAGCGACATGAGTGTCGCGGACGGTTGCCAGATCGGGGCACCCGGCGCAAAGCACCATTCTGTATGCATCCGGAGCGCGAGGGACGTCGCCCGCGCGAGATCACTGTCCGGTCCATGCCCTGCCCCGCTCGAAACCGAACCGAGCACGAGGCGTTCCGCAGCCCGGCCTGCGAGAAGCTCACACAAGATGGCCTCGGCCGTCTCCGGCGTCAGAAACGGCAGCGCATGGTTCTCAACAAGGCCACCTGCCCCGCCAATTCGTACAGCAAGCGGAGGTGGCAGGCCGGAGAGCGCGGTTACCACCACATGTCCCGCTTCATGCACGGCGAGCCGACGTAGATGCGCCTTTCTCCCCTGTCGATCGCGTCGGTTCAAATCTGCCAGAAGATCCGATCTTGCGATCGATCGCCCCTCGGATCGCGCCCGACTCATCGCTTCGCGCGCCTTGGCCGCAACCGCGGCCCCCGTCGCTCCAACAAGCTCCGCACTGACATCTTCAAGATCCGCTTCGGTAATCGCGCAAGGCTCCTCAAGATGCAGGTGATCCGCGAGAATGTCGCGAATGCCCGCGCGATCGGGGTTTCCCACCGGGATCTTCAGGTCGAAGCGACCGGGTCGGATCACCGCAGGATCGACGATCGACAGGTCATTCGTCGCTGCGAGCAAAACGAGGCCAGGTGTTGCGGCCGCGCGCGTTAGGTGCATCAGGAGGCCATTGACCACGCCACGCAGATACTGCTCGTTTTGAGCTTCGCGCGCTCGATCTGAAAAACTGTCGATCTCATCGATGAACAGAACAGAGGGCACAGAGACTTCCGCTGCACGAAAAGCCTCGTTGAGCGCTTTGAGCATGTCACCTTGGTGTCCGTGACGTTGACAGTCAGAGTAGCTTGTCACGTGGAAAGGAATGCCAGCGCTGCCAGCAAAAGCCTCGGCGAGCATCGTTTTCCCGTTCCCGGGCGGACCGAAGAAGACTGCGCTCATCGTTGCTTCCGACCAGGCGAGCTTGCCTGATTGCCAGGCGCGTAGGTCAGAGAGCATGCGTTTCAGATGACTGACGGCATCTTTCTGCCCGCGCACTTTCTCAAGGGTGAAGCCCTGTGGGGTAACCGGTTTTGTTGTAAGCTCATCCAGACGTGCATAGAGCGCCCGCGTGTCCGGAATTCTGACCGCTGCTTGCAGCTGTGTTGCCGTTAGCCGTGCGAGCCGATCGTCCTCGGGAAGGGCTTTGAGCATCCCCTCATCGCCAAGCCTTCTCGCGTTCTTGTGCAGAACTTTCAGGATTTCGACCAAGAGCTCTGACGACAGAGGCGGGCAACGGAGCGTGTCGTTCACATGCGCCCGAAGTGCTGCCGGAAGCTCGGCGCTTGGCGTGATCAGGATCACGGGTTTGCCGGCACGCAGAGCCGCTTCGATCTTTGAACGCAGCTGCTTGGCGCTCTGCACGACCCGCGTGGGCGTTTCCTGCGTCTCGAAGTTTAAGATAATCTTTGGCGCCGTGTCGGGATCGACTTCTCGTTCGAGGCGGCCCGACCAAAGCGGCAGAGCCGCTTCCAAGGCCTCCGCGACATCACCGACGTCATCTTCGATCAGCGGCATGACGACATGTGTGAACCGCGCAGGTTCAAGCACTTTCAGCACAGCCTGCCGTGAACCAAGTGCCTGCGCGAGACCGGCGATCGCGATCAGTTCCGCTACAACCGGCTCCTTCGGCATCCATGGCAGCCGAAAAGGCTTTACTTCTGTGGGTACTTGAACGTCAGCGCTGTAATCGCTGCATGTCTGCCCCTCGTCTTCAAGGTCGAGGGTCTCCCACAAGGGCCGAATGCGCCTCTTCTTTGCGAGTCCGAGAACCTCTTCCTTCCAACGTGTTTTCAGCAGATGTCGAAACGCCTGGCGGCTTGCCGCCAGCCAAAAGGGTACCTTCGCCCCCTGCGGGGCGTCATGGGATGGTGCCATCCGTCTTTCCTTATGTTGTGATGTTCAGGGGGTTAGTGGTTGGGCTGAGCCAAGGCAGGCGCCCTGCCCTTCTGTCCTTCTGCGCTCAGCAGCGGCAGCAGCAGCAACCGCGCTGAAAATGCGCGGAAACACAGAACTCAAGACTGTCGAGCGGATCTATCACGAGGTCCGGCAGTTCCGCCTCAAACAGACGGAACGATCGTGCGGTGTTCGGGACAAACTTCACTGCATTGTGCGAGAGGACGACGAGTGCCGCGATGTCGAACGCATCATGCCTATAGGCTCTGATCCCCTTCCCGACCCGAGCGTTTCCGTGCTGCATCAGGAAGGCGCAGACCCCGTTCACGGGTGCGGAGATCGTCTTGATCTGCAGACGGATCGCCTGCCCTTCAACCTCGATCAGGCGATCCGCGGGGTGCATGTCGGGGGCCGTCCAGACCGGGATGCCGTGGCGCATCAACAAGCTGTCCACGAAATACTCTCCCGCCGCACCTATGAACTTAGAGTTGGCGCGCCGCGCCCCCGGCGAAACATGCGGGAAATGGCGCATGTCGCTGGGAAGGAATGCGCAACGACGGTCCGCAGGTTTCCGCGCGCGTGGCGGTCTCTTGTTCCTGTCATCATCATCAAGAAAACAGGTATGGATGCTCATGAAGTTTCCTTTCAGGTTGTTTTCTGCCATGGGCGAGATCGCCCATAGCCTTTGCTTCTTCACCCCAAGGCCGAGCGGTCACCTACTCGATGGGGCGGTTGTCTATTGAAAAGGACCCGCGGCGCGTCCTGCACGCATGGCTGACGCGCAGGCAAAGAGGAGCGCACCGCGCCGCGGGCGAGTGAACGCATTGCCCCCGCGGACTGCTCCGCGAGTGATACAGAAGGCCCAGACGGGGCGGACCGCTAGGCGCCCGCGCTGCCCTTCTGGCCCGAAGCCGCGATGCTTCAGACAATGCGGTGGGGAACGAATGGACGCGGCATCTTGGATATCAACCGATGAGGCTAATTTGCGCTGGCTGCGTCGAGTATCGTGTTAAATCGTAAAGGTCATGGGTGCAACTTCCTCTCCTTGGTTGATTGGTCGCTCTTGAGGCTGTTATTGCGCTATAAGCTATATGGGTCAATTTCTAAAATAGCAGGATGCACAATTTTATCCATTAAGAGCCGAAATATGCGCCAAATGTACCACGCCCAATTTCAATTAATATGAATTGGCATGAATTGGCGCTTAGGAAATTAATCTACATACATCAAAATGGGTCATCAGCCTCGACTTGGCGATAGCGAGAGGGCGAATCATCACTGCTTGGTAAGAAACCAAGTTGCAGAATCAAGATACACCTGCCGCCAAGCAGACACATGGTGAGATCTGCGCTCCGGGCCGCCATCATCGATGGTTGAAAAATGAAGAGCCGGCATCTTGCGACACCGGCTCTCGTTGTCTGCCTATTCGGCAGTTAAAAAAAATTGCTCATCATGTGATGTCGCTTACTTGAAAAATCAAGGAAGATGACACGAGCCTTTGCATTCTAAGCTGCCTATTCGGCAGATAACTTTCTCCACTTTGAGATGTCAAGCATCCTTATGTAGATCCTGCAAAGCGCAGTACTCTCTCACATTCTAAGCTGCCTATTCGGCAGGCAACAACTTGACTGCAAACAGATGCATCTGCTTTTCGCAGCTTTCTCTATTTTACCGCAGTTCTCATCTACCTTCTAAGCTGCCTATTCGGCAGTCAAACTCTTTACTGCAACTCTCACTCTTGATGACCTACATGTAATCTATGATTCTACCTGAGTCAATACACTAAAATATACAAGTAGCCAATTTCATTTCGCCACTAGCTCCTCTGTATCCAGCCATTTTCTAGCCTTAATTTGTGCGCGCACGCCGCCTTATTCCGAGCAACGCACCAAAGCTGACGCCTCCCATTAGCTGCCAGGCTTGCGCAGCATGATTCACGACGTAGCCGTAGCCACTGAGCACTCTCGGTCAGCATGCAAGACAAAGGGAAAGGCGCACGGACAACGACCAGCCCGGATTCGGGCGATCTCACCGGGCCCCGCGACTGGATTCGTAGCTCGCCAGCACTGGTGAGCGCTCAGGTCGCGGCTCCAAGGAAAAAGCGGGGCAATGCCCCGCTTTCCATATCGCGCAACGTACAAACGTTGATCAGATCGCTAACGATTCGGGTGTCGCTCCCGCCTCGATCGCGTCGGAGAACCAGCGCGGCTTGCGACCGCGGCCGGACCACGTATCAGAGGGGTTCGCAGGATTTGCGAACTTCGGGGTCGCAGGGGCGCGTGTCCGGGCCACCTTACCTCCCGTCAGTTCAGCGATCGAGAACCCAAGTTGACGCGCTTGTTCCTCGAGTACCGCAAGAGCCTCCCTTTTCTTCCGGTCTTCGAACGTTGCAACGGCTTTGTTCACATCACGCTGCAGTTCTTTCAACTCAGACAACGACATGGAATTGAGATCAATAGTGCTCATTTTGTCCTCATAAGAGATTTCTGAAGTGCTTATTGAACCTTTTCGTCTAGATCGCAAGTTTGAATTTCTTCGTCTCTGCGTAACTTGCCTGCACTTTCTTGCTGACGCATAAAGATCTTCCGCAATGAGGGATCAAATTCCTGACGAGTTCGTTGCCGAAGACAGCAACTTGGCCTTTGTTCTGCTCGATTGATCGACTAGCCCTACCCTTTGAAACGTAAAGTTTTTTTGAATGCAGATCTACTCCAAGCCACTCCTTGCCTTCTTGCTTGACCCACTCCGACGACATCCGCGGTCGATGGAGTTAACGGCAGATCCACTGAAAATCACCGGTCGGCAGGAATCTGAGATCAGTCTAGATCTGATGCCATCCGCTCCGATGGTGATGTCGAAGGGACCAGTTACTACTTTAGTGCTTTCAACGGGTCCCGTATCGCATAACCGGCTTGCTCGCTGTCGACGGCGGTGTTGAAGAGCGCTAAGTCTCATCGGTTGCATGCCACTTCGAGGCGGACGCGTATCGACCAGACATGTTTTGGTCCGCGTTGGACTTGCCCGGTTTCTGTGGAGAGCGTTTAGCTCACTTCGCGGGCCTTTCGCTCAAAGGCGATGGGGCTCTGGAAGCTCAGCGATGAATGTCGCCCGAGGGGGCTATAGAAAGCCTAGATGTATCGACCCAGTGAAAATCTGCTCATGCTACAAAGGAGAAGGTAGCGATGAGTGTGACGATGGACGACAGCATCAAACGGTGGACGGCGAAGCGTAAGACGGCGTTGGTGGTCGAGA
>Ga0075157_10001561_pt1 | contig 14210 bp, 14 predicted proteins | sample JI81BgreenDNA_FD_70967 | JGI IMG/M metagenome (GOLD analysis project Ga0075157, IMG submission 70967) | Wastewater effluent complex algal communities from Wisconsin, to seasonally profile nutrient transformation and Carbon sequestration -... | ecosystem: Engineered > WWTP > Effluent > Algae...
CTGGGCCAGCGCATCCTGCGCTACGCCAGCCTGGACGACATCCTCATCTGGGGCGTGCTGGCGATCATCCTGCTGGACTGGGCGCGCGTGGGCCGGCAGGTCGTGTTTCTGCTGGCCTTTGCCGCGGCGGCCTGGGCGCTGCGCCGCGCCATGCCGCGACTGCCCGGGCCCGACCGCTGGTTCGTGGCGCTGATCTGGCTGCCGCTGGCGGCGCTGGGCGCCGACTGGTGCGGCCTGCACTACATGGTGGGCGCCTTCCTGGCGGGCGCCGTGCTGGACGCCGAGTGGTTTGGCGAGGAGGCCCTGGACCGGCTGCGCCATCACGTGCTGCTGGTGGCGATGCCCGTCTTCTTCCTGTCCACCGGCCTGCGCACCCAGTGGGAGCAGGGGGGTGTGATGGTGTTTGCCGCCGCCGCGGTGCTGCTGGCGGCGGCCGTGCTGGGCAAGCTCGGCGGCGTGGCGCTGGCCGGCCGGCTGCTGCGCTGGCCGCCCGGCGAGGCCTGGGTCATCGGCTGGCTGCTGCAGACCAAGGCGCTCATCATGATCATCTTCTCCAACATCCTGCTGGACAAGCAGGTGATCACGCCGACGATGTTCACCGCGCTGCTGCTGATGGCGGTGGGCAGCACCATGCTCACCACGCCGGTGGTGGCGCCGCGGCTGGCGCGGGCCGATGCGAGGGCGCTGATGCAGCGCGAAAGCTGAGGGCGCGTCGGCAAGACCTCGGATCGATTGGTGTCGTGGGGTCGGCCGAAGTCGATCAGGTGGCCGACCGGGCTTGATCCGGACCCCGAGTAAAGTGATGCGTGATGTATGATGCGGGACGGTGACCTCACGAGGCCCTATCTTGAGAACCACCTTGGCCATCGACGATGACATCCTTGCCGCCGCCAAGCACCTGGCCGCGCGTGAGCAAAAGAGCGTTGGCGAGGTCATCTCCGCCCTGGCTCGACAAGGGCTGGCACGGAGTTCGCGCGGGTCGAAGGTCGAGCGCAACGGAATTCCGTTGCTGCCCACCCGCAAGACGGCCGCACCGGTCAGTCTGGAGCTTGTGAATCAGTTGCGCGACGAGCAACCGTGATTCGCTACCTGCTCGATGTCAACGTGCTGATCGCCCTGGTCGATCCAGCGCACGTTCAGCACGACGCGGTGCACGAGTGGTTCGGGCGAACGGGCAGCAAGGCGTTTGCGACGTGCCCTCTCACCGAGAACGGGCTGCTGCGCATCGTCGGGCACCCCAAGTACCCGAACTCTCCCGGCCCGCCCAGCGCGGTGGTTGACGCGCTCACCGCCATTCGAGCCCTGCCCGGCCATGCCTTCTGGCCCGACAGCATCAGCCTCGCCGACACCGACCTCGCCGAACCGGCCTTGCTGTCCAGCCACGGGCGGGTGACGGACAGCTACCTGCTTGCACTGGCCAAGGCCAACCGGGGCCGACTCGCCACCCTGGACCAAAAGCTCGCCACCGAGGTGGTCAGCGGCGGCAAGGGCGCCCTCACGCTCATCTGACGGATCTCGCCGGCCTCGCCCGTTTGCCGAGCGCCTCGTCCACCTCTTCGGCCGTGTTCTCGGGGAAGGTGGCCACGTCGCCGGCCCTTCGGTCGCCCACTTCCAGCAGCACCACCATGCGGTCGGTGCGATTGACAAGCTGGTGCCCGTTGGCCTGCCCGCCGGCAAAGCCCACGCCGTCGCCCGGCGACAGCTCGGCATCGCCGCGCTGCGTGTGCAGCGTCGGGTGGCCTTCCAGCACGTAGATGAACTCGTCCTGCAGACTGTGCCAGTGGCACAGGGCCGAGACCGCGCCCGGCGGCACGAAGGTGAAGTTCACCCCGAACTGCGTGAGCCGGAAGGACTCGCCCAGCGGCGTGCGGGCCGCGTGGCGAAGGGCGTCCACGGCATGGCGGGCGCGGGCCACCGCCTGGGCGTTCACGGGCTGGAAGGGCGCCGGCGGCGCGACGGGGGCCGGGGCTGCTGCCGCCTCGGAAGGCGGGCCGCCCGGCGCATCGAACCCGAACAGGTGCTTCAGCCCCTCGGCATCGAAGCGCGCGCGGCTGTCGCCGAGCCAGGTCTCGGCGCGGGCGTAGGCGCGGCGCACGGCGGGGCGTTCGCCCATGGCGTGGAACCAGCGCTGCAGGTGCGGCGTGTGGGCCAGGTCCTGCTGCTGCGCGGCGTGCTCGACGATCCAGGGGTAGATCGCCATGTCGGCGATGCTGTAGGCCCCCGCCACGCCCTCGCGTGGCGTCGCGTCGGCCGCGCCCGGGGCGGGCAGGGCCAGCGTGCGCTCGAGCACACCGTACAGGCGCCGCGTCTCGCGCACGTAGCGGTCGCGGGCATAGGGCACGGGCTCGGGCGCATACCGCGTGAAGTGATGCACCTGCCCGGCCATGGGCCCCAGGCCGCCGACCTGCCAGAACAGCCACGACATCACCGCCGCGCGGCCCGCCGGGTCGGCCGGCAGGAAGCGCCCGCCACCGTGGTGCTCGGCGAGGTACTGCAGGATGGCGCCCGATTCGAACACCGTCACCGGCCCCTGCGGCGTGTCGTCGCGAAGCGCGGGAACGCGCTGGTTGGGGTTCACGGCGGCGAACCCGTCGGTGAACTGTTCGCCGCGGCCGATGTTCACCGGCAGCAGGTCGTAGGGCAGACCCAGTTCTTCCAGCAGGATGACCGGCTTGTGCCCGTTGGGCGTGTTCCAGTAGTAGAGGGTCAGCGGCATGATGGACTTGCAGGGAGCATCGATCGGGCCTTCATGGTGCGCTGCGGGCCCCACAGCGCCCGTCGATGCAGCTTCCATCAGAATTTGAAGATGGACTGCCACCTCCACGATCTTCGCGTGTTCCTGCGCGTCACCACGGCCGCCAGCCTCAGCGAGGCGGGCCGTGCGCTGCAGCTCACCCCAGCGGCGGTGAGTGCCGTGATCAAGCGGCTGGAGTCGCGCCTGGGCGTGCGCCTGCTGGAGCGCCACAGCCGCGCCTGCCGCCTCACGCCAGCGGGCGAGCGCTTTGCGCAGGCCGCCGCGCAGGCGCTGCAGACGCTGGCCGACGTGCAGGACACCCTCGCCCCGCGCGGCCCGGTGCTGAAGGGGCCGCTGCGCCTGTCTGCCCCCACCGACCTGGCTCACGGGGCCCTGGGTGCGGTGCTGGACGGCTTTGCCGCGCGCCACCCCCAGGTGGAGCTGGTGGTGCGCGTGACCGACCGCGTGCACGACCTCTGGCGCGACGGCATCGACCTGGCCGTGCGCTGGGGCGAGCTGCCCGACTCCAGCCTGCGGGCGCGCCGGCTGCGCCTCACGCGTCGGCTCACCGTCGCCTCGCCCGCCTACCTGGCCCGTCGCGGCGTGCCGCAGGTACCGTCCGACCTCGCGCAGCACGACTGCCTGGTGTACGACGTGGGTGGTGTGCCCGACGACCGCTGGCACTATCACCCGCCCGGCCATGGGCCCGGCGACCTGCAGACGGTGGTGGTGCGGGGCCCGCGCCGCGCCGACGACAGCCTGCTGGCCAAGCGCTGGGCGCTGCAGGGGCTGGGGCTGCTGAACAAATCCGACCTCGACCTGGCGGACGAGCTGCAGCGCGGCACGCTGGTGGCGGTGCTGGCCGACTGGCCCGGGCCGACGGTGCCGTTGAGCCTGGTGACGCCCCACCGCCCCGGCGCGGCCGTGCGGGCGCTGGCCGCGCAGATCGAGGCGTTCCTGGGCGAAAAGGCGGGGCCGGGCGCCCCGGCCGGCCCCGACGCGGCCATGGGCGAAAATCCGCGGCCCCGTGCCGGCGCCCGCGGCCGTTCCCGTTCTCCCACCTCGCGCCCGACACCGAACCCTCTGCCACGATGAACCTGATCGACGACCTGCGCTGGCGCGGCCTGCTGGCCGACTGCACCGACCTCGAGGGCCTCACGGCCCGGCTGGCCCAAGGCCCGATCGCGCTGTACTGCGGGTTCGACCCCACGGCCGACTCGCTGCACGTCGGCCACCTGATGGGGCAGCTCATGCTGCGCCGCTTCCAGCGTGCGGGCCACCGGCCCATTGCGCTGGCCGGCGGCGCCACCGGCATGGTGGGCGATCCCTCCGGCCGATCGGCTGAGCGCAACCTGCTCTCGCGCGAACAGCTCGAGCACAACAAGCGCTGCATCCAGGGCCAGCTCGCGCGCCTGCTCGACTTCGACGCCCCCGCCAACCCGGCGCGCCTGGTGGACAACGCCGACTGGACGATGCCCGTCTCGCTGCTGGACTTCCTGCGCGACGTCGGCAAGCACTTCACCCTCAGCGTGATGCTGGCCAAGGACAGCGTGCGCTCGCGGCTGGACAGCGAAGGCGGCATCAGCTTCACCGAGTTCAGCTACCAGCTGCTGCAGGCGCACGACTTCCAGCACCTGCGTCGCGCGCTGGACTGCGAAATGCAGATCGGCGGCTCCGACCAGTGGGGCAACATCACCGCCGGCATCGAGCTCATCCGCCGCACGCTGCACCAGAGTGCCTTCGGCCTGACCTTCCCGCTCATCACCAAGAGCGACGGCACCAAGTTCGGCAAGACCGCCGACGGCGCCGTGTGGCTCGACCCGGCCAAGACCAGCCCGTACAAGTTCTACCAGTTCTTCGTGAACACCGAGGACGCCAAGGTGGGCGAGTACCTGCGCAAGTTCACCTTCCTCGAACGTCAGGCGATCGAGGCCCTGGAAGCCGCGCACGCCGCCAACCCGGGTGCCCGCGAGGCCCACCGTGCCCTGGCGGCCGAGGTGACGCGCCTGGTGCACGGACAGGCTGCGCTGGACGGCGCGCTGAAGGCCAGTGCCATCCTGTTCGGCGCACAGATCGGCGACACGCCCGAGTCCACCTTCGCCGACGTGGTGGGCGAGGTGCCCACCCATGCCCTGCCCGCCGAGCGCCTGGCCGGCGACGGCCTGCCCCTGACCGAGGCCCTGGTGATGACGGGGCTGGCCCCCAGCAAGGGCCAGGCGCGCAAGGACATCGAAGGCGGCGGTGCCTACGTCAACAACGTGCCGTGCGACCGCGCGCTGCCCCACCGGGCCCTGAGTCCGGCCGACCTGCTGTTCGGCCGCTATGTGCTGCTGCGCAAGGGCAAGCGCAGCTACGCGGTGCTGGTGGTGGATCCGACCTGACCCGACGCGCGTGACGCCACGGCCGTCACGAAGCGGTCGAAGGCCTCCAGCAGCCCCTGTCCGTCGAATGCCGGGCCCTCGATGAGCGCCAGCGCCTGCACTGTCGCCTCCAGCGTCGAGACCTGGTCGGCGCGGCGCGCGGCGCGGATGGCGCGATAGCGGGTGGGCGCGGGCGCGTCCAGCGACAGCCGGGGCAGTGCGGCGAGCGCCGGGTGCTCCAGCAGCATGCGCAGGCTCTTGCGCCACGTGGCGTCGAGCACCACGAGCCGCAGCGGGGTGCCGAGCGGCACGGCCGCCGCTGGCGGGGCCGGAGCGGCCGTCGTCGTGGGGTACAGCAGCCGCGTGGTCCGGCCCGGTCGCCACAGCAGGCCCCTCAGCTCCTCGGCGGCGAAGCGCTCGCCCACGACCACTTCGCAATGCGCCAGTGACAGGCGCAGCAGGCTCACGCTGTTCTTGGCCTGCCGCTGTTCCTGCGGGTGCTGCAGCACAAGCACTTCGGTGCCGTGCAGCGTGGGGCGCACCAGGCCGCACAGGCAGGTCGTCTGCGGGCGCAGGCAACGCGCGCAGGTCGTGCGGCGAAGGTCGGCCAAGGCCTTCCCTCCTCAGCCCATGCGAAGTCGGCGGGCCTGCTCCTCGGCGCGCGCGTCGTCGATCTCGCGCATCACGGCGGCCAGGTCGACCGTGCCGGGCTCCGGCGCGTAGCGGCCGCTCAGCGGCACCTCCGGCGTCAGCCGCCCGCCGGCATACAGGTTCCAGATCTCGGCGCCGAACTGCGTGTCCCGCAGTTCAGGGGCGAATTCGCCGAAGAAGGCCCGCAGGTTGGCCACGTCGCGCAGCAGCATGCGCGGGGCGTGCAGGTTGCCCGCCGCATCGACCGCCTGCGGCAGATCGATGACCACCGGGCCGTCGGCGGCCAGCAGCACGTTGAACTCGGACAGGTCGCCATGCACCACGCCCGCACAGAGCATGCGGACGACTTCGCGCACCAGGGCGTCGTGATGGGCGCGGGCTTCCTCGGCGTTGAACGTCAGATCGTTGAGCCGCGGCGCGACGTGCCCGTCCGCACCGGTCACCAGCTCCATGATCAGCACCCCATCCAGGAAATTGAAGGGCTTCGGCACGCGCACGCCGGCGGCGGCCAGACGGTAGAGGGCGTCGACCTCGGCGCTCTGCCACGCCTCTTCGCGCAAGGCCTTGCCGAAGCGCGTGCCCTTGGCCATGGCCCGGGCCTGCCGCGAGTTCTTGACCTTGCGGTTCTCGGTGTAGTCGACCGCCTGGCGGAAGCTGCGCTGCTGGGCCGACTTGTAGACCTTCGCGGCGCGCACCTCGGTCTGGCAGGTCACCACGTACACCTCGGCTTCCTTGCCGCTCTTGAGTTGACGCTGCACGCCGTCGATCAGTCCTTCGTCGATGAGGCTCTGCAGGCGTTCGGGAATCTTCATCGGGGCATTCTGCGCCACGACGGGGCGAGGGCGACCGGGAGTCTGACCGGGACGCCGCGTGTGCAGCGGCGAGAACACCTCGAATGAAAGGCTGTCAGGCGGATCCGAGCGCCCAGGCCGCTGCCAGCCGACCCACTTCCGCTAGCACGGCTTCGTGCCGCGCCTCGACCTGCGGCGTGTATTCCCCGCTGTCGAAGTAGGCGGCCACGACGACGGCGTTGCGGCCTGGCGGGAAGGTGATCGCCACGTCGTTGCATTTGTTGGTCGTGCCTTCGGTGCGCCCGGTGCCGGTCTTGTTGCCCGAGCGCCAGTCGGGCGGCAGGCCCGCGCGCAGCCGGCGGGTGCCAGTCTGCGTGGCGCGCATCCACCCGAGAAGGCGCTGGCGGGCGGCCAGGCTCAGCACCGGCCCCGAGGTGATGCGGTGCACCGTCTGCGCCATGGCGCGGGGCGTGGTGGTGTCCCGCAGGTCGGCTGACAGCACCAGGCCGAGTTCGGGTTCGTAACGGTCCAGACGGGTCACCTCGTCGCCCATGGCGCGCCACAGCGCGGTGACGGCGGCGGGGCCGCCCAGGCGCCTGACCAGCAGGTTGGCCGCGGCGCCGTCGCTCAGTTCCTGCGCGGCCTGCGCCAGCACGGCGATGCTCAGCCCGCCCTGCGCCACGTGGCGGCCGGTCACGGGCGCCCAGGGCAGCAGGTCGCGCGCGGTGTAGGGCAGCACCTCGTCCAGGCTCAGCCGGCCGTGGTCGGCCTCGCGCAGCAAGGCGGCGGCCAGCGGCAGCTTGAAGGTGGAACACAGCGCGAAGTGCTCGTCCAGCCGCGTGCCCGCCATCTCGCCGGTGACGGTGTCCAGCAAGGCCACGCCGAGCCGGCCGGGGCCGGGCTCGAGGGCCCGCAGGCGGGCGATCACCTCGGCGCGCGTTGCGGACGGCACGGCGGCCCGGGCGAGGCCGGCGGGGAACAGGACGATCGTGCTCGCGCGAAGCAGATCGCGGCGAAGAAGCAGGCGGGAATGGCGCATTGGGTGAGGGAAACTCATGGGTGGGGCTCGATGGACCGCATTCTTCCGGGCATGAGCTGGCCTGCCAAACGACAATCCTTCGACCCAGCCTCTAGTTTTTCTCATGAAGACGGCGCGCATCTCCCTCAACGGCCTGCAGGCCTTCGCCACCGCGGCGCGCCACCTCAGCTTCACGCGGGCGGCCGAGGAGCTGTGCGTGACCCAGGCGGCGGTCAGCCACCTCATCAAGGCGCTGGAAACGCAGGTGGGCCGGCCGCTGTTCCACCGCACGGCGCGTGGCCTGCAGCTGACCGACGACGGGGCGCGCCTGGCGCCGGCGGTGCAGCAGGCCTTCGCGCAGCTCGACGGCGCGCTGGCCCTGCTCGACCGCAGTGCGCCGTCCCAACGATTCACCCTGGCGGTGGTGGGCACCTACCTGCACGGCCACCTGCTGGCGAAGCTGCCTGAACTTCAGGCCCGCTGCCCCCAGGTCGAGCTGCGGATCCAGACCCACAACAACAAGGTCGACCTGGCCGTGGAGACCGTCGACGCCGCCATCCGCTTCGGCGATGGCGCGTGGCGCAGCGTGGAGGCGCTGCCGCTGCAGGAGGCGCCGCTGACGGCCTTGTGTGCGCCGGCGCTGGGGGTGCGATCGCTGCGCGATCTGGAGGGCGCGCCGCTGTTGCGCTCGTACCGGGCCGGTGATTGGCCGGCCTGGGCGCGGGCGGCGGGATGCCCGACGCTGGACGCGCGCGGCCCGCAGTTCGACTCGTCGGTGCTGATGGTGCAGGCGGCCATGGCCGGTGCCGGCGTGGCCCTGGCGCCGGCGGCGATGTTCCACCGCGAACTGGCCGGCGGCGGTCTGACGCGGCCTTTTTCCACCGAGGTCGATCTGGGGCGCTACTGGCTCACCCGCAGCCTGGGTCGCGAGCCCAGCCCGGCGTGGCCGGGGGTGCGCGAGGCGCTGCTGGCGACGCTGCCCGAAGTGCCCGCGCCCCTCGCCGATGGGGCCGGGTAAGTCATCGCGGCCTGCGCCGCAGCCCGCCCTACACTGCCTCGCGCCCCCGAGCGGCGGGGGCGAAAGGACATGGCCATGCGGCGTCTGGAGACCGACTACCTGATCATCGGCGCGGGGGCCACCGGCTTGGCGTTCGCGGACACCCTCATCGCCGAGAGCGATGCCCACGTCACGCTGGTCGACCGCCACGGCAAGCCCGGCGGCCACTGGAACGACGCCTACCCCTTCGTCACCCTGCACCAGCCTTCGGCGTTCTACGGCGTCGCTTCGATGGAGCTGGGCAGCGGCCTGAAGGACGAGGTGGGTCTGAACCGCGGCCTGGCCGAACTGGCGAGCGGGGCCGAGGTCAGCGGCTACTTCGACCGCGTGATGAACCACCGCCTGCTGCCCAGCGGCCGCGTCGGCTACCACCCGTTGAGCAACGTGCTCGGCGAGACGGACGGCGACGTCGAGTTCGAGTCGCTGCTGTCGGGCGAGCGCACGCGCGTGACGGTGCGCCGCAAGATCGTCGACGCCACCCACTTCAGCCCCGATGTGCCGGCCACGCACACGCCGTCGTTTTCCGTGGGCCCTGGCGTGCGGCTCGTGCCGCCCGGTGCCCTGCCCGGGCTGTGGCACCTGACCCAGGACACGCCGCGGCCGCGGCACTTCGTGGTGCTCGGTGCGGGCAAGACGGCGATGGACACCTGCATCTGGCTGCTCCAGTCGGGCACGCCGGAAGACGCCATCACCTGGGTGATGCCGCGCGACTCCTGGGTCGTCAACCGCCTGACCACGCAGAACGGGCCCGAGTTCTTCCACCAGGCCATCGGCGGCCAGGCCGACCAGTTCCAGGCCTTTGCCGAGGCCGACTCCATCGACGATCTGTACCGCCGGCTGGAAGCCTGTGGCGCCATGCTGCGCATCGACCCCACGCGCTGGCCGACGATGTTCCACCTGGCCACGCTGTCGACGGCCGAGGTGGAGGTGCTGCGGCGCGTGCAGCGGGTTGTGCGCAAGGGGCGCGTCACCGCCATCGAGGCCGACACGCTTCGCCTGGAGCACGGCACCGAGCCCGTGGCCGCCGGCGCGCTCTTCATCGACTGCACCGCGTCGGCCGTGCGACGCAAGCCTTCCGGCCCGGTGTTTCGCGGCCGCCGCATCGCGGTGCAGCTGCTGCGGGCGCCCCTCATCTCCTTCAGCGCGGCCCTCACGGCGTGGGTGGAGGCCCATCATGCGGGCGACGAAGCGCTGCAGAACCGGCTGTGCGCGCCGGTGCCCTTTCCCCACGCGCCGGCCGAGTACGTGCACACCATGGCCGTGAACATGCGCAACCAGCTGCAGTGGGGCCAGGACCCCGCGCTGCGCCAGTGGATGCGCCAGTGCCGGCTCGATGGCTTCGCGCGCATGACCCACGGCGTGGACAAGGCCGACGCGGAGAAGATGGCCGTGCTCGCACGTCTGAAGACCCAGGCCCAGGCCGCCGCCGCGAACCTGCCGCGGCTCATGGCGGCGGTGCCGGCCGCCTGAGGGCGCGAGCCGAGGCCCGCGACGTTCCCGCCCGGTCGCCCGAGGGCGGAAGGCCAACCCCACGGGCGTCGGAGCGGCCGGGAGTCTGCTCCAATCACTGACTCTCCGAGCGCACTTGTGATCGTGCCCCCCGCCCGCGCCTGCGCGCGGTGCGACCTGGCGAACGCTCCCGTGCCTTCGGGAAGACCAGTGGGGGGCGATCCATCATGACCGGCATGGGGGGCGGCGCCGAGCGGCGCCAGGAGGAGCGACGCGCGCTGCGCGTGGCCGCCCGGGTGTCGCTTGGACCCGGTCAGGTGTTCGAGGTGCGCACGGCCGATGTCAGCTCCAGCGGCCTGGGCATCGTGGCGTCGGCCAACCCGAAGCCGGGCGTGACGTTCAAGATCGAGTTCGTGCTGCCCCTGCGCCCCAGCGGCACCCTGAACGTCGAGGCCACCGTCAAGGTCATGCACAGCATCCTGGCGCGGCAGGAGGGTGGCTTCAAGATCGGGCTGCAGTTCCTGAAGCTGAGCGAGGGCGCCGAGGCGGCGATCCAGAAGTTCGTGAATGGATGATGCCCATCGGGCCGGCGCGCCGCGCCCGCGTGCGGACGCAGCGCGCTGCGGGCCGGCCGCCGGCTGCCGTCGATCGCAGACGGCTGGGCCTCAATCGTCCGACGAGAAGCCCGAGGCCTTCACCACCGGCCCCCAGTAGTCGCGCTCGGTGGCCAGGCGCCGGGTGTAGTCGGCCGGGGCCAGCGACAGCGGCTCGAACCCGAGCTTGCCCAGGGCCTCGACCACGCTGGCTTCGCGCACGGCGGCGCGGGCGACTTCGGCCACCTTGTCGATCACGGCCTGCGGGGTGCGGGCCGGCACGAACAGGCCATAGCTCTCCACGCCTACGATGCCCTTGAAGCCTTGTTCCTCGAAGGTGGGCACGTCGGGCGCGAAACGCGAACGCGCCACATCGGTCACGCCCAGCACACGCACGCGGCCGCTGGCCACGTGGGGCAGGAAGTCGCCGATGGAGAAGCAGCCCGAGGCGATCTGTCCGCCCATCAGGTCCTGCATGCCCGGCGCCGCGCCGCGGTAGGGCACGTGGGTGAGCTTCAGCCCGGCGGCCCGCTCGAACTGGTTGCCCAGGAAGTGCGGCATGGCCCCCGCCGCGGGCGAGGCGTAGGCGGCCTTGTCGGCGTTGGCCTTGGCCCAGTCGGCGAACTGCGCCAGCGTGCGCACGCTGGCCGGCACCATGGGCCCCACGCCGAAGCCGCAGGTCGACAGGGCCAGCGGCGCCACCGACACGAAGTCGCTGGCCGGGTTGTAGGCCAGCCTGCGGTAGGCGTGCGGGTAAATGGTGAACATCGACGACGGGCTCACCAGCATCGTCTGGCCGTCGGGTGCGGCGTCCTTCAGTGTGGCGATGGCGATGCGGCCGCCGGCACCGACCTTCTGCTCGACGAGCACGGGGTCGCCCAGCTTGCCGCGCGCGAACTCCGCGAAGCGGCGGGCCGTGGTGTCCACCGAGCCGCCGGCCGGAAAGCCGACGAGGATGCGGGGCGAAGCGCCCTGGGCACGGACGGCCTGGGGCAATGCGGCCAGGGCGGCCAGGGTGGCAAGAAGTTGACGGCGGTCGATCATGGTCGGTGTCTCCGGTGGGGTGATTCAGGGGCGGTGGTCAGTGGGGTGCTCTGGGCGGTGGCCACCCAGGCCAGGCGTTCCAGCCCGGCTTTGAGGGCCGGGCCCTGATCGCCCAGGGCGGCGACGAGGGCACGGTCGTGTTCGGCGACGGCGGCTTCCAGGCGCACCAGGCGCTTCTTGCCGACCGAGGTGAGGTGAAGTCCCCACGCGCGGGCGTCGTTCGGGTCTTCGCGGCGCTCGGCCCAGCCGTTGTCCGTGAGCCAGTCGGTCAGGCGCAGCGCGCCGCTGCGGTGCAGGCCCATGGCCTGGCCCAGCAGGCCCTGTCGCATGCCGGGGTTGCGGGCGATGAGCACCAGCGCCGCGAAGCGTTGCGGGCTCACGTCCCACTCGGCGGTGGCGCGGTGGAAGTCGAGATACAGCGCGTTCTGCGCCCGCCGCAGCGCGTAGCCCAGCAGCCCGTCCAGCATGCCGTAGTCCACGCCCGGCACGGGCAGCATGAGCCCTTCGGGGGGGGTGGCTTCGGTGGGGGATGCAGCGCGCGGCGTCTTGTTCATGCCGTGAGGGTAGTTTTGGTTGCGTAGTGCAACAATCTGGCTTACCCTGATGCCATGCAAATCCTCATCTCCGGCGGCGGCATCGGTGGCCTGACCGCAGCGCTCGCGCTCCAGGCGCGTGGCCATGACGTGACCGTCCTCGAAGCCGTGCGGCAACCGCGGCCGCTGGGCGTGGGCATCAACCTGCTGCCGCATGCGGTGGGCGTGCTGGCCGACCTGGGCCTGCTGCCGGCCCTGCGCGACATCGCGGTGGAAACCTCGGCGCTGGTGTTTGCCAACCGGCACGGGCAGGCCATCTACCGCGACCCGCGCGGCCTGGTCGGGGGCTATGCGCACCCGCAGTTCAGCATCCACCGCGGCGAGCTGCAGATGAAGCTGTGGGCCGAGGCCTCGGCCCGGCTGCCGGCCGGCGCGGTTCGGGCCGGGCAGCGCGTGGTGGGCGTGCGCGAGGAGGGGGGCCGGGCGGTCGCGCAGATCGAGACGGCCGAGGGCCCGACGGAGCAGGCGGCCGATCTCGTCATCGGCGCCGACGGCATCCACTCGGCCTTGCGCCGCCGTCTGGCGCCCGACGAAGGCCCGCCGTGCTGGCGCGGCGTGATGATGTGGCGCGGTACCACCTGGGCGCCGCCCTTCCTCGACGGCCGCACCATGGTGCAGGCCGGCCACAGCCGGGCCAAGTTCGTCGTCTACCCCATCGGTGCACCGCGCGCCGACGGGCTGCAGCTCATCAACTGGATCGCCGACCGCCGCGTGCGCGAGCCCGAGCCCGGCCTCACCGCGCCCGACCGCGCCGACTGGAGCCGCGCCGGCCGCCTCGAGGACCTGATGCCCACCTTCGGCGGCTGGCGTTTCGAGTGGCTGGACGTGCCGGGCCTGATCACCCGTGCCGAGCAGATGCTCGAGTGGCCCATGGTCGACCGCGACCCGCTGCCGCGCTGGCGCCTGGGGCCCACCACGCTGCTGGGCGATGCGGCGCACCCGATGGTGCCCATCGGGTCCAACGGCGCCACGCAGGCCATCATGGACGCGCAGGCCCTGGCCGCCGCGCTCTCAGCGCACCCCACGCTCGACGCCGCGCTGGCGGCCTACGAAGACGAGCGCCGGCCGCAGTGCGCGCGCATCGTCGAGATGAACCGCCGCGAGGGGCTGGACGCCATCCTCGATCGCCTCGAGGCGCTGGCGCCTCATGGGTTCGATCGCCTCTCGGACGTCATCGATCCCGACGAAGTGGCGCGCGAGATCCAGGGCTACAAGGCCGCTGCGGGCCACCAGGTGGCGTCGTCGGGCTGAGGGCCGAACTTCCCGTCAGGGCTGCGCGGGCCGCCACGCGCCGCGCAGGACGTCCACCAGCACATCCGGCTTGCTCACCATCGGGCAGTGCCCGGTGTCGATCGTGGCCCAGTGCCAGCCGGGTTGGCTGCGTGCGCGACGGCGCGAGGCGTCGATGGTGGGCAGCGCGGGGTTCGGACAGTCGATGAAGGTGCGCGGCAGTGCCGCCCAGGCGCTCGCGTCGAAGTGTAACGGATCGTCGTAGGGGCCGAACGGGTGCGGCACCTGGCGGCGGCGCAGCCAGGCGGCGTCCTCGCCGGCCAGGCCGAAGGCCGTGGCCGGGTCGGCCGGCGGCAGCGCGTGGTCATGCGCTGCGGCGGTGGCCCGGCGGGCCGCCTGCGTGGCGGGGTCGTGCCCGCTGCTCCAGCACTCGCCCGGGGCCGGCACCACGGCATCCACGTAGACCAGGCCGGCCACGCGCGCGCGGCCCGACACGCGCAGCGCCTCGGCCGCGCCCGTGATGACGATGCCGCCGTAGCTGTGCCCCACCAGCAGCACGTCCGTGAGTTCCTCGGCCTCCACCAGCGCCACCACGTCCTGCACGTGCGTGGCCAGCGTGATGCCCGGGTGCCGCAGGTGGGCCCGCTCGCCGTCGCCGGTGAGCGTGACCGCGTGCACCTCGGCACCCGC
>Ga0075157_10001564_pt1 | contig 14208 bp, 11 predicted proteins | sample JI81BgreenDNA_FD_70967 | JGI IMG/M metagenome (GOLD analysis project Ga0075157, IMG submission 70967) | Wastewater effluent complex algal communities from Wisconsin, to seasonally profile nutrient transformation and Carbon sequestration -... | ecosystem: Engineered > WWTP > Effluent > Algae...
TCTAAAATCTAAAATCTAAAATCTAAAATCTAAAATCTAAAATCTAAAATCGATCGATGCCCTCCCACATTTGAGAAAGAGGTATTCGCTGTCGGGTTTTAGCTTCCTGGAATGCCCTTTTGAGACTAGCTTTTACTTCTGCAACTGGAGTATCGTCGGGGTCGTCTTCAGCTTCATCTGTAGGTTCGGGAAGAAGAACGATGATTCGCACGCGGCCGGGAGTTTCTGCGGTTAAAGGTCGATCGAGCAATAATTGACCGAAAGCATCCAGGATACAAGCCCCCGGATTCATTCCGAAAGCAGACTCAGGACCGGTGAAATAAACAACCTGTATCCGATGAAACTTGCCGAACGTATTTATCTCGCGCAAGTCAATGCTAAAATCTAAAATCTAAAATCTAAAATCTAAAATCGATTGACCTTTTTCGTCGATCGTTCCTGTGACTTCAAAGGCTTTCATTTGTTGGTCCTGGATTTTTTTTAATTAATACTATTATATAACCCTGTTCGAGCGATTTTGTTATTCTTAAGCCAAAATAAGCTGCTGTTTAACCAAAGACAAATCCGTCTTACCAAAATTCACAACCAAAGCCACATTGAAATTTTCCAATGATTTGACAAACCACATAATTTCATTAGAAGCTTTACCTTCATAGTGATTAAACAAAATAGAAAATCGCTTTTCCAACTCAGGTTTGACTTTGCCCGAAAGCAGTACAAGTTTCATGAGTAAACCCATTGTCCTGCTGGCGCCGAGGTTGTACACCAAATCGTAAAAAACGTAGTGGCTGGGATGTTGAGAATTTTCCACTACTAAGAAGTTGAACAACTGGTGGCAAGTACGAACTAACAATGGATTATTGAATTTCACCGAGTCATTTTCTCGCAATGTATTTTTGATTTGTTTGTACAAACGGTCATTAAATTGACGCCCCCCGTATTCTGGTTCGATCGACGATATTAAATATTCATATAAATCCACTTTAAATGAGCCGTAAGATGGAGTTTTTCTGGAATCTCTCAGAAAAAATTGAGCTGCTTCTTTGTAGGTGCGATCGCCTGCTACTTTTCCGGCAAATTCCCTGACCGCTAAGTGCAGTTCTGCATCGTTCAAAAGTGTGGGATTAGCCGCTCGCTGTACAATTCCTATTTCTGTATTTCTCGGCTCAACCATATAATTCAAATATTTAGACAAATGTGTTTCAAATTGTCGCTGTCTTTGAAATGCCAGTTTTTGGATGGTTTGTTGGTCTTCCTCAATGCTGTCCTTGCTCAGTAGAGAATAGCCGTACAAATAAGGATACCGACATATCAATTCGCCCAAAGGAAAATCTGTATCTTGTTGCTGCTGTTCCGCATCTCTATCTAAGGCTTTTACTAAGCGCTCTATAGTCTGGAATTCTTCACTTTTATTAAAAAAATTTATTTGTTCTTGTAAGCGCTTGACTATGTAAAATTCCATCCCGAATCGGGGAGAAGTCTGCTTAAATAAAGATACCAACTTGGCGATCGCGAACTGATTTTGTGATTGCAATTGCCAGCGGTTGATGGGGATGTAGCAGCAGCGGTGGAGCAGATATTTAAAGTCCTGATCCGATCGCTTGACGGAGACTATACTATACAAAGTTGCTTCAATCTCTCGATCGGGATAGCCCATGCCGTCGATAAATAGCTTTCGGAACCGCTCGATCACCTGTGCGGGGGATTCTGTTTCCACGCAGGAGACGATGTGATCGTACAATCTCTGTTCGTTGCTGCCAGTTGGAATACTATCTGAGGGCGGGGTGAGGATGGGGCTGTCTGCATCTGTGTCTATGCTGCTGTCTGCAACTTGTGCGACAACGACTGTGGGTTTTTCCCCAAAAGTTCGATCGGGATTCAAGAACCAATAGTGTTCTTGGCTTAATTGTTTGTCCTCCGCCCAATCCAAAGCTGACTGCAAACTTTCCCCTGTCAATAACAGTGATTCATCTTCGCGGTCTGAAGCCAGCCATGCTGCTAGGGCCAAGCGGTAAGGAGCCAATTTTCCCAGCTCTTTTTCCACCCAGAACTGATTAAAAACTGACTGATAAATTAGGTTGGAAACTATTAATTTACCCTCAAATTTAACAACCAGTCCTGACAGTTGCAATTCGAGTTTTTCGGGAGAGTAATCTGCTGGTACTCCCTGGGATTCTCCCGGTTTTGTTGCCTTGGGCGGTTGCAAAGCTTGCTGGTACAGCGTTAACAGCCGCGTGAGGTCGCAGTGGTTATGGAAAATGCGATCGCGTATAGGTATCAAATGTTGGGGTTCGTCTTCTTCTTCCCAATTTTTAATAATTCTGTGTTTGACCAGTTTTTCAACCTGCTGAGCTTCCGAATTTCTGCCAATAAAAGGCCCGTATTCAAGTACCAAGTGGCAAACTTTTTGAGTTAGAAACGGTTGCCCGCCCGTCCAAGCTAATATTTCTTGGAGGACTTTTTGGGGGCGAAAAGCTTTCAGGGCTAATCCTTTTGCTAGCGGCAAACTTTCCTGCAGTTGGAATCGACTTAAATGAATTTGCCGTCCAACATTAAAAGGGTTGCATCTTGGATCTCGGATCAATTCTGAGGGGGCTGCTACTCCCATAACAGCAAAAGTCAGGCGATCGTATTCCGGTTGCTCTGCCCGCTTGGAGTAACAAGCCCGGATCAAAGCAAAAAAATCCTTGGTACTAAAATTTAGGCGGCTGATGCTGTCAATGTCATCTAGAAAAATTACCAGATTTTGCTGAAGTGACTTGAGCAAAACTTTTTCGATAAATATCTCCAATCGCTGCACCGGCGGCAGCAGTTCGCGATCGTTCCACCACTTGATGGCATCAAACCTGTTTGTGATGTGTAAACTGCTTGCCATGCGGTACATGATTCCGCCATACCACTTTTGGGGGGAGATATCTGGGCTGCTGATGCTTCTCAAGTTGATGGCGGCAAAAACTGTACCTTCGGCTTGCAACCTTTTGGCCGTTTGCACTAGCAGGCTGGACTTTCCCATTTGCGGCGAACTCAACACGTAGCAGAAGTCTCCGGCTTTGAGTCCTTCGTAGAGCTCGCTGTCTGCCGGTCGCCTGACATAGGTGGGCGCACCGGCCGGCAAATAGCCTCCAACTTGATATTGGTACGTTGAGTTGACGGATGCTGTCATCTGGGAATTCATCAAGATTTTACGCCCCTATGCTGTGCGATCGAAAGGTTACAAATTGGAGTTATGGCCCGCTGATACCATTTTAGATTTTAGATTTTAGATTTTAGATTGGGCAATGACTTATTCAATAAGGGTTTGGAGTTTGCCTGTTGCATTTGGATTGTTTTTTTTTTATCGGCCTTACTATGGTGGAAAATTTTTTGTTCTTCTTTCTCTATTGTCTACTAGGTCAGCTTTCTTCTCGTCAATCTTTACCGTATCTTTGCAAGCGTTCGCCCCAAATCCTATGATCGGCGCAATTGTACCCCGCCACTTGATTTTTTACACTCGTTCACATAATTGATGAATTTTGACTCGATCGGATTGAAAACGCTAAAACGCCGTTTTTTTCACATTTTTTTTACAATAATACTTTAAAATTAACCCGGTGGTATGATGTTGGCAGGGAAACTCATAACCACAGCGCCGTCAACCTTCTGCCTTCAGTTGCGCTTGCCGAATGCTGGAGGAAAAGACAGAGCAATGGCTGCCAATAAAAAACCCCAGCGTTTGGCTGAGGACTGCTTGAGTGGGAGATATCGTTAATCTGCGTTTTTTTAGTTGACTTAGATTGCATGGAATTCCATGCTGCTGACTTTCCCCGGGCTTTCGCGTTCGGGGATTCCTAAGAACAAACTTTTCAGGATGCCTCCACAAAAAGTTTAATTCTTAAAGGCGTGGTCAGAAACTGGCTAACCACTCGCTCAACTCTAAAAGTTAAGTCTGTGGCTAATTGTAGAAGATGCGCCCTGATGGCTTAACTACCCGATGGATTAGCACCCTGATGGCATAACTCCCTGATGGATCGACGCCCTGATGGCTTTCGCTCCACTACCCAAAAGATTCGGGTTGGTGGATGATCGTGGACATTAGTAACACGTCACTTCTGGCGTTTCCGATCGCAAGCGGGTGTGCCTGTCTGAATTGATTATGGCAGGCAGATTTATCAGAAGACAAGTGGGCTATTGCATCAACCCATTTCTGACAGATCGGGTGAGCCAAAAAGTGTCAATCTACGCAAATCAGGGTCATCGAACATGAAAAACAGCATCTTAGTATTAGGGGTAATTGCCTCGGCTGGCTTCGGCTTTTTCCAGGCAGGCAGCGCCAGCGCTTCAGCGATCGCCACACAACCTTCATCAGCCAGTAGTTTGACGGCTTGGGAGAGTCGTCCTGACTTTAACTACACTGGAACGAATGAGGATGGGGACCAAGAAGAGGTAAAAACGGGTAAAGGCAGGAAATAATAATTGGCGCCCGGAGTGTGGTTCGCTCTGATGCGGTTGTGGTTGTAGTTGTGGTGCTTGTTGTCCCAACCGCCTCTGATCGAGGTAGTTAAAACTCGATCCCAAGATCAGTCTACCTAATCCCAGGGGTGGTAATCAGTTTCAGAGAACGGTGGATGGGAAAATAAACAGGTAAGGCGAGTCTGTTGGTGGAGTTTCCCCGCCTATCAACTTCCTTACCTTCTGATGTTCGGGATTTGGATCTGGCACAATCGTATTTCATCTCGTAAAAACCCAATGGAAAATACTCTCGAAACTACCCGCAGACAGCGCGTATTGACAAGAACCCAGGAACGGCGTCAGGCGACACCCAAAGAAAAACAGTTGATTCACCTGCTAGCCAATATGGCTTGCAGCTTGATTAAATACGACTACAAACACGCAGCGGGCAAGGGTACTCTCCCGCCTTCGGAAAGCAAGCGTTTAGCGGAATGGCACTACCTGCGAGTTCAGCAAATTCGCCGGATAGAACGTTCATTGGAGCCCGTAGCAACCCTTAAGCGCGTGTACTACAAGAGCATCCTCAGTCCGAGGGATCTGAAGTCTTTGAAACTGCTGTGGCTGGAGGAGGACAAAAACCGTGTCAAACGGGTCGATCCTGACTTGGACGACATCCTCAGCGAAGCTTTGGATCGGGGAGATACTTTAAAACAGCTATTTCACTCGATCGAAGTCAAAGAACGCACCTTTTCTGCAACTCCTAGCCCAGGCGCCGTGCCGCTTTGGGTCAAAGAGTGGGAAGACTCGGAATATGACATAAACTTTTTTCCGCCTTCCTTCCCTGCATGGGTTTCAATCGTGGACGACTAGGTTCAAAAAAACTCTTTGGTATGGCATCGATCGTAAATTTCAGATGGTAGACTTATTTGCGATTGCTGACATTGGCGAAAAGTGTGCGATCGGGCGATCGGCTAAACCAGGCGGTGTGGCGCGCAGGCATCCGAGTACAGAGAAGTGAATCGGAGTCAGTACCATTGTACAATGGGGGAAAACCAGGGCTTCAGCTAATAGCTGATAGCTGATAGCTGATAGCTGATAGTTTCTCATGACTGACTCGATTTCTACTTCTCCTCTAGACTCGGCGGCCGATACAGCCGAACTCCGCTCTCAGTTGAGGTCGGGTTCGGAAAAAGCTCAACTGCAACTGCTGCAACAACAAATAGCAGATTCCGGTTGGGATGTATTGATGGAATTTTTATTAGAGCGCAAGTCAGAGGCACCGACTGCGGTAATGGGTAAGGCTTACCAAATTCTTTACAGTGCTAATTCTCCGAGAGCGACGGAGTTTTTGCAAGCGAATTTTCCGACTGGGGTTGTGCCGCTGCGATCGGACTCTAACATTGATTACACTCCGCTGCAACAATTATTGGCGTTACAGGAATTTCAAGAAGCCGATCGCTTGACTTTAGACAAGCTTTGTGAATTGGCTGGTGAAACAGCTTCTGTGAGAAAGTGGCTGTATTTTACGCAAGTTGAGAGCTTGCCGGTAACGGATTTGCAAACAATTAATACGCTGTGGAAAGTTCATTCCGAAGGCAAATTCGGCTTTTCGGTGCAGCGGGAAATTTGGCTGAGTTCGGGCAAGAATTGGGATAAATTGTGGCCGCTAATTGGCTGGAAGAAGGGGAATAATTGGACGCGATACCCGCAAGAGTTTATTTGGGATTTGAGCGCGCCTAGGGGTCATTTGCCACTGTCGAATCAGTTGCGGGGAGTGCAGCCGTTTGCAGCTTTGATGGCTCATCCTGCTTGGTTGAAGTGAATGGTTTTGGGGCTTTTGGAGAATGCGGGGCGGGCTGGATAGCCGGCCCCGCTATGGTTTTTGGGGAATTGGGATTTTGATTTCTGAGGCGCAGAAATTCACAGAAATTCACAGGCGGGATGCCTGTTCCACTTTTGGCGTAGAGGGAGAAGGGCGATCGTACTTCTAGGAATGTTGGGAAATTTTGTATAATTGATATTTGATATCATGTCTGGTCGATTACCCTGATTCCGTAGGGGCGGGTTCACCAATAATATTTGCCAAAAACGGACAATCTCACAAACCCGCCCCGGCCAATGTATTATGGGTGAGCGATCGGACATGATAGGAGTTAATTAGCGAGAGGGCTGGGAGTCATGGTAGGCATCGGAACCAAACTCACTTTAGCAGAATTTCTAGCTTTGCCCGACGGAGATATATATTGTGAGTTTGTAGATGGTGAAGCAGTCCCCAAAGTGTCTCCAAAATATTTTCATTCGACTTTACAGTTTACTTTGTGTCGCCTGATTCGTGTATGGTGTAAAGGACGCGGGCGAGTGCTTCCAGAATGGGCAATTTTGTTAAAACGTCAGGATAAAGATTGGGCACCTGTTCCCGATTTAATGTACATTTCTTATGAACGTCTGCCGAAAAGTTGGCGGCGAAATGAAGCTTGTCCCGCAATTCCTGAACTGGTGATTGAGATTATATCGCCCGATCAAAGTATGAAGGAATTTGAAGAGAAGGCGAAAGATTATTTGGCGGCGGGCGTTCCGCGAGTTTGGGTGATAGATCCAGAGGCTATTTTAATTAAAAGTTTTTTGACCGATGGTTCTAGTCAAGTTTATACGGATAATACACTAATTTTGGATGAGTTGCTGCCTGGTTTGGAGTTGACGATTAGACAGATTTTTGAAGAGGCGGAGTTGATTGATTGATTGAGGGCGATCGTACTCTGTGCAAGATATCAGTCGTAGGGTGCGTGACAACGGGAAAACTTTGAAGGAGCGGCGGTGGGTTCCATTTGAAAGAAAGTTATGACTTCAGAATTAACCGACGCCTTAAAGCGAATCTTAAGCTGGATAGAGCGACACGAGCCCTGGTTGATTGAGTATCTATACCCTGGCTTATCAAAAGATGAGATAGATAACTTAGTAAGAGATTTACCAATCCAATTTTCTCCTGAACTCTATGAACTCTATCAGTGGAGAAATGGTGCAGTAGAAGGAGATGAGTGGAAGGAAACAGCTTGGATATTTCATAGTTGGACTTTTAGACCTCTACAAGAAATCGTTGCAGAGCTTGGCCAGGATATCTTCACACATCAAACTATCCAAACAGATAACATAGCCGATGTAGATATAATTAAGCCTTATTGGGAAAGTTTTAAGTATTTAAATATTTTTTATCACATTTTATGGGAAGATAAGGGGTGCGTTTTAATTAATAACATACTAAATTTTTGTCCGATAATTTTTCAGCGACTTGAAGAAGGAGAGTTAACTTTACTTGAAAAGTATACAAGTTTAACCAGTATGATGCTAACCATCGCAGAATGTTATGAAGCAGGAACTTACTTCATAGGGGATTATATTTCTCGCCACCCTGAAAAAGAATATCAAATTTGGCGTAAATATAATTCTCAGATTATAGAATTTGCTCTACAAGCTATTCAGCAAGGCTCTTTGTGTGGTCGGTTTTTTACATATTTCTCCAACGACCTAATCGAATTTAAAGATCCAAGAACTGTGGAGCCTCTAATCCAAGGGTTGCAATTACTCAATCATCAGAATGCAGAGCGATTGAACCAGCAGAATAACGATCCATTTCTCTATTACGATCCCAAAGAAGAGGTAGCCAGAATTTTGGGAGATTTAGGTGATGCTAGAGCTGTGCCTGTTCTAATTGCCACTCTCAAAGACGATTGTCATAATAATTGGGATTACGCAACTAAAGTCAGTGCAGCAAAGGCTCTGGGTCAGATCAAAGATAAACGAGCAACTTACTCTCTCATTGAAGCTTTGCAAGATAACCAGGATGAAGTTCGACAGATGGCAGTTTGGGCGTTAGGTGAAATAGGGGATTTAAGAGCAGTAGACTCCCTAATTGATGCTTTGCGAGATAGTGATTATAGGGTAAAACAAGCGGCAAATGAAGCCTGGGATAAACTGGCTGCAAAATTTCCTGAGCTTGACGAACAAATTCCCTTTTAATGCTAACTATACATAAACTCAAAGACATTCATTAAGTTGTTTCAGATCCCCTTGCGGCTGCACTTGCTTGTGCAAACTAATTTTGTCGCCCACTTCATACCCCGAATTAAAACCCGCCGCGCTACTGACTTGAGAATCTGTTCTCGTTCTAATTTTAACCCCTCGGCCCTCTAGATAATCCGCGATCGCCAGTTGATTTTTCTCAAACATCGATCGCACTACAATCGCTGGAGTCGCCGCCGCATCCCCGGAACCCGGAATCCCTGACTTTTCCATCTCCTGTTTTTGTTCCAACAATCTTTGCCTCAATCTGGTCGCGCATCCAACTCGAAAAGCATTCAGATACGCCAATCCCCTCCCATTTCCTTTGCGGTACTTCGCTCTTTTTTCAATCGCGGAACTCAAATACTCGTAAAGATGTTTGCAAACAATCAGGTTGGTAGAAGTTCCCACCAAAAACATACTGCCCGTATAAGTATTTCGCATGGCATTGCAACCGTTAGCGTCGGCAATTCCCGACAGCAGCATCATTTTCCAAGTGACAAATTTCGATGTTGTTTCAACTGAGTCTTCGTCAATTTCTTCTTGGTGATTTGGCCCTAAATCGGCGAGGCTGAGATTGTACTGTGCCAGTAACAGGGAAGCTTTTTCTGCCGCAGCAGTCGATTCGTTTTCATTGGATGAGGTGGCGAGGGCTAAAAGCTTTTTGATTTTTTCGACAATACTTGTGTCTGCCATTTTTCAATCGATTTTAGGGTGAGAGTATGCGGTGGCAAGGATTTGGGTGAATTCCTATTTTAGTATAGCTGGGAATGTGGGAGGTTTTTTGAGGAGGATTTTTTTGAACCGCAGAGGGCGCAGAGGGCGCAGAGAGAGAGAAAGAAAGAAAGATGTTTGCAACTGATGCGCGGATTGGTTACTCTTCGAGGACTTCCAGGACTGATTTGGGCAACAATTTATCTTTAAACCAGACTACTTTTGCTGGCACTTCATTTACATTCACTCCGGCTTTTTCTAAATTCAGCCGTTCGGAAATAGCTAAAATTAAGTTATCGCATTCAGACTTCTGTACTTGTGCAAATTTCTTTTGCAAATACTCCGGCCGCCAATAGCCAACTATTTCTAATAAAAATACTCGCCCGTCGGGATGCACTAACCGAAAGTCGGGAATCATCACACTACCTGGAATCGGAATTAAATCTACTTCTCGCTCTAGTTGCCACTCGGTTTTTGTGGAATTCCATCTTTCAGCAAATGCTGCTTCTAACATACTATCATAAGGCTTGCCAGGGGGATAGTGGCTGACTAAACCGCAGTCGGAATTTAGGGTAAATTTACCTGTTTTCAAAACGCCACTAAAAGGATCTTTTGTGTGCAGTGTGGAGTGCATACTCCATTTGGTGACGTGCAGCAGTGCGGGCAGCATTTTCGCCAGGGCTAAGCCGTAGCGGGTGCTGGGTTTGAATAAGCTTGTAGGGCCGTCTATTGTCAGTGTAAAACCGTGGTCGGCATCGCCTTCGATGTAAGTCATTAATTGAAATAGTTTCAGATAGCGAAATAAGAGTTTGTATTCTCCTGGATCGTTGCGGTGGGCGGTTAATTGGACTTGACTTGCTCGGTAAAATATGCCTTGAACTTGAGAAAGATTGTATTTGTGAAGCAAGTTTTCGGGTGTTGGTGCATTAAACTCAGTGAGGATTTTGTTTTCGTTTAAATCGGCGTATAAACCTGTAGTGATTTCGTGAGGAAAAACTTCTCTGTTTAACTCTTGGCTGAGTTCACTTGCTACTTTTTCCAGGGTTAATTGGGTGGATTGAGGGCTGGGAGTCGATCGCGCGGACAAGGCAAAAACCCGCTGTCTCAACTCTGAGGGTTCTAGGGGACTGATGACTTCCAAGGTGCAGAAACCGCCTTTCAGCAGGTGCGCTAATCCCCGTTTCAGCCGATAATCGGGGCTGTCGCCTTCTAATTCTAGCAAGCGTCCGTCGAGTTCGCCTTGGGTTTTGCCGATCGACTCTTGGAAGCAGTCGATCATTTCCGTTGCAGCTTCTAAGTTTTTAGCATCTATCTTGAGGCGGAGAGGGATGATTGATTCTCCGTTTTGGCGGTGACTTAATAAATCAGTTGGTAACATACGCAGTAAAAACTTTTACTCAATTCTTTGTTCAACAATCACCATAACTCCCCTAAGTTTTCCCTCTTCTGTCAAGCTTTGGGTAGTCCGAATTCGCCGATCGGAACTGACAAGATGGATGGTTTCAACAGCCCTCATAAAGCCAGTTGCTTTGTCCCATACTTGAAAAATTATCAAATCATCTCCAACTTCTGTCGCTAGTGTATTGTAGTTGGGAAAAACCGAGTCCAGACCTTCAATTTGCACTTGTCCTTCGCCGACAACATAACCCACAAACTTTTGGGTTTCACTCTGACCATTGGCATAAGTTTGAAGGTTAGTTTGCCTCCACTCGTTATCAACTATTTTCTGGGTAACAACTGCTGTAAAACGCCTGGTTTCTTTGCAGTCGGCATCGAGTATTGTCCAGTCTCCCTCCCAAACTCCTGTATGTTTGGGGAAAATTTTAAAGTTAGTTAGTTGTGCAGTTTCGCTCATTTTTATGTAAGGTGACTTAGTTAATAGTGAGATTATACACTAATTGGGCAATTTTCAATTTTCCGGGGAATCATCATTGTATTTTCCCCATTTTGCGGGTGATTCGGCTGCTTTTTTAGTCACATCCCCGTTAACTCCTTAAATCGATTTGAGATTTGATATTTGATATTTGAGATTTGAGATTTTAAATAGACCTAGGAGTGCTTTAATTATATAACCATCCTTTCGCTAAGACTTCCCATCCCACAACTAAGTTATTTAAGCTTGCTACCAGGGAATTTCATCATTGTCTTCTCCCCATTTTGCTGGTGATTCTGCTGCTTTTTTAGTCGCCTCCCGGTTGACTCCGTAAATGGGTGTCGGTTTGACAATTTCTAATTTCTGATATTCTGGCTTGGGCGGTTCTACTTGTGTTTGTGGTTTCGGTTTATGAGGCTGCATTCCTCCTCGGCGGCGTTGAGAAGTTCTTTCTTCGCTGGTGTCTTCGGTGACGACTTCGTAGAGAATTGCTAACTTATTTACATCGCTGCTTTTGCGGAGAACTCGACCCAATCGCTGAATGTATTCGCGTTCGCTGCCGGTGCCTGACAATATGATAGCAATTCGGGCGTCGGGAACGTCCACTCCTTCGTTGAGAACGTGGGAGGCGACGAGGGTTTTGTATTCGCCGCTGCGAAAGCGATCGAGGATTTCGTGGCGTTCTTTGACTGGGGTTTGGTGGGTAATTGTGGGGATGAGAAATTCTTGGGAAATTCGGTAAACTGTGGCGTTGTCTCCGGTGAAAATTAGGGTGCGCTGGGGAGAGTGTTCTGCTAGTATGTTGGCTAAAATTCGCAGTTTGCCTTCGGTACAAAGGGCGATTTCTTTGGCTTGGCGGTGGGCTAGCATGGCGCGCCTTCCCAGGGGCGATCGCGCGCTTGCCATGATAAACTGTTTCCAACCTTCGAGGCTGGATATTTTGATGTTAGACTGTTTTAAGAAGTCGTTGCGAATGTTGATTAATTCGGCGTAGCGAGATCCCTCTTCTTTTGACAGTTTTACCATGATTTGAACTATTTTATGGTCGGCTAAAGCATCGCCTGCCAAATCTTCGGGTCTTTTGCTAAATACTGTCGGGCCGATCAGGAAATGCAAATCGCTGTGGCGGCCGTCGGTGCGATCGGGTGTGGCTGTCAGTCCGAGTCGAAAAGGCGCGATCGCATATTCGGAAATTACTCGATAAAAGTCTGTTGGCAAATGGTGGCATTCGTCAAAAACCAGCAAACCGTATTTATTGCCCAAGGTTTCTGCATGAATACTTGCACTGTCGTAAGTTGCGACTAAAATTGGCGTTTTGTCCCGCGAACCTCCGCCCAACAATCCGATTTCGATGTCGGGAAAAGCTGCTTTTAAATTAGCATACCACTGGTGCATTAAATCGAGAGTTGGTACTACAATTAATGTACTGCGACCAGTGACTTGCATGGCTAATTGTGCCAGATAAGTTTTGCCGGAAGCGGTAGGGAGGACGACTACTCCTTGGCTTCCTGCTTCCTGCCAAGCTGCGAGGGCCTGTTCTTGATGTGGGTAAGGCTGCATTTCCACGCTGGGTACGAGTTCGAGTAGTTCGTATGCCCTGGCTTCGTCGGTGAAGTGAATGCACTCGGCTTGGAGGCATTCTACCAGCGGGCGGTAGTGAATGGCTCGAATGCGGTATTTTTCCACGCGATCGTCCCAAGTGGCAAAGTCCACCCAGTCTCTGCCTTTGGGCGGCGGGTGTAGCAAGAGAGTTCCGCGATCGAATGTTAAGGTAGGTGTGCGTGGCATTTGTTTAGATAGGGGGGCGAGTTATGCCTGTTAAATTATAAGTGACAGATCAAATATATTGACTCTTCTTGAAATTATCTGCGTTACTCTGTGTTAATCAGCCCTACATCTGCGGTCGATCTATCAATCAAAAAATTATGTAATTCAAGTCTAAATTGAGGAAATTGCGATCGATCTGGCGGAAAATCCAACACAAATTATCCTACCCCAGCCGGATTGCCAAATCTAAAATCTACAAGAGTATTGGCCCGCTGGGAATGGTTTTTAAGTTAGATTCGATCTATGTATGCCTGAGATTAGAGGTTATAGATGGAAATAGGCGTCCCCAAGGAAATCAAGGATTTAGAGTTTCGAGTCGGGCTCAGCCCCACAAGTGTCCGGGCTTGTTCGGACAAAGGCCACACAGTTTTTGTGGAAACAAATGCTGGTGCTGGGGCCGGTTTCGCAGACGAGGACTACGTTCAAGCAGGGGCTAAGATTGTCTTAAAGGCTTCCGATGTCTGGAAGCGCGAACTAATTGTTAAAGTTAAAGAACCGCTGCCTGCTGAGTATCCGCTGATACAAAAAGAGCAGTTGCTGTTTACATATTTGCACTTGGCGGCCGATCGCACATTAACCCAGCATTTAATTAGCAGCGGAGTCCAGGCCATCGCCTACGAAACCGTCGAACTCCCGGACAGAAAGTTGCCGCTGCTGACGCCGATGAGCATTATTGCAGGGCGTTTGGCCGTGCAGTTCGGTGCTCGATTTCTGGAACGACAGCAAGGCGGCAGGGGCATACTTTTGGGTGGCGTACCGGGGGTAAGACCGGGTAAAGTTGTGATTTTGGGCGGCGGCATTGTCGGCACAGAAGCAGCCAGAATTGCTGTAGGAATGGGCGCCAGAGTACAGATATTAGACGTAAATGTCGATCGGCTAGCCTATTTAGAAACTCTGTTCGGTTCCCGAGTAGAATACCTCTACAGCAGTCCTTTGCAAATTGAAGCAGTTGTTCCCGATGCTGATTTGTTAATCGGTGCGGTTTTGGTTCCGGGCAAAAAAGCTCCGGTGCTGGTTTCTCGCGAATTTGTTGCGAAGATGCACCCCGGTTCTGTGATTGTTGACGTAGCCGTTGACCAAGGCGGCTGCGTGGAAACTTTGCGGGTAACTTCACACACAAATCCTACTTATGTTGAGGAAGGAGTTGTACATTACGGCGTGCCGAATATGCCCGGTGCTGTGCCTTGGAGTGCGACTCAAGCTTTGAATAACAGCACTTTGCCTTATGTTTTGCAGTTGGCAAATAACGGGATTAAAGCTTTGGAAATGAATCCGAGTTTGGCGAAGGGATTGAACGTGCAGAATCACCG